>Ga0224512_10003653_pt1 | contig 13429 bp, 8 predicted proteins | sample SF_May12_sed_USG_4_FD_169103 | JGI IMG/M metagenome (GOLD analysis project Ga0224512, IMG submission 169103) | Sediment microbial communities from San Francisco Bay, California, United States - SF_May12_sed_USGS_13 | ecosystem: Environmental > Aquatic > Marine > Sediment | place: USA: California...
GCATCGGCTACGAGACGAAGTGGGCCCAGTTCGGCAACCAGCGCATGGGCAAGATCTCCGAGAGCACCTGGCTGTTCCCGAGAGGCCTGCCGTTCATGCCGTTCCAGTCGATTCTGTCCGGACCCTCGTACATGCACCTCGTCGTCCGCACCAAGGAGGACCTCCAGCACGTGACCGTGGGCGCGAAGCTCTCCGAGGAGGTCTCGGGCGGTTACCGCTACACGGAGTGGGGCACGGAGAGCACCGTCAACTTCCCGAACCTGATCATCGGGAAGTACCACGACCCGGTCGTGGACGAGGTCGAGGGGATCAAGGTCACGGGGTACATGACCAAGAACCTGTTCGGCCAGAACATCTCTCCAAAGCGGAACGACATGATCCGGCAGGTCGACCTGGCCAAGAACAGCTTGGAGCTGTTCGGCAAGTGGTTCGGCGCGCCGTACCAGTTCCGCGAGCTGAAGCTGGTTTCCGCGCCGCTCGAGGGACTCGGGGCGCAGTCACCGTCTTCGACGGTGTACGTCGGCGAGCCGGCGTTCTACCCACCGGCGATCCTGGCCGAGATCGGCATGCCACCCTACTTCGTCAAGAAGCTCACGCCGCACGAGGTGGCGCACCAGTGGTGGGGCGGGCACGTCGCCAATCGTAACGGCGGCCACTACTGGTTCGTGGAGACCCTCGCCGACCTATCCGCCGCGTTCTTCGAGGCGGCCACGCGGGGTGACAACGAGTACCCCGAACACATCGCCCACTGGCGCAAGAACACCCTCGCGAGCGACTGGTCCTGCTCCGTCATCGACGACGTGTTTCGGATGGAGGTGCTGCCGGTCCAGCCGCTCAGGTACACCAAGGGTCCGTACGTGATGCACATGCTCGGCGAGTACTTCGGCCAGAAGAAGCTCGTCGAGTACATGAAGAATGTGATGCAAAAGCACAGCGGCGACTACATCACGACGTGGGACCTGCAGGCCGTGGCGTCGGAGACCTTCGGCGGCGACATGCAGTGGTTCTTCGACCAGTGGATCCGCGGCGTCGGCATCCCTCGCGTGACCTACGACTACAGCACGCGCCAGGCGGAGGACGGCAAGAACTGGCTGATCGAGGGCAACATGAGCCAGGTCATCACTCTGAAGGGAGAAGAGCAGAGCGGGAAGTTCTTCGAGAACCTGCTCGTGCCGGTCACGATCGAGCTCGGCAACGGAGAGACCGTCAAGAAGAAGGTCGTGATGGGAGGGCCGGAGCAGGGGTTCACGCTGTCCGTTCCCGGGCGTCCTCGCAGCGTCAAGGTCAACGATGGCGACAAGATGCTGATCGAGGTGCGCAAGGCCGGATGATTTTTGACAGGTACGATGTCTTACGTTAGTGTCCACGGTCGAGCGTCAGGCGCACCGGGTTTCACGTGCTCAAGGCACTGGTGAACTTCGAAGGGACCTGGGTTCTCTCAGGTCCCTTCTTGCGGTGCGGCTCTGGCGGGGGCGGCCCCGTCTCGACCGTAGGTGCGAGGGCCACGGGTAAGGATTCAGCGGCGGCCGACAGGCCGCGCACAACTGGCAAACGGTGGAGTCCGGCAGCCGGACTCCGACCGCGGGCAGCAGAGGGAGCAGCACGATGCGCACGACAGGAACGGTGAAGTGGTTCAACGACAGCAAGGGCTTCGGATTCATCACGCCGACCGACGGAGAAAAGGACTGCTTCGTCCACCACTCCGCGATCCAGGGGTCCGGCTTCAAGACGCTCACGGAAGGCGAGCGGGTCGAGTTCGACATCGTCGAGGGCCAGAAGGGTCCCGCGGCGGAGAACGTCGTCAAGCTCGACGGCTGACTCACTTCACCCCGGCGGCCGTGACTCGTTGGCCGTCTCGATGGGCCGTCCTGTGAGAGCGGGGCGGCCTTTTTCGTACGGGAGTCCGAGCATGACTCTCCCGCACGCGCTCCTCGCGGCTGTTCTCACGATGCCTGCACCGCCAGCGTCCAGCACGGCGGACGCCGACGCCTCCAACAGGAAGCGCACGTTCGTCGCCAACAGCGGATCCGGCAGCGACGCTCAGCCGGACGAGACGGGCTGGTGCGCCGGCCGCAACAGGTCGAAGACGGTCTTGACCGGCGCGAACGTCTCGATGGGAACCTCGACGAAGACCGTGTTCCAGCGCGCCATCGCTCCATTCCACAATCCCGGCCGCTCCAGCGCCAAGAGGCTGCGGCCGCCGCTCGACTTCTTCGTGACGAACACTTTTCGCGGATCGACGAACCGCTCCAGCTCGTAGGGGCGGCCCCGCCGGTCGCGGACGGAGCACACCAGGTCGACCGGGTTGAAGTGGGTGGACCGGGACCAGACCACCTGCTGTCCTGCTTCGGACGCGTCGAACTCCGACGACTCCACGATCTGGGGCGAGATGGCTCCGTCCTCCTCCCGCACCCAGAACGGGCCTCCTCCGGGCTCCCCCTCGTTGCGGACGACGCCGCACGCTCTGAGGGGCCGATCGAGCCGGTCGATCAGGAACGCTCTCCGTACCTCGAGGTCGCCGTCCGCCCCGGCGGTCGCGGGCACGGAGAGCGCAGTGGCGACGAAGTGCGCAGCCTCTTCAATGACTCCGGCCTCGGCCGCGGATTCGAGCCGTTCGAGATACCCGAAGACACGGCTCTGCAGACGCAGGAGATGTCCGGTGAGCAGCTTCTTCCATGCGAGCGTCGGTCCCTTCCTCTCGTCCCGGACGACGTTGTCGATGTTCTTGATGATCACCACGTCGGCGCCCATCCGATCGAGATTGCCGATCAGCGCCCCGTGTCCACCGGGCCGGAACAGGAGCTGGCCGTCCGTGGTGCGGAACGGCTGTCCCCGCTCGTCGATGGCGACGGTGTCCGTCGAGGGCGACTGCTGGGACATCGCGACCTCGAAGCGAACGCCGAGGCGTGGCTCCAGCGTCTCCCGCGCTCGCGCGAGCCGCTCCCTGAAGCTCGGAGCGTGCTCCGCCGAGATCGTCACGTGCATCCGGCAGGCACCGCTTCCATCCCGGGCGTAACCCGCCGCCTCGACGAGTTGCTCCTCAAAGGCGGTGCGCGGGCCGTCCTCGTAGCGATGGTAGGAGATGATCCCCTTGGGGAGACGCGCGTAGTCGAGCCCTTCCGGCCCCATCATGGCGCGGAGCAGCTCCACGTAACCGACTCCGTCTTCGGCCCGGAGCCGATCACCGTCGCCGGCCCCGCGGGCGGCTTCCCAGAGCTCCGCGCGGAACGCGAAGCGCTCCAGATTGTCGACGAACCTGACGACGTCGCGCGCCGCGTCGTCGGTATCGGCGCGTGACCTGAGCGATTGCAGCGTGTCATGCTCCGTCCGGTTCATGACCTCCAGCAGGTTCTTGAACATCCGCGTGGCAGCGCCCGAGGCGGGAACGAACTTCGCGATGCGTCCCATGTCGGCAGCCTCGGACCATGCCTCCAGGGCGTCGCTCCGCGCCGCGCCCTCGAGCTGCACGATTCCATCGCCCACCGTGCAGGGGCGTTCGAGGCGGGTCGGCGGCGGAGGGTCGCGCAGGAGGGCGAGCTGCCGCTCCACCTCGTCGGTCGTCAGGCCGCGCTCGACGATCCTGGCGCGATCCTCGGCAGTGAGACGGTTGCCCGACATTACGGTTGGGCGGTCAGCGCGGCACTCACTGGCCGGCGGCGGTCGAGGCGTCGTAGTACTGCTTGCGCTCGAACCGGATCGCGCTGACCAGGCTGTCCGCCGCTTCCCCGAGCTGGGCCGCCGTCTTCGCCTGCTCCATCGCCTCGTCGTAGAGCCGCAGCCGCAGGAGCGCCTCGCCGTAGGCCAGGTAGTAGGTTCCGTTCTCGGGCTCCAGCTCCACGAGAGTCGCGAAGCTCCGGGCCGCCTTCTCGAACTCTTGGCTGCCCATGTACGAGCCTCCGAGCCGCAGGTGGATGTTCGGATCTGCCGGCCGGAGCTCGGCGACCCGCTCCCACGAAACGATGGCATTGCCCAGGTGGCCCAGCTGCTCGGAGACCTGGGCGAACGTCGCGTGCACGCGCGCATTGTCCGGTCCATGCGTGCGCGCCTTGTCCAGGAGCGCCAGCCCCTCGGAGCGCTTCTCGCGCGAGACGAGCATGAGGCCGAGATTCAGGAGCGCACCGACGTTCTTCGGGTTGGCCTCGATCGATTTCCGCAGAAATTCCTCGGCCGCATCGAAATCCCCCTGCATCGACCTGATCGTCCCGGCAACGAAGTACGCCTCGGCGCGATCCTTCGACGTCGAGAGCGGCGAGTCCACGACCTTCAGGGCGGCCGTCACGGCCTCTGACGAGTAACCGCCCTTCCACAGCCCCTTCGCGTGCGAGAGGTTCACGAGCGGCTCTTCGGGTGCGAGGACGACGGCGCGTGTCAGCGCCGCCAAGCCGTCGTCCAGCCGTCCGGTCCGGACGAGCGCGAGCCCGTAGCGTGCCAGCGTCCTCCCATCATTGGGATGCGAGCGGGCATCCTCGGCGAGCTGCTCGATCTTGCGCCCCACCTCGACGTCCATGGGCACGAGCGCCCCGGCTGAGTCCCGCGTTTCGATATCAGCCTGGCCGGGTCGTGCCTGGGCGTGCACGGCGGTTCCGCCGGTCAGCGAGGCCAGTGTGAGAATGATTCCGAAGGTGGTCGAGCTTCTCGTCATCTGCTTCATCTCCGCGCACTCGAAGTCATGCGTCTGCCGTTCGCTCCAGGTCGTAAGCCTCGAGCTTCTTGTAGAGGTTCGAGCGGGGCGTGCCGATCGTCTGCGCGGTGCGCGTGATGTTCCATTCGTTCTCTACCAGCTTCCGCCGCAGGAACTCCCGCTCGGCACGCTCCTTGAACTCCTTCAGCGTCGGCGCCTGCATCAGGGATACGACCTCCGGCGCGCGATCCTGATCGACCTCCGGCAGGTCGGAGGCTTCAATCTCCTCATTCTGGGTCAGGATGATCGCCCGCTCCATGTAGTTCCTCAGCTCGCGGATGTTTCCCGGCCAGGTGCGCTCGCGCAGCTTCGCGATCGCGCCGTCCGCGAAATGCCGCAGACGGAAGTTGTTCTCCTCGCAGATCCGGGCTGCGAAGTGCTCGATCAGCGCGGGAAGATCGTCGAGCCGCTCCCTGAGCGGCGGGAGCGGAACAGGTAGCACGTTCAGTCGGTAGAACAGATCTTCGCGGAACCGGCCGTCTCCGATCTCGTCGCGCAGGTCCTTGTTCGTGGCGGCGAGCACACGCACGTCCACCTGCAGATGGCGGCCGGCGCCGAGCGGCTCGATCTCTCCGTCCTGCAAGGCCCGCAGGACCTTGGCCTGGGTCTTGACCGACATGTCGCCGATCTCATCGAGGAACAGCGTGCCGCCGTGTGCGCGCGCGAATCGTCCGACCTGCTTCCTGGCGGCCCCGGTGAAGGCCCCCTTCTCGTGTCCGAACAGCTCGGACTCGATCAGCTCGTCGGGAATCGCGGCACAGTTGACCTTGATGAACGCCTCCGCGCAGCGAAGGGAGGCTCGGTGGATCTCCCTCGCGACGAGCTCCTTGCCCGTACCCGACTCTCCGGTGATCAGCACTGTCGCCTGTGTCGGGCCCGCCTTGCGGATCAGCTCCCGCACGCGGCGCATCGGCTCGCTCTCTCCGACGAGCGTGTGGCGCGCCGCCTCGTCGGCCTCGAGCGCCGCGACCTTCTCCTGGAGCTTCCGGCGCTCGACCAGAGCGGCGATGCGCTTGACGACGATGTCCCGCTCCAGCGGCTTCTCGAGGAAGTCGTCGGCGCCGAGTCGCAGCGCCTCGACCGCCGTCGCGATCGTGCCGTGACCCGAGATCATCACGACCGGCAGGTCGATCCTGAGCTTGCGGATCTGTTGCAGGGCGGTCATGCCGTCGACCTTTGGCATTCGAATATCGAGCAGGACGAGATCGGGTTCCTCCCGACGAACCTTGTCGAGCCCTTCGTCCCCGTCGCCCGCCTCGACGATTCGGTAACCCTCGTCCTCGAGAACGAGGCGCAGCGCCTGCCGGTTGGTCGCCTCGTCGTCGACGACCAGCACCGTGGCGCCCGCCGGATCCTTGCTCGTACGAGCCATTCCGCGCTCTCCCCGCTCCGCTGCTCCTCTCATCCCCGACGCGCTGTCAGGGGACGCGGAAGAACAAGAGCCCCTGGTCGCCGCCGGGTCCACCGACCCGCAGCCGTACGATCTGCCCGCGCTCGAGACCGTCAACGACCTTTCGGTAAGTCTTCAGGTCTTTGATCGGAGTCCCGTTGATGTCGAACAGGACCTGGCTCGGGCGCACGCCGGCGTCGGCCGCGGTGGAGCCAGGCTCGACGTCCGAGATCAGGACGCCCTCGAGGTCCGTATCGCCCAGGCTCTCGCGAACCCTGTCCGTGAGGTTTTCGACCGTGAAGCCGAGCGCAGACGCGGTGTCCGGCTCGGGTTCGTTCTGCCGCGGCCGCTCGTCGCGCTGCTCGCGAGCGGAACGGCGCTCATCGAGCTTCACGGTGACGTCGAGCTCGCCGCGGTCGCGCCAGATCGTCAGACTGACCGTGTCCCCGGGGCTCTTCGAGCTGATCGCCTCGACTAGCTGCTGGCTGTTCTCGATCTTCGTCCCGTCGACTGCCATCACGATGTCGTCCGTTCGCAGACCCGCCTTCGCCGCGGGCAACCCCGGCGTCACGTTCGCGATGAGCGCGCCACGCGGCCGGTCAAGCCCGTAGTAGGCGGCGCTGTCAGCGGTGAGCGCTGCCACGCTCACACCGAGAAAGCCGCGCTTCACCGTTCCCGTGTCGACGATCTGATCGATCACTCTCTTCACGGGGGTGACGGGCAACGCGAATCCGATCCCCTCGATCAGCCCGTCCTGCTGCGGGTTCTGGGGGTTGTCCCGCAGGATCGCCGTGTTGATCCCCACGACCTCGCCTCTCACGTTCAAGAGCGGCCCTCCGGAGTTGCCGAAGTTGATCGGCGCATCGGTCTGGAGATAGGAGCCGAGAGAGTAGCTGTCGCTCTCGAGCTGGCGTCCCTTGCCGCTCAGCACGCCGACCGTGACGGTGTTTCGGAAGTACACGGGATTGCCGATGGCGACGACCCACTCCCCGACTCTCAGGCTCTCGGAGTCTCCGAGGGGGAGCGGGGGGAAAGTCTCGTCGGTCTCCAGCTTGATGACCGCCACGTCGAGGAACGGGTCATTGCCGACGAACTGGGCGTCGAATTCCCTGTCGTCGTGCGTCCGCACGATCAGGCGCTCGGCGCCATCGACGACGTGCTTGTTGGTCATGATGTAGCCGTCGCTCGTGAAGAAGAAGCCGGAGCCGGACTGCTGCTGGAGCTGCATCTGTGGCTCACGCTGCGCGTCGTCCTCGCCGAACGGGGGGACGCGGAACCGGCGGAACAACGGATGGTCGAGCATGCTGAACTCCTGCTCCTCCAGCCGGCGAGATGTGACGTGGACGACGGACGGCACGGCACGCTCCACCAGATCGGCGAACGATGGGACGACCACCGCCGCGGACGGAGGCGCCGGCGGTGCGAGCTTCAGCTCCTGAGCCTCCGCGACCGAACGGGCGGGAACCAACGTCGCGACAAACACTCCAGCGAGCACCGCCGCGGCGATCATGAACGTCATTCCGAGAAACTGACGACGACTCATCTTCACTCTCCTACCGGCTAAGGCGTCGGTGCGCCCCGCAAGGTCGCCGGTCTCTTTAGAGCCTGCCCGACGCGCCGCGGGGCCGCCAATCCCGAGGCGCCGGGACGCCGAGCGACCGCCTCAATCCCCCTCGTGGACCTGATAGCCTCCCTCGCGGTACTGCTTGATCTTCCTCTGGAGCGTCCGCAGTCCGATCCCGAGCATCTCGGCCGCCTGCGTCCGGTTCCCGCCCGTCCGGTCCAGCGTGCCAAGGATCGCATCGCGCTCGATCTCGTCCATGGTGCGGCCGACGAGCGACTCCTGCGTCCCTGACTCCACACCCGCCGCCGCACGGGCCCGGTCCGCCTCGGCCGCCGCGCGACGGAGCTCGTCGGGGAGCTGCTGGGGGGCGATCGTCTGACCCGCGTGCAGGATGACGAGCGACTCCATCATGTTGCGCAGCTCGCGCACATTTCCCGGCCACGGAGCGCGTTTCAAGATCTGAAGCGCCTCCGGAGTTAGCTCCGGTGCGGGCAGGTCGTTCTCGTGCGCGAAACGGCCGAGGAATGTCGTGGCGAGCAGTCCGACGTCATCACGTCGTTCCCGCAAGGGCGGCGCCACGAGGGTGACGACGGCCAGCCGGAAGTACAGGTCCTGCCGGAAGCGCCCCTGCTCGGACTCGCTCGACAGGTCGCGGTTCGTCGCGGCGAGCAGACGCACGTCGACCGTGACCTGCGACGTTCCGCCGACCCTCATGAACGTCTGCGTCTCGAGCACCCTGAGCAGCTTGCTCTGCAGCTCCAGTGGCAGCTCGCCGATCTCGTCGAGGAACAGCGTGCCGCCGTCCGCCAGCTCGAACTTCCCCGGCTTTCGCGCCTGAGCACCGGTGAACGCGCCTCGTTCGTGCCCAAACAGCTCGGACTCGAGGATCTCGCCCGGGATCGCGGCGCAGTCGACGGGCAGGAAAGTCTGCCTCGCGCGCTGGGAGTGCCGGTGAATCGCCCGCGCGACGAGCTCTTTGCCGGTTCCCGACTCGCCTACGATCAGCACGGACGAGCGCGTCGGAGAGACCTGCTCGATCTTGCGGTAGAGCTCCAGCATCGCGGTGGAGCTGCCGACCATCCCCTCGAACGAGCCCTTCTCCAGGACGATCCTCTCGACGGCCCGGTACTCGCTCACCTCGCGGCTGAGGCGCACCTTCTCGACGAGGTTCGCGACACGGCCGCGCAGGACCTCCAGGTTGACCGGCTTCTCGAGATAGTCTTCCGCGCCATACTTCATGGCACCGACGGCCGTCTCGACGGATCCGAACGCTGTGATCATCAGCACCCCGACGTCCGGCACGAACTCGCGCGCGCGACGCAGCACCTCCAACCCGTCGATGCCGGGCATCTTGAGGTCGGTCACGATCAGTTCCGCGTCCGGGTGCTCGCGCAGGAACGCGAGCGCCGCCAGTCCGTCCGAGAACGCGTGCACCTCGTAGCCGACTCGCTCCAGCGCGCGCGCCATCGCCTGCCGGCCTCCTGCGTCGTCGTCGACGATGACGATGCGCCCCTGCGAGTCCCGCGTCATGCGCGCGCCCCCCGGAGCAGCCGCTCCAGCTCCCCTTCCTTCACGACGCGCACGCCGAGCCTCTGCGCCTTGTTGAGCTTGCCACCGGGCTCCGCACCGGCGATCAGAAGATCGGTCTTCTTGCTGACCGTGGCCGTTACTCGCCCGCCCGCGGCCTCGACCGCTCGCTTCGCCTGTTCGCGGGAGAGTGACGACAGGGTGCCGGTGATCACGACCGTCTTCCCGGCCAGCGGACCGTCACGAGTGGGGGAAGCACCCTCCGGCTCGCGCATCTCGACGCCGACGCGCGCCATCTTCGTGATCAGCCTGCTTCCGGCACGAGACTGCAGGAACGAGACGATGGAGCTCGCAGTCTCGGGCCCGATGTCGGGCAGCTCTGCCAGAGCAGCAGCTGGGTCCTCGCCGCGCACGGCGTCCTGCAGAGCCTCGGCCGAACCGTGCTGACGCGCGACGATCCGCGCCGCCCGCTCTCCGACGTGGCGGATGCCGAGCCCGAAGAGCACCCTCGCGAGCGGCTGCTTCTTGCTCGCCTCGAGCTGATTGATCAGGTTCTCCGCCGACTTCGCGCCCATCCGCTCCAGCTTCGCGAGCCGCTCCTTGTCGAGGGTGTAAAGATCCGCGACGTCACAGACCATCCCGCTCTCGACGAGCTGCTCGATGAGGGCGCGGCCGAGTCCCTGAATGTCCATCGCGTTGCGCCCCGCGAAGTGCCTCAGCGTCTCCCTGAGGCGCGCCGAGCAGTTCGGGTTTATGCAGCGGACGGCGACCTCGCCCTCCTCGCGGACGACCGGCTCCGAGCAGACCGGGCAGGTCCGGGGCGGCCGTATCCGAACGGCCCTCTTCGGCCTGCGCTCGGGAATGGACCGCAGAACTTTCGGGATGATCTCCCCGCCCTTTTCGACGAGCACGGTGTCGCCGATTCGGATGTCCTTACGCTCGACCTCCTCAAAATTGTGCAGCGTGGCGCGCGAGACGGTGGTCCCGGCGAGCCGGACTGGCGCAAGCGAGGCCACGGGAGTGAGCACACCGGTTCTCCCGACCTGAACGCTCACGCCGGTGAGCACCGTCGCCGCCCGCTCGGCCGGGTACTTGAACGCTATGGCCCAGCGGGGCGCCTTGCTCGTCGCTCCCGCACGGAGCTGGACGGAGATGTCGTCGGCCTTGACGACGACGCCGTCGATCTCGTACGGCAGCTCCTGGCGCCGCCCGGCCCAGCTCTCGACGTAATCGAGCGCCTCGTCACGCGACTCGACCCGCCGCGTGTGAGGATTCGTCACGAGACCCGCGCGGCGCAGGTCTTCGAGACCCCCTGAGAGGCTCTCCGGCCTTTCGCCGTCGATCTCGAGCGCCTGCCAGAAGTGGAGCTCCAGCGGGCGCGCCGCGACGATCGAGGGGTCCTGGAGCCGGAGCGTCCCGGCCGCTGCATTCCGCGGATTGGCGAATGCCGGCTCTCCGGCCTCCTCCCGCGCCCGATTCAGCAGCTCGAACCCGCTCTTTCCGAAGAACGCCTCACCGCGGGCCTCGACGCTCTGGTACGGCGGGTTGAGCCGGAGCGGCAACGAATTGATCGTCCGCACGTTGCTCGTGATCTCCTCGCCGACGCGGCCATCTCCGCGCGACACGGCGCGGACCAGAGCACCGTCCTCATACGTGACGGCGACCGAGACGCCGTCGATCTTGTGCTCTACCGAGAAGACGAGCGGATCATCCTCGGAGACCTCGGCCGCGCGTCGCAATCGGGCCTCCCACTCGGCGAGCTCCTCCGCGTCGTAGGCGTTTTCGAGGGACAGCATCGGCTCGCTGTGCACCGCCTCGGGAAACTCGCCCTCCACGGGGTGGCCGACGCGCTGGGTCGGAGAGTCGGGCACCACGAGCTCGGGATGAGCCGTCTCCAGCTCGACGAGCTCGTTCTCCAGACGGTCGTACGCCGCGTCGCTGATCTCCGGTGTCGCGAGGACGTAGTACAGGTAGCGGTGCCGCCAGATCTGCTCGCGGAGCTCGGCGGCGCGCTTTGAAGCCGCGGCGCGGTTCATTCGCCCGTGTCCGCGAGACGCTTCGACACGCGGGACGCGACGGACTCGATTCGCGCCTCGCCAGCCGCCGGCACGACGGCGGGCGGGAGCACGATGCGGAACGTGCTTCCCCTTCCCGGCTCGCTCTTCAACTCGATCCGTCCGCCGTGATTCTCGACAGCACGCCTCGCGATCGGCAGCCCGAGACCGGAGCCGGCCGGCTTCTTGGACCAGAAGACGTCGAAGATCCGCTCTTCCAGGTCTTGCGGAATGCCTGCTCCCTGGTCCACGACGTCGATCCGCGCTTCGCCCTGGGACGAAGCGCCGACCCGCACGACGACCCGCTCGCCCCGCTCACTGGCCTCCAGAGCGTTCTGCAGCACGTTGAGCAGCGCCTGACGCATCTGTGATGCATCGACGCGAACGTCCGGCGCGCCTTCCTCTCTCTCCAACGCGAGCTCTATGCCTGCGGCCTCGAACTCCGGCCGAAAGAAGCGGACCACGTCGGCCACGAGATCCGACGTGGCCACGCGCTCTCGCGACTGCCCGGGCGGCCGGGCGAACGCCAGGAAGTCCTTCACGAGCCGTTCCAGACGCAGCACCTCCTCGCGTGACGAGCGGAGCAGGGTCACCGACTCGTCACCGACCCTGCCGGCTCCGAGCTCCTCCTCCAGCATCTGCAGGTTGATGTTCATCGCGTTGAGCGGGTTGCGGATCTCGTGCGCGAGCCCGGACGCGAGCGTGCCGAGCTGCGCGAGCTGCGTGGCCTGCTGCGCCTCTGCCTCCAGCCGGCGGGTCCGGTGGATGAGTCGGAGCACGTAGAGGAAGGCGACGACGAGCAAGAGAACGCTCAGCACCGCCCCGACGACGAGCTTCAACATCATCTGGCGCCAAAGTCGATCCGTCTCTTCCTGGATCGAGCCTGAGGTCACGCCGAGCAGGAGCGTGCCGGAACCGCCCGCCAGTGGCACCTGGATCACGCGTTCCGACGGCGGCCCGAACAGCGCGGGGCTGCGTCCCGAAGTGCGCGGACCGGCGAGCGCCGGCGGGGAGTCGGGGTTCGGCGGAGCGGCGCCGCCGAACGTCCGCCCCTCGAACTCCAGGCCGGCACTGTCCCTTTGGTGTCTGAAGATGACGCGACCGTCCGCCGCGAGGATCTCGGCGTAATCGATGACCGGGAGCCGCGCGAGGTGATCCTCGATCAGGCGCCAGACCGTGCGGCTGCGCTGCACGATCCTCAGCTGGTCGAGGCCGCCCTGCGGCGCTAGCTCCTCGCTGAGCCGGCCGGCCAGGTCGTCGCCGAGCGTGTAGGCCTCGAGCATCTTGTTCTGGACGACCCGCTGATCGAAGTCATGAAGCAAGAGCCTGCCGACGATCGCCGCGTCGGCGCCGAGCAGCAGCAGGTAGAGCGTCACGGCCCGGACGAGCATCCTCCGGACCTCGCGCGCCGGGCTCCGGTCGGGGCTCGCTTGCAAGGGATCTCCAGCGATGGGTGCAGGCTCCGGGATCGAGCGGCCCTGGTCCAGGCCAGTCTGCTCCCGAGACGGCCCCGTGTCAAATCGGCGTACTTATTTTGTGACACTCGCCCGTGGCTGGCAGGGGCATGGCAACGTCGCTGACGCCCCCTTTCCCACCTTTTACCGCACCGGAACGGTAGATCCCGGTATAATCAGCGAGCTGTGAGGATTAGATCGGGTTCTTTCTCCGCCGCCGGGTTGCTGCGGGCGCACCGCATCAACCCATCGTCGGGATGGCGTCATGAAGCGTTCCATTGAGTACTGTCGGTGGGGATGGAACGCGCCCCGGCAAAGAATCTGGCGAGAGGGTTCCCTAAGACGAGCAACGAGTCTCGGGGGATCACCATGGCGGAACTGAAGGGAAGCCCCAAGCTGGGCCAGTACCTCAAGGGTCTCAGGCTCGGCTACGGCTACTCCTTGCGAAAGGTCGAGGAGAAGGCCCGTCATCAGGGGGGCGAGATCGACAACTCCCAGCTGAGCCGCTACGAGAAGGGAGTCTGCTACCCCTCGTTCGACAAGCTGAGGACGCTGGCCAGCATCTTCAACGTCTCGATCCAGACCTTCTCCGACGTCGTCGACCTCGAAGAGCTGGAGAAGATCGAACCGCAAGAGAAGAACCCGGCGGTGCTGATGCGAGAGGGCCAGAGTGAGTTCCAGCTCGGAGACTACGGTCGCTCCTACGTCCACTTCCAGAAGGCGCGGACGATCCTCGAAGAACGGGCGAACGAGCAGTTC
>Ga0224512_10003654_pt1 | contig 13428 bp, 9 predicted proteins | sample SF_May12_sed_USG_4_FD_169103 | JGI IMG/M metagenome (GOLD analysis project Ga0224512, IMG submission 169103) | Sediment microbial communities from San Francisco Bay, California, United States - SF_May12_sed_USGS_13 | ecosystem: Environmental > Aquatic > Marine > Sediment | place: USA: California...
GGGCGTCGACTGGACAACCGACCTTGCAACTGCGCGCGAGTATGTCGCCGACAAGGTCGCCCTGCAGGGCAACCTGGACCCGGCAACGCTGCGCGAGTCACCCGAGGTAATCCGGCAGGGTGTTGCGGACGTGCTCGCCAGCTACGGTACGGGGCCCGGGCACGTCTTCAATCTCGGTCACGGCATCACGCCCGATATCGATCCCGATCACGTGAGCGTCCTCGTTGACGCGGTGCACGAGTTGAGTCCGCAGTATCACCGGTTAGAGCATTCCTAATCACCGGCCGGAGCGCTCCTCGGCGCGCGATTGCGCCGCATCTCATGCGCGCTTCTGGAGGCGCTCCTACTTGAGTTCGATTTCCAGCACGCTGCATTGTTGAATGACGGTCGCGGTGACGCCGCCGTGCGTTTCGGCCGGCGCCCAGACGGGCTCGCCGAAGCCGAACGACTCCATGCTTTCGCTGCCATCGTTGCCTTTTACCATCCAGGCGCAGGGGTTCAGGTAGACGATTACGCGGTCGGGATGGGCATGCAGCGACGGCGTCTCGCCGTTCCTGATGGTCTTTTTCAGGACGCGGACTTTGTCGTTTTCGAAGGCGAGTTCGTAAATATGCGGCGCGACGCGCACCGGATCGAGCGATGTCGGTACGGCTGCCAGCAGCAGCGGTACTGCGAGCAGCAACAGCTTTTTAGTCGTCGCGTAACGCACGGCGCAGAATTTTGCCGACGTTCGTCTTCGGCAGTTCGTCACGAAATTCGACCGACCGTGGGCGTTTGTAGTTGGTCAGATGCTCGCGACAATAATCGATCACATCCTGTTCGGTCACGCTGTCGTTCTTGCGTACCGCGAATACCTTGACGGATTCACCCGACCGGTCATCGGCAATGCCGATTGCGGCCGCCTCGAGAATGCCGTCCATCTCCACGACGACGTTTTCGATTTCGTTCGGATATACGTTGAATCCGGACACGAGGATCATGTCCTTCTTGCGGTCTTCGATAAAGACATAGCCATCTTCGTTCATGCGGCCTATGTCGCCGGTCTTGAGCCAGCCGCCCGGCATCATGACTTTCTCGGTCTCGTCGGGCCGCTGCCAGTAGCCCTCCATGACCTGCGGTCCCTTGATACAGATTTCGCCCACCTCGCCCGCGGGCAAAGCCTTACCATCATCGTCACAAATAATGACTTCGGTCGACGAGACGGGCAGGCCGATCGAGCCGCTGAACTCGCTGTTCATCGGGTTGACGATTGCGACCGGAGAGGTCTCGGTCAGTCCGTAGCCCTGCAGGATCGTCTGCCCTGTCAGCTCCCGCCACTCTCTGGCCACCGCGGGTTGCACAGCCGTGCCGCCGCCGATACATACCCTGAGTGGGCTGAAGTCCAGGTCCGCAAAGCCGGGTGTGTTCATCAGCGTCGCGAACATTGTGTTTACGCCGGTAAAAAGATTGAAGCGGAACCTCGAGAGTTCCTTGACGAAACCCTTTGCGTCACGCGGATTGGTGATCAGTACATTGAAGCCGCCCTGCGCCATCACCGTCAGGCAATTACCCTGCAACGAAAAGATGTGATACAGCGGCAGCGCCGTGATAGCGGTGATGTAGTCGAACTCGGCGTAGGCGTCTCCCTGCCAGATGACCGTCTGGTAGACGTTGTGCACCATATTGCGATGACTGAGCATCGCGCCTTTCGACACGCCCGTCGTGCCGCCCGTGTACTGCAAAAAAGCGATATCGGCGAAACCCAGCTCGACCGGCGTCAATGTTCGGCCCGAGCCGGCGTCGAGGGCCGCGCGCAGAGTGACACTGTTCGGTAGCGAATACTGCGGAATTGCGCGTTTTACGTAGCGCAACGCGAAGTTGGTCAAAGCGCCTTTCGGCCAGCGCAGCAGATCACCGAGGCCTGTCGTGACGACCTGTTTGACGGCGGTGCGCTCGATGACCTTGGCGAGAATGTGTGCGAAATTCTCGAGAATGATAATGCACTTGGCGCCCGAGTCACGCAGCTGGTGCTCGAGTTCGCGGGCCGTGTACAGCGGATTGACATTGACGACAACGAGCCCGGCGCGAAAAATGCCGCACAGCGCCACCGGATATTGCAGCACGTTCGGCAGCATGATGGCGACGCGCTCGCCGCGCATCAGGCCGAGCGAATGCTGCAGGTAACAGGCGAACTGCATCGACAGCTCGTCGAGCTGACGGTAAGTCAGGGTCGTGCCCAGGTTACTGTAAGCCGGGCGTTCCGGGTGTGCTTCGAAAGTCTTTTCGAACAGGTCTCTGACGGAACGGTAGGGTGGAGGCGGAAGATGCTCGGGCACGCCGGGTGGATAGGACTTCAGCCAGATTTTCTCCACAACAAGGTCCTTAGTTAGCCAGCGCCTTGCTGATTATTGGCCAGGCATTGTCCAGCAGTACGGGCTGCGCTGCGGCGTTCGGATGAATGCCGTCAGACTGCATCAGATCCTCGTTCAAGGCAACACCGTCCATAAAGAACTCGATCCACGGCACCTCCAGGTCCTGCGCCACGTCGCGATAGACACTTTCGAATGCCTCGATGTAGCGCTGTCCATAGTTCGGCGGAATGCGAATGCCGAGCAAAACGACGGCGGCACCCGCGTCCTGGCTGCGCCTGATGATCTTCTCAAGATTGCCGCGCATGCGGTCCGGCGGTATGCCGCGCAAGCCGTCATTGCCGCCCAGCTCGAGAATAACCAGGTCCGGCGTGAACGTCTCTAGGGCGATACCGATGCGGGCCGCGCCGCTCTCGGTCGTGTCGCCACTTATGCTGGCGTTCACCACCCGATGTTCGTACCCTTGGTCCGCCAGCCTTGCTTGCAACAAACTGGCCCAGGACTGGTCAACCTCAATACCGAACCCGGCGCTCAGGCTGTCGCCGAATACGAGCACAGTCCGGCCCTCGGTGGCGTGTGCACTGAGCGCAAGGAACAGGAAGACAAAGGCAACAAAACGACGCATGGATAATCAGTCACTCGGTAACAAAGCCGTACTGGAAGCGCACGGCATCAGCAAACAGGTTAGCAGTCCCGAGGGTACTCTGACCATTCTTTCGGCTGTCAGTTTCAGCATTCGCGCGGGCGAGACGGTGGCCGTTGTGGGGCCTTCGGGCGCCGGTAAGTCCACGCTGCTGGCATTGCTGGCCGGCCTGGATTTACCGACTGCGGGCCATGTCGTTCTTAATGGCGCTAACCTCTCCGAACTCGACGAAGACGGTCGCGCCCGGGTGCGTGCGGAGAGCGTCGGTTTCGTGTTTCAGTCGTTCCATCTCGTGCCATCCCTGAATGCGCTCGAGAACGTGATGCTGCCGCTCGAGCTTGCGGGCGGCGAGGATGCGCGCGCCGCGTCGCACGCAATTATCGACCAGGTCGGCCTCACCGATCGCTGGCGGCATTACCCGGCGCAGCTCTCTGGCGGTGAGAAACAGCGGGTGGCGATCGCGCGGGCGTTTGCGACGGAACCGGCCGTGCTGTTCGCCGACGAACCGACCGGCAACCTGGACAGCCGTACGGGAGCCAACATCATGGAGCTGATGTTCGATCTGAACCAGAAGTCTTCCACCACGCTGGTGCTCGTGACCCACGACCTGGCGCTTGCCGAGCGCTGCGATCGCATCCTGAGCCTCGACGCCGGTCTGCTCGTCAGCGACACCAGCGAGGCGGCATGAAAGCCATCGTTTTCGCACTACGGAGCTTCGGCCGCGAACTCCGGTCCGGCGAAGTCATGGTGCTGCTCGCAGCTGTGGCTCTCGCTGTCGGCGCACTGACGGCGGTCGGCTTCCTCACCGACCGTATCGGCAAGGCCGTAGCCCGGCAGGCTAACGAGATCCTCGCGGCCGATTTACGGCTGCGTTCCGCCACGCCGATTCCTGCCCGCTGGCGTGAACGGGCGGAGGAGTATGGCTTGCAAACGGCGGAGACGCAGCGCTTCCCCAGCGTGGTATTTGCAGGCGACGTCAGTGCGCTGACGACGGTACGGGGTGTCAGTGAAAATTATCCGCTGCGCGGCTCACTGCGGATTGCCGACACGTTGTTCGGTGAGCAGCGGGTCGTAACGACGGTCCCGCCGCGCGGTGAGGCCTGGGCCGAAGGGGCGCTGCTCGCACGTCTCGATGCCGATGTCGGCGACGACATCCTTGTTGGGGAAAAAACGCTGCGGGTCGCCGCGGTACTCACTTACCGGCCCGACCAGTCGATCGGCTTTGCCTCATTGGCGCCGTCTTTGCTGGTCAACGTCGCGGATATTCCTGGCACCGGTCTGATCAGCGAAGGCAGTCGCGTCAGGTACGCGCTGCTGGTCGCTGGCGATGCTGCCGCGGTCAGCAGATTCAGCGAGGCGATAGAGGAACAGCAGGAGGACTCGCTGCGCGTGACCGATCGCGAGGAAAGCAGCGAGCGCGCCTACAATGCCGCCGATCGCGCCCAGCGCTTCCTGTCGTTGACCGCCGTGATCAGCCTGTTGCTGAGCGCCGTGGCGGTGGCGATGTCGGCGCGCAGGTTTGCGCAGCGGCGCATGGATACGGTTGCGCTGATGAAGAGTCTCGGCGCGACGCAGGGTTTCGTCATCTCGGTCGCGCTGCTGCAGCTGACGCTACTCGGCGTGCTCGGTGTCGTCGCCGGCGGCGTGCTCGGCTACGTCGCGGAGGAGCTGCTGTCGTGGGTACTGGCGGACATCATCGCGGCGGACCTGCCCGATCCGGGGCTGACGCCCCTGATCCTTGCCAGCGGCAGTGCCCTCGTGCTGTTGGTCGGGTTTGCGTTGCCGTCACTGATCCAGCTGCGCAATACGCCGCCGCTGCGCGTGCTGCGTCACGACATGATGCCGCCCGCTCCCTCGCGCCTGCTCGTTGGCGGGCTCGCGCTCGCTGCCGTGGCGGCGCTCCTGTATCGCTCCGTGGGCGATGCGCGCCTGCTGGTGATAATGCTGACGGGCGTCGTCGTCATCGCGGCGGCGCTGTACCTCGTTGGCCGTGGCCTCGTCGGATTGATGGGGCGGTTTCGTTCCGGGGTCGGCGTCGCCTGGCGCTACGGCCTGGCCAACGTCGCGCGGCGCGGCCGTGCCAGCGCTGTGCAGGTCGTCGCGTTCGGCCTCGGTTTGACCGTACTGCTATTGCTGACGATCGTGCGGACCGACCTGCTCGAGGGCTGGCGCCAGACGCTCGATGAGGATGCCCCCAATCACTTCATGATCAATATCCAGCCGCAGGAACGCGACTCCGTCGCCGCAATTTTCAGCGACGCTGGTATCGATGTGCCCGAGTTCGTGCCGCTGGTGCGTGCACGCATGGCGACGATTAATGGTGAGAGCGTCAAGACACGCGAGTACCCGGAAGCGGATGGCGAGTGGATGGCGAATCGTGAGGCGAATCTCTCCTATGCGGCGACCCTGGCGTCGAGCAACGAGATTATTGACGGCGAGTGGTGGCCGGCCGATTATGCCGGCCCGCCGCTCGTGTCGGTGGAAGAAAAGGCGTTCGCGGACACCGGCCTTGCCATCGGCGACAAGCTTGTCTGGCTGGTTGCGGGCCAGGAACTCGAAGTCGAAGTCGCAAGCACGCGCCGCGTCAACTGGGACTCGTTCCAGCCGAACTTTTTCATGGTCATGTCGCCCGGCGCGCTCGACGCTATGCCAACGACGTTTATCTCGAGTCTCAGAATCGAGGCAAAGCAGAAGGGGGCCCTGGTGGACCTCGTGCGCGCCCATCCGAGCATCTCGGTGATCGATCTCGACGCCATCCTGCTACAGGTGCGCGGCATCATCGAGAAGGCGAGTCTGGCGGTGCAGGCCGTCTTCGTTTTTACGCTGGCGGCCGGCATTGCGGTGTTGTTCGCCGCCGTGCAGTCGACGATCGACGAGCGGCGTTTCGAAAGTGCGATGTTGCGTGCGCTGGGTGCCCAGAAGCGCACCGTCTTTTACGGTGTGATGGCCGAGTTCGCGGCGCTCGGCGTCGCTGCGGGGCTGCTTGCTTCTGCGGGAGCGTCAGCACTGGCAGCGATTGTCGCTGTGCAGCTGTTTGAATTGCCGTACCAGTTCAACCCGCTGTTGTGGGCAAGCGGTCTGGCAAGCGGTGTGCTCGTTGTCTGTGCCAGCGGCTATGTCGCCGCGCGCAGCGCGATCAATGCGCCGCCCGTCGACATCCTGCGTACGGCCTGAGAATGACCGTTGCAGAGACTTTGTCCTGCGGTGTCGTGCTGGCGCGTTACATCGACGATCGCTGGATGACGCTGATGCTCAGGGCCTATCACCACTGGGATTTCCCCAAGGGCCTTCGCGAGGACGGTGAACAGCCGCTGCAAACGGCGGTTCGCGAGCTCGGCGAAGAGACCGGCATTGCGAATGTCAGTTTCGACTGGGGCGAACGCTACATCGAAACGGGCCCCTACAGCCGCGGCAAGACGGCGCGTTACTATCTTGCCAGGACGCCCGTCGCAGAGGTCGTGATGGGCCTGTCTCCGGAGACCGGTAAACCCGAGCATCATGAATGGCGCTGGGTCAGTTTCGACGCGGCGTACGATCTCGCGTCGCCGCGTGTGCGCAACGTCGTGCAGTGGGCGCGGCAGATTGTCGGCGCATAGCGATGCTGCGCAAGTCCTTGCCGTGCTGTCCGTCGGGGCGGGCACCGCGGTAGCCGGGATCAGAACAACGCCTTCTCGAGAAACGCGTCGAGACTGCGGCGCGCGGCCCGCTGCTCGTCCCACGGCTCGTAGTCTCGTGGCGCGGGGCCAGTGGTACGCAGGCGGAGGTCGGTGGCCGCAGCCAGCAGCCGAATCTGGTCGGCGGTAACCCGGTAATAGGCATCGATTGCATCGGCCACCGGCCGTACGTAGATGTGCTCGCTGCCACCGATCGCTTCCGCTGACCAGCCGGCCAGTTCGAGGCTCAGCGGTTCGCCATCGGCGAACAAGATGACCGATTCAAGGGTATCGCGCTGCTCTATGGCGTCCGGCGTCTGCATCGTGCTCCATACCCCGATCCAGAGGTAGTAGCTGTAGCTGCCGCTGCGATTGACCTCGATCGGGCCCAGGTGCAGGTAGTTGCGAGCGTAGGCGGCGCGCGCCGGGTTATCCCGGTAGAACACGAACGGCGTCGCGCTGGACGTCACGGTCACGCTGGTGAGCGGATCGAGAGTCTGCCGGATCAGGGTGGGCGCGGAGCCGCAGGCCGTGAGCAGGAGCAGCACCAGCAGGGCTGTGCTGTGTGTCGCCGCGCTGGCCGCGCTTGTGAACGCCCGCTTCAAAAGAATGCCTGGTAGCCGACATTGACAAAATAGGATTCGCGATCGAGATCGGCAATAGTCGATTCGCGTTGCGAGAATTGCTTGCCAGCTTCCAGGTTGATGCGGAATTTCTGGCTACGCCGATAGTAGATGCGCAAACCGGGAGTGTAAAACCATTCGTCCGTCAGGTCGCTTCGATTCTGGCGCAGATCGACTCGCAGCCGCGGATTGATGCGCCAGCGCCTGCCGATCGGAAAACGGCTGTCCAGCGTCATCGAAACAACCTTGGACGTATCGGACTCCGAGTAACGCGTACTGAAGATCGACACGTCGCCTTCTTTGAACAAACTGCTGGCGACCAGGCTCGTGGAATAGTAGCGGTAGGTCGATCCCGGCGTTTCCAGCATGCCACCGGACGCCGGCGTTGCGTCGATCGACGACTGACTTACGTCGGCAGTGAGCTGCAGTTTCGGTGCGAGCGGATAGGAAACGCCGACCGTGGCAGTGGTGGCCATCGCAGTCCGGTCCCTGCCGAGCTGCTGCAACTCATCGTCGCTGAAGATTTCTGCGAGTTCGGCGAAGGAGGCCACGGGCTGGCCGATCAGCGCATTGCCTGTGCTGAGGAACGGGCTGCCGCGGCGGTCGACGAGGCCATGGATCGAGAGGCGCGAGGCGAAGCGCCAGCTGCCCTGCAGGTAGGCGCTTGCGATTTCGCCGTAGCCAAGGTCGTAATCGAGCATGCCCCACAGGCTCTGGCTGGCGCCAAAATAGCGGAACTCGGCGCCCACGGCCTGCCGGTCCCGGATGCCTTCAATACTCTGCTGGATGTAATAAAGGCCCAGCTCGAGATTTTCCAGTAGCGGGCCATAATCAATGCTGGCGCCGTAAAAGGAACGTGCCGAATCGATGCCGTCGGACGCCGAATAAGCGGGTTTGCCCACGACCGTATTCAGCAGGACTTTTTCGCCGAGCTGGTAACCGAGATTCAGCCCGTCGAAGCGACCGAGCACACCCCCGGTATTGCGCGACTGGCGGCCGATGCGACCGCGCAGGCCGGTGACGGGATCGGCCAGGTCGGCGTAGGCATAGGAAACGCGGGTGGCATTCCCGGAACCTTCGTCCTCGGGAAGAAAGTCGTTACGGTAGCCGGCAGAGAGGCGGCTGCTGAAATCAAAGCGCGTGCCGCGGCGCCGCGCATCCAGGTTGATATCCGAATACAGCGCCGACTGGCTGGTAATCGCGTCCTCGTCGCCCTGCTGGTTGACGTCGCGTCGATAGTTCTGCGAGAAAAACGTCTGCAGTCGCCAGGTGCTGCCGGACTGCGCCCGGCCGCCATTCACGGCGCCGGCTGCGGTTGTGGCCGCCGGCGTTCCCGGTCGACTGGCAGCGAGCAATACCGCAAGTCTCTGTCTGACCCTGGCCGCGCCTTCGTGATCCGGGTACAGCGACAGGTAGCGCTCATACTCGGCTTTTGCGTGCGCCGTCTGACCGTTTTTTTCGCGCGCCAGGGCAAGGTATTCCAGCGCTTCGGGATGCCGGTCGTGATTCGGTACCTGCAGAACCTTGGTGTAAAGCTGGACCGCGCGCGACAGCTCTCCCGCCACCATGGCCCGCCGCGCATCGCTCATCAAAGCATCGACCTCGTCGAGACCGACGGCGGCCAGCGCGGCGTTGGTTGCCGCAAATGGCGACGCGGTTATGGCGCTCGCGGAACGCGTTGTCCCTGCTGCGTCGACCGCAGCGGTGTCGCGGGCAACCCAGGCGTTCGGGTACTGCTGCCGGTAGGCGGATGCGGCAGCCTCTGCGGCTGCGGTGCTCTCGAACGGACCCACGCGCAGCCGATACCAGCTTGACCCGGCAAGTTCTACCGCGGTTTCGTAGACTTCGGTACCCGGCTCAGGCGCGAGCGTCGGCATATCAGCGGCCGTGTGCGGCGTGCGGCTCGAGGACAGGTTGACCAGGTAGGGTATGTCGGGCGCGGCGGGGTGGGTTACACGGACGCCGGGTGCACCCGGCGCTGCCTGCGGCAATGCCGCGGCGCTCGTGTCCAGGCGCAGCACGTTTACCGTGAGGTGACGCGACGGCGGCTGCTCCGCAACACTGAAGTGGACCGCTTCGCTGAACACCAGGGTCAGCGTCGGGCCCGCCGCGACATCACCGTCATAGTCGATCTCGACCAGGTGCGCGGTATCTGCATGCAACGGGCGGAACTGTTGCCGGGTTGCGGTAATGGTCGGCGCAACTCCGTTGCAGACGGGCGTGGCGCGCAGCTGTATGCGCAGCCGTTCGCCCTGCCTGGCGGGCAGGTGATCGATGTATTCGACGACACAGGCGAACTCAACCGATATCTCGGCCATGTAAGCGCCGCCCGTAACCTGCGCGCTGGCGATAAAGCCCGGTGCAGCATAGGTCGCCGTCGCCGCCAGCAGCGCGGCGAGTAGTCCAGCCGTTGCTAAGCGGTGCGCGGACATCGTCACGTGCGGTTCCTACCATTCACCGGCGCTGATCCGGTGGCAGCCGCTGGCTGCGCAGTTCTGATCGTTGCTGAGGCCGTTGTGCCGGTCGACGCCGGCCCTGTAATCATTGGCGTGACAGCCCGCACAGGTGGGTGCATAGCCCGGTGACGACCACGTAACGACTTCCGTGTTGGTTCGATGGCAGTCGGTACACAGGAAGTTGCCGCGATGGTCCAGCGGTTCGTAAGTCAACGTCGTATGGCTGAAGTCCGCAGGACTCCAGGCGAACGTGTTGTGGCACGCACTGCATTCCTCTGCCGTATTGAAGTGCGCCGGGTTTTGCCCGGTCGCGGTCGTGCCGTTGTGACACGCGGAACACGAGCCAAGCACCTGCGTGTGATCAACCGTGGTTACGGGTAGCCATGCCAGCGGGCTGTGGCAGTCCTCGCAGACGTTGGTGGTCTGCGGATGCTGGGCACTCTTGCCGGTCGCGTCGGTGCCGTTGTGACAGCTGCCGCAGTTGCCCGTGATATTCGTGTGGTCGAAGGCTGCCGGCAGCCAGGCGACGGTGGTATGGCAGTCATCGCAATTGTTGCCGCTCGCTACGTGCGTCGGATGCTTGCCGGTGGCCGTGACGCCGTCATGACAGGAACCGCAGGAGCCGACAACCTGTGTGTGGTCGACTGTAAAGACCGGTGCAAACGCGTTGCTGGTGTGGCAGTCCTCGCACACATCGGTCGTCAGCACGTGCGCCGGATCCTTGCCGGTCGCGGTAGTGCCGTTGTGGCAGCTGCCGCAGTTGCCCGTGATACTGGCGTGGTCGAAGGTTGCCGGCAGCCATCCCGCTGTCGTATGGCAGTCGTCGCAGGTGTCACCGCTGGCGACGTGCGTGGGTGTCTTGCCCGTCGCCGTGACGCCGTCGTGACAGGAGCCGCAGGCGCCGAGCACCTGTGTATGGTCGACGGTGAAGACCGGCGCGAAGATATTGGTCGTGTGGCAGTCCTCGCAGACGTCGGACGTTCGTATGTGCGTCGGCGTCTTGCCGGTCGCGTCGGTGCCGTTGTGACAGCTGACACAGTTGCCGGTGATGTTGACGTGATCGAAGTTGGCCGGCAGCCAGCCTGCCGTTGCGTGACAGTCGCTGCAATTGTCGCCACTGGTAATGTGGGTCGGGGTTTTGCCGGTTGCGGTTGTGCCATCGTGGCATGCGCTGCAGGTGCCAATCACCTGCGTGTGATCGACAGTGAACGTCGGCGTCCATAGCGTATTGTTATGGCAGTCCTCGCACACATTCGTGGTCTGAATGTGTGTCGGCGTCTTGCCTGTCGCATCCGTCCCGTTGTGGCAGCTGACGCAGTTGCCCGTGATGTTTGCGTGATCGAAGTTCGCCGGCACCCAGGCGATCGTTGTATGACAGTCGTCGCAGGTGTCGCCGCTGGCAATGTGTGTCGGATGCTTGCCAATTGCCGTGACGCCGTCATGACACGAGCCGCAGGCGCCAAGCACCTGCGTATGTTCGACCGTAAAGACCGGCGCAAAGATATTGGTGGTGTGGCAGTTCTCGCAGACGTCGGATGTCTGTATGTGCGTTGGCGTCTTGCCGGTGGCGTCGGTGCCGTTGTGACAGCTGACGCAGTTACCCGTGATGTTGACGTGGTCGAAGTTGGCCGGCAGCCAGCCGGCGGTCGAGTGACAGTCCTCGCAGTTATTGCCGCTCGGAATATGCGTCGCGGTCTTGCCGGTCGCCGTGAAGCCGTCGTGGCAGGAGCCGCAGGTGCCGACAACCTGCGTGTGGTCGACCGTGAAGGCGGGCGCGAACACGCTGGTCGTATGGCAGTCCTCGCAAACGTTGGTCGTCTGCACGTGCGTCGGATGCTTGCCGGCGGCGTCGCTGCCGTTATGGCAGCTGCTGCAGTTGCCCGTGATGCCCACGTGATCGAACGTCGCCGGCCGCCAGGCGACCGTCGTATGACAGTCGTCGCAAGCATCGCTGCTCGCGACGTGTGTCGGATGCTTGCCGATCGCGGTCACGCCGTCGTGACAGGAACTGCAGGTGCCGATGACCTGGGTGTGGTCGACGGCGAACACCGGTGCAAAGACATTGGTCGTGTGGCAGTCCGCGCAGACGTCGGTCGTCTGTACGTGGGTCGGCGTCTTGCCGGTGGCCTCGGTGCCGTTGTGACAGCTGACGCAGTCCCCGGTAATGTCCACGTGGTTGAAGTTCGCCGGCAGCCAGCCAGCGGTCGAATGGCAGTCGTCGCAGGTCTCCCCGCTGCTGATGTGCGTCGCATTTTTCCCGGTCGCGGTGACACCGTCATGACAGGAGCCGCAGGTGCCGATGACCTGCGTGTGGTCGACCGTAAACGCCGGTGCAAACACGTTGGTCGTGTGGCAGTCCGCGCAGACGTCGGTCGTCCGTACGTGCGTTGGCGTCTTGCCGGTGGCGTCGGTGCCGTTATGGCAGCTGACGCAATCGCCACTGATGTTCGCGTGATTAAAGTTGGCCGGTGTCCAGCCGAGGGTCGTATGACAATCGTCACAGGTATTGTCGCTGGGAATGTGCGTCGGCGTCTTGCCCGTCGCCGTGACGCCGTCGTGGCACGAGCCGCAGGCGCCAAGGACCTGCGTGTGATCGACCGTAAACACCGGTGCAAACACGTTGGTGGTGTGGCAGTCCTCGCAGACGTCGGTCGTCTGCACGTGCGTTGGCGTCTTGCCCGTGGCCTCGGTGCCGTTGTGGCAGCTGCCGCAGCTGCCGGTGATGTCGATGTGGTCGAAGTTGGCCGGCAGCCAGGCGACCGTCGAGTGACAGTCGTCACAGTTGCTGCCGCTGGGAATGTGCGTCGGATGCTTGCCGGTGGCCGTAATGCCGTCGTGACAGGAGCCGCAGGCACCCAGAATCTGCGTGTGATCGACGCTCGCTGCCGGTGCCCAGGCGGTTTTGCTGTGACAGTCCTCGCACACGTTCGTCGCCTGTATATGCGTCGGTGTCTTGCCGGTCGCGGTCGTACCGTTATGGCAGCTGGCGCAGTTGCCGAAGATGTTCGCGTGGTCGAACGTTGCCGGCAGCCAGGCGACCGTGGTGTGACAGTCGTCGCACTGGTCGGTGGACGAGACGTGGGCAGGCGTCTTGCCCGTCGCCTGGATGCCGTTGTGACAGCTGACGCAGCTGCCCGTAATGGATGCATGATCGACGAAGGTAATGACGCTCCAGTCGGCCGTCATATGGCAGTCCGAGCATTCGCCGGTCGTGACGACGTGATCGGGTGGTTTGGCCGATGCCTGCACAATGCTGCCCTGGGTATGACAGCTCGAACAGTTGGCCGCGGTCGGGCCGAAGGTGGCGCCGACATGGCAGCCGTCGCAGGTGACATTGAGGTGCGCGCCGTCGAGTTCAAAGCCCGTGCTGAAATGGTCGAACGTTGTTTGTGACCAGGCGGGACCCATGATCAGCAAGCCGGAGAGTGCGATAAGGACGTGGCGCAGCGACGTGAGTCGGCTGACCGACGCTTGCCATGAATGGTGTTTCAGCGCAGCAACAGTCATGGCAATGACCGCACTTCCGTGAACGATTCCGCCGTGTGACACCTGGCGCAGTCAGAGCCGAACTCGCCGTCGTGGACATCGTCGCTGAGATGGCAGTTGCGACAGCTGCCGTCGCTAGTCTGCATCGTCTCGAGGGGGCTGCGGTGGCAGGCTTCACAGGCAACATCGACATGGGCGCCAGTCAAAGCAAAGTCGGTC
>Ga0224512_10003655_pt1 | contig 13428 bp, 9 predicted proteins | sample SF_May12_sed_USG_4_FD_169103 | JGI IMG/M metagenome (GOLD analysis project Ga0224512, IMG submission 169103) | Sediment microbial communities from San Francisco Bay, California, United States - SF_May12_sed_USGS_13 | ecosystem: Environmental > Aquatic > Marine > Sediment | place: USA: California...
GCGCTGACGGTAGTGCTTGCCGAAGAACTCGAACGGCCCCGGCTCGGTCCAGGCGCGGATGATCAGCTCGTGCGCCTCGTGGAAACGCTCGTGGCTCTCGGTCGGGTCGACGCCGAAGATGTGGTATTCGGCGCCGATGCCGCGCACGAAGCCGGTGATCAGGCGGCCTTCGGTGATATTGTCGATCATCGCATGCTCTTCGGCGATGGTCAGCGGGTGAGTGCGCAACGGCAGCGCGCTGCCAAGGATGCAGATCTTGACGCGCTCGGTGCGCCGCGCGAGCGCCGAGGCGGTGACGATCGGCGAGGGCATCATGCCGTAGGCGGTCTGGTGGTGTTCGTTGACCCCGACCCCGTCGAAGCCGAGTTCCTCGGCCCGCTCCATTTCGTCGAGATAGCGGTTATAGAGCTTGGCGCCCTTGACCGGATCGTAATGCGAATTGGGCAAACGCACCCAGGACGTGCCGATTGCCTTCACGGCGTCCAGATCGACTTCGGCATAGGGCATCAGATGGAAGAAGTAGAATCTCATGACGCGCCTACTTTGGTTTGGTTGGCCTCGGTGTGACTGGCTTCGGTTTGGCTGGTCTCTGTCTGGTTGGCCTCGACATGATCGTTGATCGCCGAGACGAACTCGGCTGGCTTCTCGACATGCAGTAAATGGCCGCATTGCGGGATAATTGTGACGTCCGAACCGGGAATCAGCTTGGCAAATTCCTGGGCATAGCCGGCGGAGATGATCTTGTCGTTCTCCCCCCAGACGATGCGCGTCGGCAGATCGACCCGGTGCAGCCATTTCTTCAGATGCGGGTCGTGCAGCCGCGGGTCCCAGCCCAGCTTGGCGAAGGTGGAGCGGTTCTTGAGGAAGGTGTCGTCGGCCTCGACGTTCTCCGGCATGGCGGCGATCGCGGCCTCGGCGATCGTGGGATCGTGGAAAGCCTGGCGCATGGTTTCCTCGGGCGACCAGGCATAGGGATCGCCGGTGGCCAGGCCCGCAACGCGCAACCCCGCCGGTCCCGCCAATGTCAGCGTCTTCAGGCGCGCGGTACTGCGCACGGCGATCTCGAGCGCGATCCAACCGCCGAGCGACATGCCGACGAGATGGACGCCTTTAAGCTTCAACGTTTCCAGGAAACCCAGATAGAAATAGGCGACGTCGTGGATGTTATCGAGCCAGGCGGGCTCGTCGGAGCCGCCGAACCCCGGATGCTCGGGCACCATCACGTCGTAGCGCTCGGCCAAGGCCTCCATAAAGGGCAGCGTGCGGCCCGCGCCATTGGCGCCGTGCAAATAGAGCAGCGGCTCGCCCACCCCGCCGCGCAGCATCGTCACCGTGCAGTCGCGTACGGTAACGCTCGTCGCCTTGAACGTGTCTGAACCCGTCATGTCCCGCCCGTTGCTCCCCCGAGGCTGGGCGCCGCCACGGCCTTAGGTGGCCATTGTGTCCGGCGTCCCACTTTTCATGAATTCGTATGGATTATAGCGGCCTCCGCCCGGCCCAGGCCATGCGCAAATACCGTGTACCCGTTATGCGCCGGAAGGTGAAAATGGCCGCGCGCGCCTCGCGCAATCGTGAGACCAGCTCAATTCTCCGCAGGGCCGACAGACGCTATTCTTCGGCCGTACCCATGGTGCCGGATTAGCCCATCCGCACGCGCTGATCCGGGATCCACGCATCGGACATGCCGGGAGATGATGGATGTCGAGCATCGATAATCAATCCAACGGACGCCGCCAGTTTCTCCTAAGCGCCGCCGCCGCGGGCCTCGTGCTGGCAGGCACGCCGGCCCTGGCGCAAGGCCGCAGAACCACCGGCCGACCGGCGTCCAAACCGATGAAAATCGGTGTGATCGGCGCGGGCCGGATCGGCGGCACGGTCGGCGCGTTGTGGGTCAAGGCAGGGCACGAGGTGCTGTTTTCCTCGCGCCACCCCGACCGGCTGAAATCGTTGGTCGAGCCGTTGGGGCCGCGGGCGAGGGCCGGCTGGCCCAAGGAGGCGGCGGCCTTCGGAGAGGTCGTGCTGGTCTCGGTTCCCTACAAGGCGGTGCCGCAGATCGGCCGTGATTTCGGCGCGCTGCTGGCCGGCAAGGTGGTGCTGGAGACGGGTAACCCCTACCCCTTCCGCGACGGCGAAATGGCGATGGCGGCGCGCGCGCGCGGCACCGGGCTGTCGTCGAAGAGCTTCCTGCCCGGCGTGCGTCTGGTGCGCGCCTTCAATTCGATCGGGCATTACTCGCTCCGCAGCGAGGCGCACCGCGCGGGCGATAAAGTCGGCGTGCCGCTCGCAAGCGACGATAAGGGCGCGCTCGCCGTCGCGGCCCGACTGGTGCGCGATGCCGGCTTCGAGCCTGTGATCGTGGGCGGGCTCGAACGCGCGAAAGAGTTCGATGTCGGAACATCGGTCTATGGCCAGGCGCTGACCGCGGCCACGATAAGGGCGCGGCTGGGGCTCAAATAGCCGGCGCCGCCATCATTTGGTCTCCGCCTCGAAGACGCCGTCCCAGTCGCTGGGCGGCGGGTTGGCGCGGAAGCCGGCGACGCGGATCTCGAAGACGTCATAGAGGCCTTCCAGGGCCGGCCCGCCGCGATCGCGCGCATCGCGCAGATGCTTGAGCGCCGTTGCCCAATTGCCGGCGCGGTAGGCGGCCAGAAACGCGCCGTGCGCGGCGGCGAGCCCTTTGAAATCCGCGCTTGCCGCCATCGCCGCATCGCCGAGCAGGGTGAAGATGCGCGCCGGCGCTTGCCGGCCGATGACGCGAATGCGGTCGATCTCGAGCAGCGCGAAATCACCGATCGCGTCCGCCGTCTTTTCGCCGGCGATGATGTCGACGGCGTAGGTCTTGCACTGGCCTTCCAGCCGCGAGGCGAGGTTGACCTCGTCGCCGATCACCGAATAGTCGAAGCGCATCTCCGAGCCCAGATTGCCGACGCAGGCAATACCGGTGTTGATGCCGATGCCGACGCGAACCGGCCGGAATGTGCGGTTGTCGCCATCGGCGGCGGCCATCCATTCGGTATTGAGGCGCTTCAAGGCGTCGATCATCGCGAGCGCGGCCCGGGCCGCGTTCCGGGCATGCGCGGGATCGTCGATCGGCGCATTCCAGAAGGCCATGATCGCATCGCCCATGTATTTGTCGATGGTGCCCTGGCGCTCGAGGATGATCTCGGTCATCGGCGTGAGAAAGCGATTGATGAAGCCGGTGAGATCGGCGGCGTCGGTGAAGTCCTCCGAGATCGCGGTGAAGCCGCGGATGTCGCAGAACAGCATCGTGAGCTCGCGGTTCTCGCCGCCGAGGCGCAGGCGGTCGGGATGGTTGGCGAGCTGCTCGACAAGTTCCGGCGACATATAGCGGCTGAAGGCATTGCGCACCTGCGCGCGCTCGGCCTCGCTGCGCAGATAGATCACCACGGTCCCGGTCAGCGCCGCGATGACGACCGCGATCGAGGGGTAGATCGGATCGAGCAGCCAGCCGAAGCGGTCGAAGGCGAGCCAGGAAACGCCAAGCGCGCCGGCGACTGCCACAAGTCCAAGCAGGCCTGCCCATACCGCGCCGATCCGCGGCAGAAGCAGGAGAACCAGGGCGCCAGCGACCAGAGTGAACAATAGCTCGACGCCACGCGCGAAGTCGGGGCGCTGCAGAAAGACTTTCGTTACGACCTGATCGATCAACTGGGCGTGGATTTCAACGCCGGCAATGCCGGCCTCGAGGCTGGTCGCGCGCAGATCCTTCAGCCCCGCCGCGGTGGCGCCGATGAAGATGATCCGGCCCCTGACCTCGTCGGGCTTGAGCTTGCCCTCGACGACGCGCCAGGCCGGGATCGTCCGTTCCGGCGCGCTCTTGGCGTAGTACATGAGGACCCGGCCACGCACATCGGTTGGGATCTCGAACGGGCCGATGCGCACGGCGACGATGCCGATGCCGCCGCCGGCCTCGCCCGATGCGCCGACGGCCTTGACGACGTAGCCGCGCGCGCCGGCGGCCACACGCAGCGCCTCGGCGGAGAGACCAGGATAGATCGCCTTGCCGACCCGCGCGAACAGCGGCACGCCGCGAATGATGAGGTCGCGGTCGGGGCGAAAGCTGATCGAGCCGTTGCCCTGCGCCGCGCCCTCGAACATCTTCAGGCTGGTGACCGCGCCGGCGTAAGCCGGGATCACCGGTGCGGGATTGGCGCCGGCATAGGCGAAGCCCGACTTCACGTCCGGTCTCACGTCATTGCGCTCGGCGGTGAGCGCGAAGGCGGTGACGACACGGGTTCGCGCCATCGCCGCCGCCATGACCCGGTCATGCGAGGGCAGCGCGGCGGCCGCCGCCTTCAACCCCTTGAGCGCCGGCGTGTCGGGCCAACGCCGTACGGCCCGGTCTGGCGAGCTGTCGTCGGGCTCGGCGAAGAGCATGTCGAAGACGATCGTCGAGGCGCCGGCTTCGCGCAGCCGCTCGACCATTCGCGCCATCACCGTGCGCGGCCACGGGAACTGACCGATCCGCTTGAGCGAGGCATCGTCGATGGCGACGATGCGGACCGGCGACTTGGCGACATCGAAGGCACGCGGCTTCATGCGCTGGTAGGTATCGAAAACCAGCAGGCGCAGCTGCTCGATCGGCCAGGGGTCCTGAATCCGCAGGATCAACGCCAGCGCAAGCATCAGGTAGGGGATGAAGGGCGTCAGGCGGCGGCGCATGCGTGCATGCTAGCGGAGCGAGGTCGTGGAGGGAATCAAGGAAGAGCGCTGCCGGCCGCGCTCCTCAATAAAGCCGCCAAATCGAGCGGATGCCGATCACGTGATTGCGGAACCGCTTGGCCCCGACATTCGAAAGGTTGCGCTCGTGCTGATAGCGGAAGGTCAGCGTGTGGCCGCTGCGGAACGCGTTCGGCACGATGAGCTGGACGCCGGGACGCAGATAGACATCGCGCCGGCGGCTCGATCCGCCCGGCACATTGGAGCGGTAGTAGCGAACATTGCCGCGGAAGGTTGGCCCCAGATAAATCCGCCCGCCTGCGAACGGGGCGAGATATTGCGCATCGCCGCCGACCTCGTGATAGCGCTCGGGAAAGATATCGCCCTGCACGACCGAGGGATCGGCGTTACGGCCGAAGGCGCCATTGAACCTGTAGCGCGGGCGGACCGTGACGGCGTCGCCCCGCTTGGCGAGATTCGCAACGGTAAGCTCGGGCGATATGTCGACGACGAGCCCATCGCGCCCGGAGGAGAATTCGGGGCCCAGGAACTGGTACCCGACGCGGATATCGACCCGGCGCAGCAGGCCGGCGCCCAACGCCTCGAAGCCGAGGTGTCCCGCGATCTCGGTGAACAAGACCTTGCTGTCGAGCCAGGCGAAGGCCGCACCGCCCGCCGGGCGTAGACGCCAATTGTTGGGCAGGTTGAACAACGGGCCGGTGCTGGCGCCGATATACCCGAAATCCGCGTCGCGCGAATGGGCGTGAAGATCGCCATAGAACTGGCCCGTCGTGCGCCAGCGCATGCCGCCGAGCTTGCGCTCATCGCGCACGATGATGCGGGCATCGCCGACGAAATCGTCCTTGTCTTCGTTGGCGCGGCCCGAGCGCAGGCGGACATTTGTCGCGTACCGCCCGCCCAGATGAAGATACACAGCGGAGAAGTCGGGCTCGAGCTGCGTTGCCACCCGTTGCAGACCGGCGCGCGCCTCGGCGTTGCGCGGGTCTTGCATCAGCACGCGTTGATAGGCGGCCAGCGCCTTGCGGAGCAAACCCTTGCGCTCGGCCAGCGCCGCGTATCGGAGATTGAGCGTGGCGTCGGTTGGGTTCCGGAGTATCTGCCGATAGACGTCGCGAAGCTCCGGATCGACGCCGGCCGCGGCACGCGCCACGGCGCCAAAGGGCATCGCCGCAAGGCCAGCGAGCATTGCCAGGGCGAGGCCGGCGCTGATCGCTCTTGCAATCACGATCACGTCTCCTTCCCGGATACTCAGACTTGCATCCAGGTGTTGCCGTCTTCGCCGATCCACCAGGTCCCCGCCGGAGACCTCCCAAGCGTTAACCATACCAGCGCCATCAAGCCGCGCCAATCACGCAAGCTTCCCCAGCGACGAATTAGCGCCGCAACCGTGGCCCCGCCGCATCAATTTTTTGGGCCAACGCCATCCGGTCCGAGCGCCCGAATGGTTGCCTGCCGGCGGGCGGGAGCCGAATATGGCTGCGGACGAACGCAAAGGCGAGGAAAGGGCGAGGCGTGGCTACCACATCGACGGCGATCGCGCGCAAGCCCATTACCTTGGCGCTGCAGGGCGGCGCCGCGCATGGCGCCTTCGTCTGGGGCGTGCTTGACCGGCTGCTCGAGGAGGAGCGCCTTGTTATCGAGGGGGTCTCGGGCACGAGCTCAGGCGCGATCAACGCGGTTTTGCTCGCCTACGGTCTGATCGACGATGACCGGGCGGCGGCGCGCGCCGTGCTCGCCCGCTTCTGGAAACGCATCAGCGAGGCCAGCGAGGATCGGCGCTGGACCGCCAATATGCTGTTCCGCCTGGCGCGCTCGCGGATCATGCAGATCTCGCGCAAGGACGCGCTGTTCGATCTGATGTCGCGCATCCTGCTGCCCTACGATTTCGACCCCGACACCATGGACCCGCTGCGCTCGGCCATCGACGAGGCGGTCGATTTCGAACGCCTGCGGCGCGAGAAGACGATGGCGCTGTTCATCAATGCAACGAACGTTTCGACCAACGCCAACCGGATCTTCGACGGCGACGATGTCAGCCTCGATGCGGTCTGCGCCTCGTGCTGCCTGCCCTATCTCTTCGACGCCGTCGAGGTCGAGGGCGAGCGGTATTGGGACGGCGGCTATATGGGCAATCCGACCATCTATCCCCTCATCTATCACTGCGCGAGCGACGACGTGGTGATGGTGCTGACCACGCCGCTCGGCCCGAAGGGGCGGCCGCAAACCTCGGCCGACATCCTGACCCGGGTGAGCGAGGTCAGCTTTACCTCCGCCTTCGTTCGCGAGATGCGCGCCATCGCCTTCGTCACCGATCTGATCGAGCGCGATCTCGTCTCGCCCGAGGCGGGCCTGCGCAAGATCCACATGCACGCGATCGCGCCTAACGCAGGCGATCCGGGCTTCGACGTCGCCCAGCGCTTCAACGCCGAATGGAGCTTTTTCGAGGGACTGCGCGACAAGGGCCGGGCCGCCGCCGAAACCTGGCTGGACGACGCCTTTCCCCAGTTGGGCGAACGCTCCAGCATCGATGTGGAGACGCTGTTCAGCTGATCGGCGGCACCGTCCCCGGCAGGCGGGAACGGTCATCCGCTCTTACGGTGACACAAGGTAATCGGCGCTATAGCGCGATGCCGTGCCCGCCATCGAGATAGATCGTCTCGCCGGTCAGGAAGTCGATGCGCTCGGAAAAGATCGCCGCCACCAGGCGCGCGACATCTCCAGGCTGGCCGAGTTTTCCGACCGGCACCGCCTGCCGGACATAGTCCAGAAACCGGTCGTCATTGCGGAAGTCCCGGTTCAGGTCGGTCGCGATGAAGCCGGGCGCGACGCTGTGAACGCGGATACCGTCGCGCGCCCATTCGACGGCAAGGCAACGTGTAATGGCGCCGATCGCGGCCTTCGATGCCGCGTAGGCCGCGCTGTCGCGGACCCCGAGCCGATCATAGTAGGAGCCGATGTTGACGATGATGCCGCCATCGGTCTTGAGGTGCTGATGGGCTTCGCGGCAGGCGAGGAAGGTGCCGAGCGCGTTGACGCGCATCATCTCCTGAAAATCCGCCGCCGAGACCTCGGTCGCCGGTTTGATCCAATGGATGCCGGCATTGTTGACGAGGCCGAGCAACCCATCCTCCTCCGCCGCCGCCCGCAGAGCCTCGCCGATCGATCCTTCGTCGGTGGCCTCGTAGGGGATCGCGATCAATCGCTCCCGCGCGGCGCCATCGATCTCCGCGTCCTCCACGCCCTTACCCTTGCGGGTGAGGCAGGCGACCCGAAAGCCGCGCGCCGCCAACTCGCGCGCAATCGCGCTGCCGATCCCGCGGCTGGCGCCGGTGACGGCGATGGTGTTGGACTGGCCCATGCCTCGTTCCTTTTTGCTCGCGCCGCGCATATGCGCCGATTTGTCAGCGCCACTGCGGCCGCCCCCGCGGGCTTCCGGCAGACACCTCAATCCCCGCCAGCCCCTCGATCATAGCCGAGGCGATCCGGCCAGCCTATCGGCCCCGCCGCAGGGATGGCATGATTGACCGCCGGGCGGCGGCGACGGATGCGCATCGAGGAGACGGCCCATGCAGTTCGAGTTCACCGACGAGCAGCAAATGATCCTGGACTACGGATCCAAACTGTCCCAGAGCTTCGACCACGCCGAGTGGCTCAAATATGCCGAGCGGCGCGAGTTCCCGCGGCACGTCTGGGAGCAGATGGGGGCGGACGGCTTCCTCGGCATGATGGTGCCCGAGGCGTATGGCGGCGCCGGCCTCGGCATGACCGAGATGGCGCTGCTGATGGAGGGCCTCGCCAACCACGGCATCCCGATCCAGCACCTCATCGTCGGGCCGACCATGTGCCTCTCGCACATCGCCAAGCACGGCACCGAGGAGCAGAAGCGGCGCTATCTGCCGGAATCCTGCGCCGGCACCAAGATCTTCTGCTTTGCCATCACCGAGCCCACGGCCGGCTCCAACTCGATGAAGATCACCACGCTCGCCAAACCGACGAGCAACCAGCGTTACGCGCTGAGCGGCCAAAAAGTCTTCATCACAGGCTCCGACGTCGCCGACCACGCCATCGTGGTCGCCCGTACGACGCCCTTCGACAAGGTCAAGAAGAAGACCGACGGTTTCACGCTGTTCGTCGTCGACCTCGACGCCAAGGGCGTCGAGCTGCGGCCGATGGAGATGAGCATTCCGATGACCGAACGCCAGTGCGAGGTCTTCTTCGACGAGGTCGATCTGGGGCCGGAGAACGTGATCGGCGAGGTCGACCGCGGCTTCTCGATCCTGTTCGACACGCTCAATCCCGAGCGCATCATCATCGCCGCCATGCTTGTTGGTCTCGGGCGGTTCTCGCTCGGCCGCGCGGTCGCCTACGCATCGGAGCGGGAGGTTTTCGACGGCCCGATCGGCGCCTACCAGGGCCTGCAACACCCCCTCGCCGAGGCCAAGACCGAGATCGAGACGGCGACGCTGATGACCTACAAGGCGGCCTGGGCCTTCGACAGCGGCAAGCCCGCGGGCGAGTATTCGAACATGGCGAAGTACGCCGCGGCGGAGGCGGCGATCCATGCGGTGGATGCGGCGACGCAATGCTTCGGCGGCAGCGCCTTCACCAAGGAGGTCGGGGTCTTCGACCTCTATCCGCTGGTCCGGATGTTGCGCACGGCCCCGCTCAACCGCGAGATGCTGCTCAACTATATCGGCGAGAAGGTGATGGGCCTGCCGCGGTCGTACTGATCGATGGCCATTACCTGAGATCCCATTGCGTGAGATCGAGGCGGACAGCAGAATTGCCCAGTCATAATTAACATAAATATTTTGTGATATATGTAAATTTCACAGAGTCACTTGATTATTGCCTCATTATACGCAATCTTAACGTGGAATCATTTAATACACATGAATATCATGTGAATAGGAGATCCACGATGCCCGGATCGTTTGCCCCGCCGACCAAAACCCGTCAGGCCTGGACACCGAAAGCCGAGCCGCTGGTGCGCATGGAGGACGCCGACGAGCTGCGCGATGCGCTCGCCAAGTTCCGCTCCGGCGAATGGGACGACGAAGCCTGGACCGCCTTCCGCCTGCGCCGCGGCATCTACGGCCAGCTGCAGCCGGGCGTGCAGATGGTGCGGATCAAGGTTCCGGGCGGCGTGCTGCCGTATGCGTGGGCGCGCACCGTGGCGGCGGCGGCGCGCAAATGGGCCAAGGGCGACATCCACGTCACCACCCGCCAGGCTTTTCAGATCTACCACGTGCCGACCGACGACACGCCCGACCTGCTGGCCGATCTCGCGGCCGGCGCGATGACCACGCGCGAGGCCTGCGGCAACACGCTGCGCAACTTCACTGCCTGCGCCTTTTCCGGGGTCTGCCCCAAGGAGCATACCGATGCCGGCAAGGTCGCGGCACAGTTGGCCGAGTCGTGGATCCGCCACCCGCTGGTTCAGAACATGCCACGCAAGTTCAAGTCGACGGTGTCGGGATGCGCCGTCGATTGCGGGGCCGGCGGTATCCACGACCTCGGCCTGATCGCCGCCGAGAAGGACGGCGAAAAGGGCTTCCGCGTGCTCGCCGGCGGCGGCACCGGCGGCCAGCCGGTGGCGGCGGTCGAAGTCACCGACTTCGTGACCGAGGCGCAGCTTCCGGCCGTGGTCGAGGCGCTGGTGCGCCTGCACCAGAAATACTCCGACCGGGTGAACCGGCAGAAAGCGCGGCTGAAATTCGTTCTCAAGCGCTTCGGCGAGGACACTTTCCGCAAGCTCTTCGCCGAAGAGTTCGAGCGTGCGCTGGCAATGCCGCAGCGCCCGTGGAAACCGGTCGCGTGGCGAACGCCGGACGAGGCCGAGGCGCCGACCACGCCGGCCGGTGTCTTCACCCAGCATGACGGCAAGACGACGATCGTGGTGAGCCCGGTGCTCGGCCTGCTGTCGGCCGACCAGCTCGATGGCCTGGCGACGATCGGCGAGCGTTACGGCGCCGTGCATATGCGCACGACCCGCGACCAGAACATCGCCTTTGTCGGCATCGATCCCGACGACGCCGACGAAGCGGTCGCGGCGATCCGGGCGATCGGCCTGCCGGTGCAGGACGAGGTTGGCGACCAGCCCGATCTGGTCTCCTGCCCGGGCACCACGACCTGCCGCATCGGCATCACCAACAGCCAGGATTTCGGTCGCGAGCTGACCGAGATCGCCCGCAACTTTGCGCCCAAGCCCAACCTGACGGTGCGCATCTCGGGCTGCCAGAACGGCTGTGGTCTGCATCATGTGGCTGATTTCGGCTTCCGCGGCATGGGCAAGAAGATCGACGGCCAGCCGGCGCCGCATTACCAGATCTATGTCGGCGGCAATGACCGCGAGGTCGGCGCCATCGGCGTCGGCGGCCCGGTGGTCCCTGCGCGTCAGGCGCGCCGCGCCTTCGAGCTGCTGCTGGAGGCTTATTCGCGCTTCGGCGAGGCCGGCACCTCGGTGCGCGACTGGGCGACCACGATCGGCAAGGAGGGGCTGCGCGAGATCCTCTCCCCGCTCGGCGACGAGGTTAGCGAGCGCGACGACGCTTCGGCCTCGCTCTATGTCGACTTCGGCAAGGCCAAGACATTCGTCACCCCGGCGGCGGTCCAGGCCGAATGCGCGGCAGGCTTCCCCCTCGACAACCTTTATCAGAACCTCGCCGATGACGGGCTGATCAATGTCGACCGAGCGCTCCATGCGGGGCTCAAGGATCGCGTGCTCGATGACGGACGCTCGGCCGCTGCGCACGCCGGCCAACGGCTGCTCGGCCGGCTCGGACATGAGGTCAAGGACGACGAGCTGGCAGAGGTGACATTTGCCCGGGTCACCACGGCCTATGCCACCGACCATCCGCTGCTCGACACCCTCGATGCGGTGCGTCAGCGCGAACAAGCCGCGCGGGTCGCCAATGGCGATGCCGATCTCGACGGCTTCCGCGAAGCGCTTGCGTTGTGGCTCGACACGGTGGAGGAGTTGGTCGGCCGGCCGCTCCCGCTGGACGACTTGGAGCCGATCGGCCGGCTCGACGACAGTGACGGCGCGGTCAGCGCGCTCATCGGCGCGGCGGCGGAATAGCCATGGCCGATGGCGCGCGTACTTCATGGTTCGCCACGTCGACCGCGAACGACGTAGCGGCGGCCCCCGAGACCGACGAGGCGTCGGCGCATGCCGAGACGTTGCTCGCGCGCTACCGCGACTATGACGGGCTGATGATCGTCCGGGCGATGATCGAGCGCGAGTTCCCCGGCCGCATCGCGCTGGTGTCCTCGTTCGGGGCGGAAGCGGCGGTATTGCTCGATCTGGTGGCGCGGATCGAGCCCGCGACCCCGGTGCTGTTCCTGGAGACCGGCAAGCATTTCGCCGAGAGCCTGGCCTACCGCCACGCGCTGGCCGAGCATATCGGGCTGACCAATGTGCGCGACATCCGCCCCGACCCGAGCGACCTTGCCGCGCACGACCCCGACGGCACGCTGAATACGCGCGACCCCGACGCCTGCTGCGCCATCCGCAAGGTCTGGCCGCTGGAGACCGCGCTCGACAGCTATGACGCCTGGTTCACCGGCCGCAAGCGCTTCCAGACCGCAACGCGCGGCGCGCTGCCTGCGGTCGAGGCGGCCGACGGGCGGATCAAGGTCAACCCGCTTGCGCGCTGGGGCGCCGAAGACGTGGCGCGCTACCACGAGGCCAGAGGCCTGCCGCGCCATCCGCTGCACGAGCAGGGCTACCTCTCGATCGGCTGCGAGCCCTGCACGCGGCCCGTGGCCCCCGGCGAGGATCCGCGGGCTGGCCGCTGGGCGGCGCGCGACAAGACCGAATGCGGCATTCATTCGCAGGTCCCGGCAGGCTGAAACGCCCAGGCTGACCGCCGCCGACCGTGGGCGCTGAGTGTCGACGGGCTCCACTGACCGCCGCCCCTTCGCTTTTCATTAACCATATGGCAATCGCCGCCGCATAGGGTTGGGGGACGTATCGCCACCCGCAACCATGCCGCAGGCCGCAATGCCCGACGCCGCCACCGAGCCCCAGGATCGCGGCCGCGACCTTTCGCCCCGCGAGCACGAAGCCATGCGGCTGATGCAAACCGGTGCGCTGGCGCAGGCCGAGGCGCTGTTTCGAGAGGAGCTGACCGAACGGCCGGACGACCACCAGATCATCAACGCCATCGGCTCCCTTGTCGCACAACAGGGCAGGCTTTCAGAAGCCTTCCAACTGTTCGAGCGGTCCGTTGCGATCGCACCCGACGATCCGAGCGTCGTCGGCAATATTGCGGCGATCAAGCAGGCCATGGCGACCAACGCCTACGGCTTCATCGCCCGGCAGGACTGGCCCAACGCGCTGGTGGCCTATCGCGAGCTCGTTGCCGTCGATCCTGATAACACGACCGCGCCGAATGCGCTGATTCACTGCCTGCTGGAAACCGGCGAGCGCCCGCGCCTGTCCGACTTCGCCCCAGAATTGAGCGAAGCCGAGCTCGGCCGGCACATCTTCATCGCCTGCATGCCCAAGAGCGGTTCGACGTTTCTGCGCACCGCGTTGATGGCGCTGACCGGCTGGCAGGAAGCCTATATGACCTTCGCCTTTCTGCAGAACGAGGAGGAGCTCTACCTGCCGTATCTGCGCGCGGCGGCGCGGCTTAACACCGTGGTGCAACAGCACTGCCGGGCGACCGTCCCCAACATCCAGCTGCTGCAAGCCTTCGCCATCCGGCCCATCGTGCTGGT
>Ga0224512_10003656_pt1 | contig 13423 bp, 11 predicted proteins | sample SF_May12_sed_USG_4_FD_169103 | JGI IMG/M metagenome (GOLD analysis project Ga0224512, IMG submission 169103) | Sediment microbial communities from San Francisco Bay, California, United States - SF_May12_sed_USGS_13 | ecosystem: Environmental > Aquatic > Marine > Sediment | place: USA...
ATTACTGATCGTGGGTCCGAACGCCGCCGACGTTCCGTTCCCCTTGGGTTTCGGTCTTCTGGGGTTTCTTGCGGGCGTCACCTTCTCGGGCGTCCTCGGGCTGGTCGAGGGGCGTCGGAGGTTCGATCAGATGTCGCTTCCGCGCTTCTTCGCCTGGGGAGGCCTCGGTGGTCTCCTGTTTTCCGGGATCTTCGTTTCGCTCGCGGGCCTAGGCGCGAGTACCCTGATCGTGCTGGCTCCGGTCTTCGGGCTGGCAGGGGCAGGCTGCGCGGCGGGCACGTTGGCTCTCGCCCGATTGGCCGAAGACCAAGAGCTGCTCGACACCGCGGCGGACGTGGACGAAGTCGGACTCACCGATGACGAAGCGCGGGAACTGCTGGGGGGTGGGCGCTGACCGAGCGCTGCACGCGTTCACGGACGAGGTCCATTCAGACCGAGGCCACCTCCTTGGCGGCCGTGGGGATCGTCCGTCAGCCTTCAATGCTCAGATCGTCCAAACCCGCATCGAGCCTGCCGTAGTTCGCCGAGAGGACCCCCAGGTCCTTGGCCTCCGAAAAGCTCAGCGGCCTCCTCGTGCCGACTGGTTCGAACGGGGGGCCGAGTGGTCTCAGGCGGAAGAAATGGCCTGACTCGGGCGATTCGGACACCTCGAACTCGGTCCACGGAAAGCCGCGCTCCTTTTGCCTCGCCATCTCCTGACCCGAAAAGAACAGGGTGGCGCCCCCAGACTCGGCTACGAAGAACACCGGTCCCTCGTCTTCGACCTCTGGGGCCTCGAGGGCTGCAACTACGCGGATCCGGTGCAGCGCGATCTCATCTCGCGCCAAGTCGCGGCGCACACGTCGGCGAAACTCACGACCGCCCGTCCATCTACGGCCCCTGAGGTAGAGGAAGGCCGCGACCGTCAGGGTAGGCAGAAGCCACAGCATCGCTGCAGCCCCTCCTACCTCCTCTCCCAGAAGCGCCCGCTGGAGGATCCGACTCAGCCACCCGGCACACCACACCGCGAGAAGAAACAGCCCGATTCGCGCCGCCGACGTGGGAGCCGACACCAGGCCTTCGAGCTCGGTCCTCTCTCGACTCGTCATCGCTCGGTGTGACGTCTCCACTCACTCCCTCCGCTGAGGGGAGAGGTCCGCGTCCCGAGGACCTCCCCGCTACCGGTCGGAAATCGGCCGCGTCACCACAGGCCCGTCCCAGTTCTGCGCCGACGAGATGTTGGGGTAGCCCCAATCTTCGCCGTTCCAACCCTGGAAGCCGTCCATCTTGAAGGTCCAAAACCCGGTGGACATGTCGCTGATGAGGATCAACCCGTCCGCGTTCCTCACGTCGACCCCGAATGCGCCGTTGAACATCGCCGAGCGAACCGGGTTGGGGGGGCCGATATATGTGTCGTAGAAGCCCACCGTCACGGGGTTTATGGGGTCCTGCAAGTTGAAGATCTGCAGACCGTCCAGGTAGCCCGATACGAACACATAGGGCCACCTCACCTCATGATTGTGGACTAGGTGCTTCCAGTTCGCCGTGAACGCCGAGATGGGGGAACGGATGTTCGTCTGTTGGCCCTCGAGCGCCGGCTGCAGGTCGAAGATCCGTAGCGGCGCATACTGATACTCCGTCTCGGCGATCACATACCGCCCATCGGGGCTCGGCGTGAACGTGTGCCCATAGCTCACACCGCTGACGCCGGTGAGGGTGATGCGGAGCTCCGGATTCTGGACGTCGCTGACGTCGTAGATGAAGTACCCGCCCGTGCCGCCGCCGTAGAACCGGTCCTCTCCGGTGTCGGGGTGGTAACCGACATAGAAGTCATGGTAGCCACGCCCGCCGCCGCTTCCGAGTGCGGTCTCCGGAACCGGCACGAGGCCCACACGAGCGTTTTCCAGGTCTCCTTCGACGATCATGCCCAGGTCGTAGACGAGCGCGCCCGGCGCCCGCGCGGTCGTGAAGAGGTACACGCGGTCGTTCGAGTGCTTGTAGATGAAGATGTTGTGGAAGCCGCCCGGCATGTCGGGCTCTCGGATTCGGGCGACCTCACGGACAGTCGAGGCGTCTGGCAGGCCGGTGACGTCGAGAATGACCGCGCCGAGGTCCGTGTCGGGACCGCCCTGGCCGAACTGCAGCGACTGCACCAAGTAGTAGCGGTCGTCCCATTTGAAGTGCTTCACGTCCATGCCACCGGTGCGCTGGTGGAGATCCTGATTCTCGATCCTCCACTGATAGAGCAACTCCGGCTTTTCGGGGTCCGCGATACTGATGATATCCGTGCCCTTCGGACCCTCGAATCCGTAAACCATGCGCGCGACGTATGCGAACGGGCGGTCGAGCTCCTGCTCCACGTCCATGTCCGCGACGGACAGACGCGGCCCGAGCGGCAGGTGCCCGAGCACCTCGATGTTGTCGCTGCCGCGCTTCAGCGGCGACCACGGTACGTCTTGTGCAGTAAGTGGGGTCGTCGTCATCGCAAGCAGGGCGGTGACGGTCAGGGCGCGCACGTTCTTCATCTTCGACCTCGATCGGGCTGGTGTGCAGAACCGCGGAAATTGGGTCGGAGCCGAACCGGTGGCAACCGGTTCACGGGACACACGTCCATGTCGGGCGCTCGCGGGTCGTTTTAGATTCGAAATTCCCCCATCACGACTCGCGGATCCGCGATCGCTGGGGGTGAAGCGTGAACCCGAGCGAGGATCTGATCGTTTTGAATGGAGCGGTGATGACGACGGCGTTGGGCGCGGCGGCGCTCCAGAGTGTGCCGAGCACCTTCGCGATCGGCGATTTTTGGAGCCTGACCCAGCAGGCCGGGCCATTACGCTGGCCGATCTTCTTCGTCCTCGCCTTCGGCCTGGTTCAGGTCTTCGCGAAGGCGTACGAGTTGATCCGTGACCGGTGGGCGTCATCGGCATTGCACTCGGTCGACTTCACGTCGATGTCCCTCGACGAAATCGCCGAGCTGGTTTCGCGTCAGGGTGCGAGCATGCTCGCTTCGCTGCATGCGACCCTGGTCAACGTCTTCCAGACCAGGCCTGCCGAGGGTCTGTTGCACGACGAGATCACCAACTTCGTGCGGTTTCAACAGGACCAATTCGATGTATTTCGGAAGCGAATGGAGTTCCTTTCCGATACCGCGGGAGCGTTGGGCCTCATGGGCACGGTGTGGGGCATGTTCACCGTCTTCTTCCAGGGGACGGCCGAGCAGGACGTCATCCTTCGAGGCATGGGGATCGCCCTGATCACGACGCTTCTCGGGCTGATCGTCAGCATCATCCTGAACTTCGGCTCGACGGAACTCTCGACGCTGTTCAACAAGCGTCTGGAGCGCGTTTCGACGAAGTCGGACGAGCTGCGCTTCCGCCTCATGGAGTTGGCCCCACGACCCGCGGACCTCGGACGTACGGTACCGCCTGGGGTTGAAGCCGCCGGCCGAGTATCGAAGGCCAGGGGCGAGGCGACCGCGGAAACTGGCACTCTCCCGGGCGGGACGGGACCCGCCACGGGGAGCCCGATTCGGTCCTCTCCGCCGTTGCCGGGGTGGCGCTACGTAGAGTTCGACGGGGACCGGCACACCGTGCCGGCCGGCGAGGTCGCGTCGATCGGTGTCGTCGTGAAGAACGGCTCCGATGCGCCCGCGGCGGGAGTGCCGGTCTTCGTGAAGATCGCGAGTGGCGACGCCGTTCTCGCGAGCGGCGGCCGAGCACTGCGTGAGAGCTCCGATGCCGGTGGTCGAGTGGCCGTCGAGTGTCGGGCGCCCCAGCGCGTGGGGACGTTCGCCCTGGAGGCCTCACTGCCGGAGCAACCCGGCTCCCCCTCGACGGTGCAGGTCCACGTCGTTGCGGGGGAGCCGCAGAAGATCGAAAAGGAGGGCAACAACCAGGCGGCCGTCGCGGGCAGCCGGCTCCCGCTTCCGCTGGGTGTTCGCGTGCACGATCGCTTCGGCAACCCGGTTCGCGGGCTCTCGGTCGGGTTCAGGGTGAAGCAGGGGGACGGCAAGCTCGGTGTCGGGCAGACGGAGCGCAGCGTACCCACCGACCATCAAGGGCTCGCGGCGACACCCTTCATCGTATCGAGCTCGGCTGGTCAGAATATCGTCGCGGCGTCGATCGATGGGACGAAGAGCACGGTCGAGTTCGTGGCCTTCGCCACCGAGTTGTAGACCGTGGACGCGCCACTCCGGGTGTGGGAGGCCTGAGTGCAGAAGTCAGGCTTCGTGGTCCGTTTCGTCGACGTGGTGCTGATCCTCCTGTTCGGGTTCATCAGCATCTCGAGCGTCCGTGCGACGGAAATCGACCTTGCCGAGAGCACGGAGACTCCGGCCCCGGCTCCGGATACCGAAGAGGTGCTCTTCGTCGGGATCCGGCCGGACGGCACCTACCTCGTCGATGAGGAGCGAATCGAGCTGCGCGGCCCCAACGAGCTCCTCGAGTACCTGGACGCGCAGTTGGGCCTCCTCGGCGATCGTCCCGTGTCGGTCCGCATTCGCGCGAGTCACGATAGCGCGATGCGCTTTCTGGTCGATGCGGCGCGCGTCGCCGACGAGCTCGGCCTCCCGAAGGCGCTGGAGGTTCGAATGGCCGGAGGAGGCGAGTAGCGTGGCGACGCGTGGGTTTCTCATCCGGTTCATCGACATCGGACTGATCGTGCTGTTCGGCTTCTTGATGATCAGTGATATCGAGGCGTCGTCCTCGGTCGAACTCGCCGGATCCAGAGACCCCCTCGAGGAGCTCCAACCGGAAGACGACGACGAACGGGCGTTCGTCGTCGTCGCGATCGGCGCGGATGGATCGTTCTTGGTCGGGGAATCCCAAACTCCGATCGAAGAGCGGGTCCGCATCGTGGAGGTGGAGGTGCTGTCGAGGGTGCTCCGTTCGCTCGACGCGGAGCTGGGGGTCGAAGATCGTGAGGTCGTGGTTCTCATCGAGCCACACCCCATGTCCCTGGTCCAGCGCACGGTCGACGTGATGGACGTTTGTGACCGGTTGGGCCTTCCCAAGAGCCTCGGCATGAACATCGACGTGGCGCCGGGAGCCGATCCATGATCAAGCCCAAACCGAAGCCGTCTTCGGCGCCTTCGCGAGCAATGGCCGTGGTCGTCACCCTCGCGCTCATGATGAGCGCGTACGTGGGGTTGAAGGGTCTCGCGGTTCCGGCGTTCGCGTCGGGACGCGACGTCATCCGTGAGATCGACCCGCTCCTCTTCGAACGGTACGCCGCGCCACCTCCACCCGAGGAAACTCCACTTCCGGACACCGAGGAGGAGCCCGTCGAAGCGGAGGAGGAGCCGACCGAGCTGGTCCCGTTCGACCGTGAGGTCGGCCTCGCGGTAGAACAGCTCGAGCGGATGTTCGCCACCGACGAGCCTGCCGCTCCGACCGCCGACCGAGCGTCGGCGGCAAACGCGGCGGCCCCTGGGATCTCGGAGGAGATCCCGAACGATCGCTTCGAGGCGCTCTTCGGTCGCGGGGGCGACCTGGGCGCCGCGGGCGTTGCGGGGGCCCGGTCCGGACGTGCTGGTGGCGAGGCAGGTGGGGTTGGGCTCGGAATCACCGAGAGGGCCTCGGCCGACGTCTCTGATTCGGGATCTGCTGCCCGCCTGGGCGAGGTCGGACCGGGTTTGGAGGCGATCACGGAAACGCGACGGGCCCCAACCGTCGAGTCCAGCGAAGTCGTCATCGGGCGGTACGAGCCCGAGAGCTTCGACGGCTCCGCAGCCGAGCAGCTGGGGGCGTGGATGCGTGAGCATCCCTCCGAGCTACCGGTCGGTGTCCGGGTTCACATGAACTTCCAGCCTTCGTTCCTGACGTCGGCCGTCTCCCTCACGACGGATGGTCAGTCGTGGGAGCTGTACTTGATGTTCAACGAGAGTCTCCGCGAGCTTCACATCGTGTTGGTCGAGGCTCAGCGCTCGATCTACATGATCGATCGTGGCTTCCGAGAAGAGAGTCGGTCCTTGCGCGAAGGCACGGTCCGGCGCGCGGACGGCCAAATCGTCGCGGTCGACTCGAGGTCGGCGGCGACCTCCGGTGAGCGTGCCCAGGACTTCTACAACGTGTTTCTCTCTTGGTGGGAGTCGGTAAAGGACGATGTGGGTAGCTCGTAACCTCCTGGTAGTCGCAGCCGTTTGTGGCGCGGTGGCGTGCTCGTCAGCGCCGCCCCCCGAACCGGTCCAACCGGCCGGGCCGACGTTCGTTCCCGCCGGCGTCGACTCGTCGGTTGCGGCGGCGGCGGACTCCCTTGCCGACGCCTCTTTCGTCGAGCCGGCCCAACAGGATGAGGCGTTGCAGCTTCAGGAAGAGAGCCGCCTCATGGTGGAGCGCTCCGACTCCATCTGGCTGGCTATGGCCGCGGCGCTCGACACGGGTCGGATCGTCACCCAGGAGGACTCGATCGCGGCGCGGGTCGCCAGTACACAGGGTGGAGCCACGCTCGTCGAGCTCGAGGATCTTCTCCGCAACTCCGAGTTGGACGTTGGCGACCTGGCGATTCGAACCGAGATGCTCCTCGATAGCGCGCAGGTTTCGCTCGAGCGGGCCTTCCAGCTCAACCCCTTCGACAGCCGCAATCGGGTGTGGCTCGCGCAGGTGTATGGGCTCCAAGCCCGACGGCTCGGTCAGACCGAGGCGTACGACCGCGCGATCGCAGAGCTGGAGAAGCTGGCGCTCGTGACACCGGACGAGCACACCGTCTTCGCGATGCTCGCCAACAACTATTTCTACGTCCAGAACTGGGACGGGGCCGCGCTCAATTATCAGCAGGCCGAGGACGTGTATCGAGCGACGTACGATCTCGTCGTCGACGAACAGCCGACATTCGACTCCGAGCTCGTGTACTCGTACGCCCAGGCGCAGGGCGACATGCACGTACGACGGTTCGACGCGGCGCGGGCGGTGGAGGCGTATGATCGCGCACTCGTCTATGCGCCGACGCCGGCGGACAGCTCCTATGTCGTCGGAGAATTGGAGTGGATGGCGTGGGACGACATGAACATATTGTCGAGCTTCGCACGCGATTCGTTGCTCGCGCTGGAACAGGCGGGCGACCTCCAGAGCGCGCGGGACGGCTACGCCGATCTCCTGACCCGGCTGTCGAATCGAGACGCGATGGACGAAACCGAGTGGAGACTCGGCATCGTCGACTACAACTTGGGCAACACTTCGGCGGCGGCCGAACGACTGCAGGCCCTGGTGGCTCGCACTCCTACCGACGCATCCGGGGTGCCCTTCGATTCGACGCATGCGCGCTACTTCGACGACTATGGCACGCTCACGTTGAATCTCGGCCGAAGCGCCCGCGCGGACCTACGAGATAGCCGCACCGCGCTGAAGTATTTCACGCAGGCGACCGAGCTGGCGTGGTCCGGGCGAGCGGTGGCCCACTTCGAGGTCGCGCGACTTCTGCAGGGCAACACGGGCGCGGCGCTCGAGAGCGCGACGCGCGCGCTCGAGGGGGAAGACGCGCTGTCGGTCGACCAACGCGCGGAGCTCTACCGGCTCTTGATGGAGCTACACCGGCGCACGGGTGACTTCGACGCGGCCCGCCGCTTCCGCGATGCGTACCGAGCGATCCGCGGCTGAGGACGCCGTGAGACGCCTCGGCTTGGCGGCCTGCCTGGTCGGAGCGCTTTCGAGCCAGAGCGAAGCGCAGGAGGTCGGTGCGGTCGACTTCACCCAGGTGACCCGGCCGGTCGTGCAGGTCGTCGATCGCGAAACGATCGACTACCTGCTTTTCGAGCTGTTCATCGAGCCGCTCGAGTACCCCAATCGCTTGCAGGTCATCGACGTCACGCAGAACGGCTTTGGACCGGACGACGTCATGGTGTCGTACCCGTCGGTCGAAGTCTTCGTGATCCCCGAGCTCATTCCCGATTCCGTGCAGACCATCATGAGCGGCTGGCAGCCGGAGGTGGAGTATCGGATGGACTCGGGCAACATGTCGTCCGAGGCGTTGGCATCGCTCATCGGAAGCGAACGCGATGCCGTCCGACGGGCAGAGGGGGCGATCCTCTACGACGTCGTACAGGCCGTGGAACGGAGCTACCGGGACATCCCGGTTGCCCTCCTCTTCCAACGCGACTCGGTCGGCTTCACGTTCCAGCTTTGGGACTACAACGAACCGTCCATGGAGGTCGTGGAGCGCAACGATCTTCTGCCGGACTCCGCCGTGGCCGCAGTGTTGGAGATGCTCCGCGACGTGGGGTACGTGCCCGGCGAAAACGCGGTCGGTACGGGGATATCGCTCGAGTCTCGGGGGCAGGGTGTGGTCACGGTGGACCGCGCGCTTCAAGGTATGACGCTCCTTCCCAACGAGCAGATGCGGTTGCTGGCGGCCCAGACCGTTCTGCTCGGGTCGTTCGACCTGGATCGGTCGGGAGCGATCGACCGCGCCGTCGAGATCGACGCTCTGTCTTGTGCCGTTTGGGGGGCGCTCGAAGAGGCCTTCCCCAATTTCCTCACCCAGTTCGGCTTCGATGGCTCGGGGGAGCCGTATGTCGGAGATGTGGTGTTCGACATCGCCGAGAACGTCCGGGCCTCGGCCTACAGGCGGGCGTCCGCGTGCTTTCGTGGAGAGCTTCCGGAGCCGACGGACCCGAGCGAGGTCAACGATCCGACCGCGCTCGGCATCCTGCCCGAGTCGGTCGAACGCTTCGTGCGGCTCGAAGCGGCCGGTGAGATCCTCCAACGTGCGGGCCAGCTCGGAACGTCCTCGGAACAATGGGCGGCAGAGGTCCGCGACATCCTATCCAGCCGCTTCGACCGTGATCGCTCGGGCATGCTCGACCGTCCGGTCGAGATTCGCAGCATACCCTGTGACGTCTGGCAGGCGATGGCCGCGACGCACCCGGACTTTCCGTACGGACTCGGCTTCCTCGCTGGCGAGGTATATCCCGGCGATCACCTCGGTGTTGCGCCGGAGCAGCGCGAGGAGACGCTCGCCCGCTCCAGCGACTGCGTGCAGGCGTCCGCGCAGACAGGGACATCTTCGGACGTGCCGGACATCCCTCAGGGATTGAGCGAGTTCCTCGATGGCTTGACTGCGGCCCAGATCGCCCGGGCGGCGCGTAGCGTCGAGCCGGGTTCACTGCGATGGGCGACGCTCATCCAGAGCTCGCTCGTTGGTCAATACGATCTCGATGGATCGGGCACTCTCGATCAGACCGACGAGATCGTCGCGGTTCCGTGCCCGGTGTGGCGCACGATCGAAGCCACGTATGGGGCCCCACTATCCGAGCTCGGCTTCGGTCCGGACGGAGAGTACTTCGGCGACCAGATCGGCGTCGCGGAATCGCAGCGCTCGATCGCGACCGGACGGATCCGGGGCTGCGCCGCCTAGGCCTCCCGCGTCGGCCGATCCCTCAGCAGCGTGTAGTGTCCGAACATCCACGCGAGGATGAACATGAACACCGCCGCCACCGCGAGAAGTTGGAGTCGCCGAGCACCGATCGCTTCCGTGTCGGCGAGCATCTGCTCCTGCGTGCGCGCCAACAGGAGGTGTCCTGATGCCGCTCGACCCGCAGCCTCGAGAGGTTCGACGGCGAACGTCTTCTCCACGCCGTCGAGGTCGGTTCCGGTCATCATGTAAGGCCCTCGGATTACTTCGCCCGACGGCGTGGGGAAGCCCGCTGAGACTGTGGCTCCCACCGTGTCCGTGCCCACTCCGCTCACACCCGCCGGGACACGGATCATGACGGTACCGTTCCCGTCGATCACCGTGAGGGTCGTGCCCTGCGGCACGTCCATCTGATAGACGCCGTTGGCGAGCTGGTCCAGGTCGAGATACGCAGCGAGTACGCCGCCGCTCCCGGACGCGTCCGCTCTCGAGGTCGGGTAGGCGAGACCGACGATCGGCTTTCCGGTCAGTCGACCGATCACGAACTCACCGACGGTGAAGCGGTTGTTCGCCATGGTCGCTCGATGGTAGTACCGGTCTCCCACGAACAAGCTCTCGTCCATCGCGAGCGACCCGCAAGTCACGAACCCATCGGGCTCGATGTACTGCAAGGCCGTGTAGTGATTCATGTGCCGCATGATGGAGGCGAGCGTGCGATTACACGTTGGGCCCGGGGTGGTCCGGAACTCTGCCATCTCGGAGAGAGCGCCGAGCAACGACTCCGTATCACGTAGGATCGCCCGATACTCGAGGCCGGCTTGGTTCGCGAGTCGAAGCAGCTCGGTCTCATGATCCGCGAGCTGCGCCGCCTTCATCGACCGGTCCGCGTGTACATACAGCGCGACAGTGGGGAGGAAGGCGAAGAAGACCAGAATGAAGAGTCTGGTTTGGTTCGACACGGCGATCTCCTCGTTGCGTGAGAACCGAGCGACGCCACCGAGGGTGGTGCGCTCGAGGGGCCTCCACCCACCGGCACGGGTCGTCCGATATGTCTGTCGCGGTCACCTTTGGCCCCGGCACCTAGGGTACGCGCGCATCGCGGAGTCCCGCAAGCCGGCGTCCCCCGAAGGGTCGGGGCGGCTAGAGGTCGAGCGTCAGCGCCTCTCCTCCCACCATTCGTCCTTGACCAACGCCAGCGTTCGCTCGTACGCACGGCCGTCGACGGTCAGCACGACGCGGTACTCGCCAGGAGGCGCCTCTGTCATTTCGTAGCGGATTCGGTCTTCGCGAGACACCCCGCCGCCGCCGAAGCCGCCGCCGCCTCCACCTCCGCCGCTCATTTGCTCGCGCATGCGCTCTTGCTGGTCCGCGCTGCGCTCGACCCGTTTCATCAGATCCCACTGCACTCGATGTACCCCCTCGGACGTCTCTCCCTCGATCTCGGAGATCGCGAGTCGGCCCTGGTACACGGTGAGTGTGACCTCATCGGCGCCGTCGTAGATAATAGAAGAGCGATGCGCCGACCTCCTCGCTCTCGCCGTCGAAGTTCGACGAAGCGTAGTTCGTGAAGTCGGCTTGGATCCACCGGATCTCCGCCTCCGGCTCGAAGAAGTATGCGTCCTGAGCAAGGACCGCCGGCGTCAGCTCGGATAGGGGCGCGAGATCAGCGATGTAGATGCCACGACCGTGCGTCGCGACCACGAGGTCGTCGTCTCGCTCGTGGATCTTCATGTCGTGAACCGGATTGGTGGGCATGTCGAGCTTCATGCTCGTCCAGCGCGCCCCCGCGTCGTTCGAGACCCAGACCTGGAACTCGGTCCCGACGAAAAGGAGGTCCGGGTTCTCGTGGTGTTCCCGGATTACGTTGACTGGACCGGGTGGCAAGTTGGACGCGATCGACGTCCAGGTCTGGCCGAAGTCCGTCGTCCTGTAGACGAAGGGTCGGAAGTCGTCCCGCCGATATCCCGTGTACGAGACATACGCGGTTCCCGGATCATGGTGGGACGCTTCGACGCGACTCACCCAATACTCGGGGTTGCCGGGGATGTTGTCGTTCAGAAGAGTCCAGTTCTGGCCGCCGTCCCGTGTCACTTGGACGTTGCCGTCGTCCGTTCCAACCCAGATCAGCCCGGGCGTGAGCGGTGACTCGTCGATCGACGTGATCGTCGCGTACTGGATGTTTCCGTCGCCACCCTTGCCTGTCGTCAACGTGGCCGGGTCAGCCTTGGTGAGATCGGGGCTGATCACCTCCCAACTCTCGCCGCGGAACTCCGAGCGGAGCAGCATGTTGCCCGCATGGTAAATGACGTCGCAGTCATGCGGTGAGACCAGGATCGGTGCGTTCCAGTTGTAGCGCATCTCGTCGTCATCGTAGCGAATGGAGCGGACCTCACCGGTCAACAGGTCCGTGCGACGGATGGGGCCGAACTGCGACTCGTTGTACAGGTAGCGGTTCTCGCACCAGTCGAACTCGTTGTACATGCCGTCGCCGCCGCCGACCCGGTCCCACATCTCGAAGTAGACAGGGTCCCCCGAAGGGTTGGTGTGGTAGGCCATATGCGAACCGTTGTCCTGGAGGCCCCCGGCGACCCGGTACGGATACGACTGGTCCACGCCAACCGCGTAGAACTGGGCGAGGGATTGGAAGTCGGGGTGGTACCAGTTCGCGCCTGCGTCGTAGCTGACGCCCAGCCCGTGGTCGTACCCGAGGATCATGTGGCGCGAGTCGTTCGGGTTGATCCAGAGCGCATGGTCATCACCCCCGAAAGCGAGCGGGCGGCGCTCCCACGTCTCACCACCGTCGTACGTGCCCCACGAAGCCGCGGAGAGGACATGCACGACGTCGGGGTCGTTCGGGTCGATGATGATCTGGCCGTAGTAGTAGGCCGGCGCACCGCCGATCGATTGGTCGTCGGGGCTGACTTTGGTCCAGTTGAGGCCGCCGTCGTCGGAGCGGTAGACCTCGCCCCCGATCATGCCGCGGCTCGACTGGTGGTCGAGCAGCTCCCGGCGGCGCTCTTCGTCCGACATGTCCTCCTTGTTCGCGTTCTCGATCGTCACGTAGAGGATGTCGGGGTCGCGCTCGTACACGTCGACTCCGATGCGACCGAGCATGCCACCGGGGAGGCCCTGGCCGATCTGGATCCAATTGGCACCACCGTCCGTCGTCTTCCAAAGGCGGCTGCCCGGTCCACCGAGATCGAAGGTGAACGGAAGCCGCACCTTGTCGTAGCTGGCGGCGTAGAGGGTGTTGGGGTCCGTCGGGTCCATGACGGCATCGACGACGCCGATCGTGCGACCCTCGACGACAGGCGCGAGGACCTGCTCCCAGCTTCGTCCACCGTTGGTCGACTTGTACAGCCCGCGCTGGCCCCCCTCCGAGTAGAGCGGGCCGAGTGCCGCCGCATACACCACGTCCGGATTGGTCGGGTGGACGACGATCCGTCCGATGTGCTGCGACTGGGGCAGCCCGACGTTCGTCCAGGTCTCGCCGGCGTCGATCGACTTGTAGACGCCGTTGCCCCAGTACGAGGACCGTGAGTTGTTCGCCTCGCCGGAGCCCAAATACAGGATGTTCGAGTTCGACTGTGCGACCGCCACCGCTCCGATCGAGAAGACGTCGGGCTGGTCGTCGAAGAGCACGTCGAACGTGATCCCCCGATTGGTCGTCTTCCACAGGTGACCCGAAGCCGTTGCGATGTAGAACGTGTGCGAATCATCCGACGGGACGGCGATGTCGATGAACCGACCACTTTGCCGCGTCGGCCCGATCTCGCGGTACTCGAGATTGGCGAGGTGCGCCTCGGTCAACGCCTGGGCGGCGGTGGGCGAGGGCGGGGCCAGCGCGGCAGCGGCAATCGCGAGCAGAGCCGTCGGTCCGACGGTGCGGAGCTTGTTCATCAGGGAGGTCCCGGGTGTTTGGATGGGTCCGTGCGGGAGCGGTCACCGCCCCGGGGTCAGACTCCGGGGCCTGCGAGAACGCTGAGGCTAGAAACCGCGTGGCACCCGGGCAAGGGTCGACGCTGGCTCCGGTTGCGGCGTGGAGTGGGGTCGGACATCGTGGGGTCGGATCGGGTCGTCTGGGCCCGGCGGGGGATTGGAG
>Ga0224512_10003657_pt1 | contig 13421 bp, 12 predicted proteins | sample SF_May12_sed_USG_4_FD_169103 | JGI IMG/M metagenome (GOLD analysis project Ga0224512, IMG submission 169103) | Sediment microbial communities from San Francisco Bay, California, United States - SF_May12_sed_USGS_13 | ecosystem: Environmental > Aquatic > Marine > Sediment | place: USA...
TGGTCGATCTCCGAGCGGTCCATCCGTCGATCGATGGCATCCTGACGCGGACTCTCGACGAAGCGCTCTCCCGATGCCGGTCGTAGGGACCGCCGGGCACGTCGACCATGGGAAGTCGACGCTGGTCAAGTGTTTGACCGGTCTCGAGACGGACCGCTGGCAGGAGGAACAGGAACGAGGCCTGACGATCGATCTCGGATTCGCCTGGATGACGCTTCCCGGTGGAGTCGAAGTGAGCTTCGTCGACGTCCCCGGGCACGATCGGTTCATCAAGAACATGCTCGCCGGGGTCGAGGCGATCGACGTCGCGTTGTTCGTCGTGGCTGCCGACGAAGGGTGGATGCCACAGTCCGAGGAGCATCTGGCCGTCCTCGATCTGCTCGGTGTCGAAGCCGGGATCGTGGCGCTCACCAAGATCGATCGCGTCGACGACGATCTCGTCGAGTTGGCGACGCTCGAGATCGAGGAGCATCTGGCCGGCACTGCGATGGCCGGTGCCGAGATCGTTCCTGTCTCGGCGCAGACCGGTGACGGGATCGATCGGTTGATCGACGTGCTCGATGCGGTTGCGTCGGACGTCCCGGTTCCCTACGGCGATCGACCCCGACTCTGGGTCGATCGCTCCTTCTCGATCGCCGGGGCCGGCACGATCGTGACCGGAACGTTGCTGGACGGCCCGCTCACGGTGGGCGACGAGCTGGTCGTCGCCTCCCGAGACGTGAAGGTGCGGGTACGGGGCCTGCAGTCGCACGAACAGGAACGGTCCTCTGTCACCGCCGGGTCGAGGGTTGCGGTCAACGTCACAGGGATCGAACGCGAGTCGGTCGGACGTGGAGACATGCTGGCCCGTCCGTATCAGTGGATCGGAACGCGGCAATTCGTCGCCACGATTCGAACGGCTCGCTACGTCGACGAGCTGACCGACCGGGGCGCCTACCACCTCCACTTGGGCAGCGGTTCGTGGCCGGCGAGGATTCGACTGATCGGCAACGGGCTTGTCAGGATCGACGTGGACACCGATCTTCCCGTCGGCATGGGCGATCGATTCATCCTGAGAGATTCCGGTCGCCGCCTCGTGGTCGCGGGTGGCCGCATCGTCGACCCGGATCCTCCCCGGCCGAAACAGTTCACTGAAACCTCGACTGCACCGCTGATCGAAGCACTCGACGGCGACGCAAACCGCCGTGCGCAGGCGCTCCTGGACTTCCGTGGGTCTGAGACGACAGCCCGGCTGGCCGCCCACTCGGGTGGCGGCGTCCCGACGCAGGGGTTCGCGTACGGCGGCGTGTGGCTCAGCGTCTCGGAACGGACGAGAGTGGTCGAACAGATCCGCTCGACCTTGAAGGAGTATCACGAACGCCATCCGCTTCGACCGGGGATCGGGGTCGCCGAGCTCGCCGAGAGTCGTCGCCTGGGTTCGGGTCTCGTGTCTGCACTGGCTGCGTCCATCGACTCCGTGGAGCTGTCGGGGGCATTCGTCTCGGAACGGGGATTCTCAGTCAACCTCACGCCGGCTCAGCGTGAGTCGCTCGACCGGGTCAAGCGTGCACTCGCGGACGCCGGCACGGCGGAAGTGCCACGAGTCTCGGATCTCACCATCGATCAGGCGGTCCTACATGCCGCGGTTCGGGGCGGAGAATTGGTGCAGGTGTCGAACGAGTTCGTCTATCTCCCCGACCAGATCGAGGAGTTGCTGGCCGTGATCGATGGATTCGACGAGCCGTTCGGCGTCTCCGAATTCAAGGACCGGGCCGGGCTGTCGCGGAAGTACGCCGTTCCATTCCTCGAATGGACCGACGACACGGGCCGCACGGTGCGCACGGGCGACGTCCGCCGGAAGCGCTGACCGGCTCACTTCTCACGTGGAACGTGGAACGTGGCACATGACGGAAGGCGGGCCGATCCGACCCGCCCTCCGTTCGTTCTCGTGGCTGTCTCAGCTGGCGACCAGGGCCTTGCGGTCCTGTTCGCTGGTGCCGCCCCAGATCCCGTAGGGCTCGCTGATGGCGATCGCATACTCGGCGCATGGATCTTGCACCGGGCAGACGTTGCAGATCGCCTTGGCACGCATCTCCCTGCGCTCACGATCGTCCTTGCGCTCGAACGTGGGGGGAGGGAAGAAGAGGTGTGCGTGGTTGCCTCTACACAAACCTCTCGGCTGCCATTCGTCGTTCACGGATATCCTCCAACTCTCCGTAGTTGCCGGGCGCAACGGAATCTAGAAAGCCCTTCCATTATTGCCCAGGAAATATCTGGAAATCAATCAAGAAATGTTCATCTGCCGTTCACAAACCGCCCAGCAGCCGTCACGCACTCCCGAATATCCCCGTGCCAAGCAGCGCTCGAGGGTCATCGGCACGGCATGACCGACGTCGGTTGAGCCACACCCCGGTGAACGTCCGAACCGTGAGGAGGCAGGTAGTCGAACTCCGATCGGAGCGTTCCACCCGGTCAGGGGAGCTGATAGCCGAAAGCTGACAGCCGACAGCAGCGAGGGCGCCAGCCCGAGCCTCAGGACGGGACGTCCACCTCGAGGTACCAACCCTCCACACCGACGACCTCGATCGGATCGCCGGGAGAGATCCCTGCCTCGCGATGTGACGTCGCTCGCCACACGGCGCCGTCGATGTCGACCTCTCCGTCGGGGGTCAGCGCCGTGACCGCCCGTCCGACCCGACCGACCAGCCCCTCACGTCCGATCGTCTGAGTCGAGAACCTCGATCGCGCGACGGTCGGCATCGCCAGTAGGAAGAAGAACGCTGCAGACCCGATCGTGAGCAGCACTCCGGGGATGCCCGGGCTGATCTGAGGCGCGGCGTCGGTGAACCAGAACCCGGCCACGGCGAGACCCAAGATCCCGAGCGTCGTGAACAGGAAGATCCCTCCCCGTTGATACGACCAGGCCATCAGCAACACCGACAGCGCGGCGAGTGCAACCGCCCACCACCGAACCGGCAGCACTGCAAGGCCGTACCCCGCGAGCACCAGTGAAACCGCAGCCGTGCCGGCGGCGATGCCGGGACCGATCGCATAGAACTCGAACGCGGCGACCGTGAGTCCGGCGACGAGGAAGAAGAACGCGGCCTCCGGGCTCGCGGCCAAGCGGAAGAACTGATCGACCAGGTCGGGCTCACGGATCACCGTTTCGAGGTTGGTGACTCCGCCTTCGAACTCCCGCACGGTCTGGAGGACGACGGCACCGCCGGACGTCGCCACCTCCCTGCCGTTGAGGAATTGGCCGACCTGACGGGGCGCGGCGGACTCCGGGCCGACCTCGTCGAAGAGGCCTGTGTCGTCGACCAGTGCCGCCTCGTCGACGAGATGGGCGAGTCCAGCGAAGTCGATCACCGGAGCACTCTCCTCGTCCCCGGCGATCGTCGGCTCGAGATAGCCGATCTCCGAGCCCGGAGCGGCGAGCACGACGTCGGCCGCGAGGGCCACCTGAGCTGCTCCTCCATAGGCCCGTGCCGGAGCCGCCCCGATCCATGTCACGACCGGCAACGGCGGGTTCGCCACGAGTTCGGCGAGCTCGGCGAGCTGCTCGGATCCGGCAACCACTCCCTCCGAGTCGATCGCCAGCACCACGTACTCCACCGAGCCGGACGCAGCCGCCGCCTCGATCGAGTCGATGGCGAAGTCGATGATTCGCCCATCCCAGACTCCCGACAGATCGATGACGTCGGCGGTCTTCGATTCCGTCTGAGCGATTGCCAGTGAAGACGCGAGGAACGCCGCGATGAACGCGGCGATCACGACGATCGAGGAACGGTGCTTCACGAGCGTGAGATTGTACTGGCGCCGCAGCATGCGAAATCGGGCCTCGCCGAGCGGTTCCGCTTCCCGAACCGACGCCGGGCGAGCGCAGTGAGCCAGGCGCTACGCTGGCGGGCCATGGCCTCCATCCTGCTGATCGCCGACGACGATTGGGTGAGGAACGATGTCTCCGCCTCGATTGTGGATCCGTCGATCACCCTCACGGTGCTCGACGACCCGTCCGACATCGTGACGATCGATCGGCGCTTCGACCTGTATGCCGTCGACATGCAGATCGCCTCGACGGGCGGAATGGCGACGGTGCGCCTGCTCAAGGACGCCATGTTCCGTGGCGAGATCGAACGGGCGCCGACCGTGCTGCTCCTCGACCGAAGCGCCGACGTGTTCCTCGCCAAGCGGGCGGGCGCAGATGCCTACCTGATCAAGCCGTTCACCTCCCAGCAACTCCGAGAAGTGATGTCACATCTCCTCGGGGAGGCGTCGAGCTGAGCATCGCATGACGGGCCTTCAGATCGTCCTCGTGGGCATCCTGTCGGTCTGCATCGGAGCCTCGGGCTTCTTCTCGGGCTCGGAGACCGCACTCTTCGCACTTCCTCGCGAACGGGCGACCCAGCTCGAGGAGCGAGGTACTCGCGGCCGCCGCCTCGCGGCGCTGGTCGCCGATACCGAGTCGGCGCTCGGAACGCTGCTCATCGCGAACAACTTCGTCAACATCCTCGGAGCATCGGTCGCCACGACGCTGGCCATCGACTTCGTGGGAGCGCTGGCCGGCCGGACCACAGGTGAGGCACTCGGTCCCTGGCTGGCGACCCTGGTGGTGACGGCGGTCGTGCTGGTGGTCGGCGAGATCACCCCGAAGACGCTCGCAGCTCGCCGCCCCGAGGAGTTCGGGCTCTTCGTCGCCCCGACGATCTGGTGGCTGGGCAAGGTCCTGGACCCCGTTGCGAAGGTGTTCGTCGGGATCAGCCGGTGGATCCTGCGACTGGTCGGGGTCGGCTCGGAGAACGCGTCGACCGCCACCGGCAAGGACATCATGGCGCTTGCTGCGATGTCCCATGAGGCAGGTGAGATCGATGCGGCCGAACGTGAGATTCTCGAATCGCTGTTCGCGCTGGCCGATCGTCCGGTCCGAGACGTGATGACCCCCAGACTCGAGGTCATCGCACTGCATGCAGGCGACTCCGAGGCCACCGCCCGCAAGGCCGTGACCATCCACGCCCACAGCCGCTTCCCGGTCGTCAAACGTGGAGGGACGCTCGACGACGTCGTCGGCATCCTGTACATGAAAGACATGGTGCGGCAACCGTCCGACGGTGAGATCGACCGCTTCCTCAGAGAGCCCGTCTTCGTTCCCGAGTCCACGCCCGTGCTGTCGGCACTCCAGCAGCTGAGACGACAGAAGATCAGCTTCGGGGTCGTCGTGGACGAGCACGGCGGCGTCGAGGGGATCGTCACCGTGAAGGACCTCATTGCCGAGCTCGTCGGCGACATCCAGGACGAGTACGACCCGAAGGAGCCGACGGTCATCTCGATGGGCGACGGGCAATGGGTCGTCGAGGGGCGGGTTCCACTCGAAGACCTCGAAGAAGCTCTGGACTGCGAGCTCCCACATGGCCCGTACGCCTCGGTCGGCGGCCTCTACCTGGCCTTCGCGGGACGGATCCCGAACGCCGGTGAAGAGGTCGAGATCGACGGTCATCTGTTCCGGATCATCCGCATGGATCGCCGGCGTATCGATCGACTCCACGTGAGCGCGCTGCCGGCCGTGCCGGACACGGGCGCCGGCATCAGATGAGGCTCGCCGGGTGATTCTCAGATCGTTCGACCTGATGTACCAGCGCCTCGCGGGAGCGGCAGCGCGATATCACTCGGTTGAACGATCGCCGCACAACCTCGACGCACTGGCGGAGGCACACTGGGAACTTCATCTCGCCCGCCGGGAGATCGCCGCCGAGCGCGCTCGCCTCGAGGCGATCGGCGCCATCTACACGACAGACGACCGTTCCTGGTTGGATCGGTTCGGGATCGACGTCTGACCGAGAAGCCTCCCGCCGACCCTGACGGGTGTGACGAACGGCTCGGGAAGCAGATACACTTCACACATACGATGTCCCCGTGTCTTGCTCAACGCGGTCTGGACCGCAGGTCCACGTCGCCCCCTTCGCCTCCATGTGTGCGCCGGCGTGACCTCTGTGCTCTGTGTCGGCATCGCCACACTCGATCGTATCTTCGCCGTCGACCTCCATCCCACGACCCCCGGCAAGTATCGAGCGAACAGCCGAACGGTGGCGGGCGGCGGTGTCGCCGCCAACGCCGCCGTCACGATCGCCCGGCTCGGTGGGCAGGCTCGGTTCGCCGGGGTCGTCGGCGATGATGCCGCCGGCACGGCGATCATCGAGTCGCTGGCCGGCGAGGGGGTCGATGTCTCGGACCTGCAGGTGCTGCCGGGTCGCCTGTCGCCGGAATCCGTCGTGCTGGTCGACGAGTCTGGCGAACGGCTCATCGTGAACCATGCCTCCGCCGACCTCTTCGAAACCGCACACGCTCCGACGATCAGCGAGATCGACCGACCGGATGTCGTGCTGACCGACATGCGGTGGAGACACGGGGCGGTGGCGGCTCTCACCGCCGCAAACCGGCTGGGCGTGCCCGGCGTGGTGGACTGCGACCACGATCCGGCCGCCTCCCCGGGCATCCTCGAGCAGGCGTCGCACGTGGTGTTCGGCCAGTCGACGCTCGAGGCCTGGACGGGCGCCTCCGAGCCGGCCGACGGGCTGGCGATCGCCTCCGCGCGGATCGGGGCGTGGGTCGGCGTCACTGCCGGCGGCGAAGGCACGTGGTGGCTGGAGGCGGGCGGCCTCGAGCACGTGCCTGCTCTGGACGTCGTGGCGGTGGACACCCTTGGGGCCGGCGATGTCTTCCATGGGGCCTTCGCCCTCGGGCTGGCCGAGGAGATGAGCACGAGGGAGGCGATCGAGTTCGGCTCGGCGGCCGCAGCGTTGAAGTGCACTCGCTTCGGTGGCCGCAACGGGATCCCGACTCGAGCCGAGCTGGACCGCTTTCGATCCGAGGAGAACCGATGAAGTTGACAGCTGGGAAGATGTGGGGCCTGCGACGCATCGCAGATCGGCACGGACGATTCTCCATCGTCGCTGCCGACCAGCGCCCACCGATCGAACGGCTGGTCGCCGAACGACGTGGCGGGGAGGCTCCGTGGCAGGACGTCGCGAACGTCAAGCGGCTCATCGTCGAACAGTTCGCTCCGATGACGTCCGCCGTGCTCGTCGACCCCTATTACGGATGGCCGGCGTCGCACGACGTGGTGGAACCGAGCCGCGGGCTGCTGCTGACGCTGGAGAGCTCCCGGTTCATCGAGGATGCTCGAGGCAGGCAGTCGTCGGAGATCGAGGAATGGTCGGTCGCGAAGATCAAGCGGACCGGTGCGGACGCGGTCAAGGCGCTGGCCTGGTTCCGTCCAGATGGCCCGGCAGAGGTCATCGAGCACCAACTGCGCTTCGTCGAGAACATCGGCGAGGCATGCCGTCGGTTCGACATCCCGTTCGTCTTCGAGCTGCTGGACTATCCGCTCGAAGGCGATGACGAATCGGCGGCCGAGCGTCACACCGATCGGGTGATTGCGAGCGTTGCGGCATTCGCCGACCCTCGGTTCGGGATCGACCTCTTCAAGCTGGAGAGCCCGATCCTCCCATCCGACGTTCCCGCGCCGGGACAACCGGGTTCGGAGCGCGTCGCCGAGGCGTTCGCCCGTCTCGACGAGGCCTCGGCCCGGCCGTGGGTGATGCTGTCCGCCGGGGCTCGGCCGGATGAATTCCTGAACGTGCTGCACCACGCCTATGCCGTCGGGGCGAGCGGCTACCTGGCGGGACGGGCGATCTGGTGGGACGGCTTCCAGCGGTTCCCGGATCTCGATGCGTTCCGTGCCGAGCTCGAGACCGCCGGCACTCGGTACGTGGAGCGCCTGAACGCTCTCACGGACGACGCCGCACTCCCCTGGTTCCGGCACCGCTGCTACGGGGAATCCGGACCCGAGCTCGACGACGCCACTTCGACGTTCCGCAACACATACAGGGGGTTCGACGCATGACCGTCGCGTTCGTTGCGATCGCGCGTCCGACCTTCGATGTCGCGTTCGCATCCGAGCTCGCCGTTGCTGCGCTGGGATCGCTGTCCGCCATCGGCGTCGAGGTCGCAGGCACGGCGGAGCTCGCCATGACCGACGCCGAGGTTTCCCGGCTGTCGGAGGCATGGGCCGAGGTTCCGGTCGAGGCGCTGGTCGTCGTCCAGGCTTCGTTCGCCGACTCGACGCTCGTCGCCGCTGCCGCCGCAACGACGAGTGCCCCGATTGTGCTGTGGGGTGCACCCGAGCCGCGCACCGGGCATCGCCTCCGACGGAACTCGCTGTGCGGCATCAACCTCGCCGCGTTCAGACTCGCCAACGACGGTCGCGACTACCGATACGTCTTCGTAGACCCGGCCGAGCCCGAGCTGGGTGCGCTCCTCGATGCCGCGCTCTCTGGACCACTGACTGTCGGTGAATCGAGGGCTCCGGCAGGCACCACCCCGGGCTCTACGGGTGGGGCACTCGATGGGCTGACGGGATCCCGGATCGGAGTGATCGGGAGACATCCCGACGGCTTCGAGCCGTGTGGATACGACGAGGCGCGAACGCTCGAGACGCTCGGCGTGTACATAGATCAGATCGCGCTCGATGAGCTGTTCGACGTCGCCGGCTCGATGCCAGAGCAGACCCTCGAGTCGATCATGGCCGACCTGGAATCGCGGATGGATCTGGGTGACCTGGATCATGACTCGATCGAACCGTCGGTGAGATTGCATGCCGGCCTCAGCGCGATCTGCCAAGAGAAGGGCTGGGATGCAGTCGCCACCCGGTGCTGGCCGGAGTGCTTCACCGAGTTCGGCGGGGCGGCGTGTTCGGCGCAGGGGCTGCTGACGTCACTCGGCGTCCCGGCGCAATGTGAGGCGGACGCTTACGGGGCGATCACCGCCCTCATGCTCCAACGGGGGGCAGGGCCGGTGGCGTTCACCGCCGATCTGGTCGACATCGACCGCGCGACCGACACCGCGGTCGTCTGGCACTGCGGTCTGGCTCCATTCGAGATGGCAGCTTCCGATGAGCGCCCGCGGGGAACGGTTCATTCCAACCGCAAGCTCCCTCTGGTGAGCGAGTTCGCGTTGAAGGCCGGGACGGTCACCATTGCGCGCGTCAGTCAGTCGAGAGGCACCATCAGACTGGCGCTCGGTCGCGCGGAGATGCTCGACGAACCGCGCCCATTCAGCGGCACCGCCGGAACGCTGCGATTCGAGCGGCCGGCACTGGAGGTGCTCGACACGATCATGAGCGAGGGACTGGAACACCACTACGGCATCGTCTACGGCGACGTCGTCGCAGACCTCCGATCGGCTGCAGCGGGACTCGAGGTCATCGAACTCTGATCAGCCGGCCGACCAGCCCGAGATCGATCCGATTTCGATGTCGATCCACGGGCCGAGCTCGTGACCCTCGAGCTGTGAGTACCGCCTGCGATGCTGACGTTCCACGCCGCCCTCGACACGTTCCCGTACCGAAGCGCGACCGTCGACCCGCACCCACCACAGGCGACGCCAGTCGTCGTCGTACTCGTCGACCAACAGACTCACGCGGGAGTCGGCCTCGACGTTTGCGAGACGACGCAATCGTCGCGACTGCTTCGGCTTCGAGTCGACGGCGATCACAATCCGATCATCACCGACCATGGAGAACACGACCGGCACCAGATGCACACCACGGTCGCGGTCGACCGTCCCCAGCACGGCCGACGAAGCCGTTCGCAGTCGAATCCTCGCCTCATCGGCTTGCACGTCGATCACCTCGTTCTGAACGGCTGCGCGCGCTGGCCCTCGCGAATGAACCGGAGGCCCGCCCGACTCGGTCGGGTCGGGCCGATTCTCCTCCGTCAGCCGAGCAGGTTCTGGTCGACGCCGGCCGCTTCGAAGATGTAGTCGCGGCTCGCTTCGAGCTCGCCTGCCAGGCCATCCACATCGAAACCGAGCAAGTGGCCGCGCCACTTTTTCATCTGCCCTGCAACAAGAACGGTGTCGACGTTGCTTCGATCCATGAGCGTGACGACTGCGCCGGCGGCGTTGTTCAGGGGTGCGACGTTGAGTGCACTGGCGTCGAGCAGCACGATGTCCGCGTCCTTGCCCGGAGTCAGGCTGCCCGTCTTGTGATCGAGCCCGAGACCCTTGGCCCCCTCGACGGTCGCGTGCCGGAGCGCGTCGTCACACTGCATCAATGCGGGATACTCCTCGGATCCGGCTAGGGCCGCTTCGTTCACGTGCATCCGCTGCAACGTGATCAGGGCGCGCATCTGCGTGAAGGGGTCTGCGGCCATCGTGCACTCGACGTCAGACGAGAGCGACACGCTCATCCCGAGGTCGAGCGCCTTCTGAATCGGGGGCATGCCGTGGCGCATGTGCATCTCGATGGGGACTGCCAGCGACACATGGGATCCGGCGTCAGCTGCAGCCTGCCATGCCTCATCCGACATGCCGGTCATGTGGATGAAGATGTTCCTGTCGTCGAACTGGCCTGCGGCGGCCAGCGCATCGAAGGTGTCGCGCATGCCGAAGGTGCCAACGACGTGCAGGGCGACCGGCAGGCCCAGCTCCCGGCCGACCTTCCATGACTCGTCGTAGCCCGGCAGGTAGATCTCCCCACCCATGACCATCGTCAAGAGCTGGTCGTCGGAAGAGAACGCTTCGTCTCTGATCCGGCGCGCGTCACCCGGATACCGGGCGTCGTCGCCCCAGCCCTCGAAGTACCCGAGAACGGCACGCCGGCCCGCATCACGCAGGGCATCGATCGCCGCGTCGGAGTGGGCGGGGCTGTGATGGATCTGGGAAACGTCCATCACCGTCGTGACCCCAGCATCGAGTTGGGAGATGCTGCCGAATACCTCGTTGATGTAGACGTCTTCCGGTCGGTAGACGAGTGATAACTTCTGCAGGATCACGTCGTAATAGTTCGATACGTTCTTCGGGTGGCCGTCATTGATCAGGATGCCGTGGGCGAGATGACTGCGGAGGACCGTCTCGAACTGGTGATGGTGAGTGTCGATGAACCCGGGCATGACGATCATGCCGGCGGCGTCGACCACGGCAGCGTCGGGCGCATCGATCGAGGGTCCGACCTCGACGATGCGAGACCCTTCGATGAGCACGTCGCCTACGGCAAAGTCGCCGACGGCGTCGTCCATGGAGAGGACGGTGCCGCCCTTGATCAACACGCGTTGGCCGGGTTGTCCTGCTTCGGCGACGAATGAGGCTTCGGCAGCAGCCGCCCGATCGGCGGCAGCGGCAAAGCTCGCGCCTGGAGGCAGGGGCAGTGGACTACGAGACATCGGCTACCTCCGCGTGAATCGAGCAGCACATCGTTGGATCTCCTCTGGGTCCGGGGTGGCTCGGACCCTAACGCTGACCCGAGAGGCGTGCCGTCAAAACCGGAGACAGGCGGGTCGACGTGCGGGCAGACGTGAACGAACGTTCCGCAGGCCCACCGTGCGACCCAAGGAGCAACACTCCGTGATCGCCCGACAGCTGGAGCCCTGAATCGATGACCGCGGACCCAGAACTCCGATCAGCCAAGGGGTCTGATGTGGACCTTCACCGAACGTGTGGCCTTGTCACCAGACACGGAAAACGCCGCGACGACGTCGTCGAGCGCAAAGGTGTGGGTCACGAGTGGCTCGATCAGGGCTGCGTGGGATGCCACCAACTCAACGCCGCGTGAGAAGTCGCTTCCGCCGAGGTCGCGGGCGTAGCAGTTCGATGCTGCAACCGTGAGCTCCTTCACGAAGAAGGGCATGCCCGGCAGGGCCACCACCCCGGTGAACACACCCACGACGACGATTCGACCCCCGCGGCGAACCATGGCAACCGCTTCTGCCAGCGTGTCCGCATGTCCGCCGACGGTCTCCACGACCACGTCCAAGTGCTCCGGACCTACGGCATCGATGAGCTCCTCGCTGGCGGCAAACACCTCGTCTGCCCCGAGCGACCGTGCAAGCTCCTGTTGATGCGAGTGGCGCGCAGCAATCACAACCTCGGCAGCACCGACCTCCTTCGCAGTCACGATGCTGAGCAGGCCGATGGTGCCGGCGCCGACGATCCCGACACGATCTCCTGGACCTAACTGACCGATCCGAGCACCTCTCACGCCCACCGCCATGGGCTCGGACAGGCCTGCTGCCGAGGTGCTCAGCTCGGCAGGCAACTCGTGCAGCGTTTCCTCAGGGACATCGACGTATTCGGCGAGGCCCCCCGGAAGACCAAACCCGATCATCTCACCCATGGAACAGAGGTTTGGTCGCAGTGCAAGGCAGTGCACGCAATCGCCGCACGCAACGATCGGTTCGACGGCGACGTGGCTTCCGGGTGCAACAGACGCACCGTCGCCCACCGCCTCGACAACACCGGCAATCTCATGGCCGGGCTGCATCCCGGCCGGATCTCCCAGGGCGCCGCCCAACACGTGAAGATCAGATCCACATACCCCGGCAGACGTGACACGGAGGCGAACGCATCCCGTCGGTGGCGCGGACATCTCGCGCTCGACGACTGCGATGTCGCCGATTCCCTGATACGCCGCAGCCCTCATCGATCGCCACACCGTTGCCGTCGTCGAGGCGATTCTATGCAGTCCGTATTCACGCAGCCGGACCAACACCCCAAGTCAGGGCGTCATAGCGACCCATGGGGACGGCGTGTCTACTGGTTGAGGGCGTTTGGTCGTTCGCGAAACGGGACCACGACAGTGGAAGTGCCTCAACTGACGCGCGATGGAAACGGGTCCCAAACCAGCGGGCCGCCCCGAAGGGCGGCCCTGACCTGGGGTTTCTCTGGTCGGGACGGTGGGATTTGAACCCACGACCTCAGCGTCCCGAAGGCTTCCGCCATGCACTGAGGCGTACTCCTGCGGAACAAAAATCCCAGGTCAGAGCGTTGCCGCGACTGCTGTGGACCGGTGCAAACGCCTCCGGACGCGCGATGGACGCCCGATGGAGTGGTGGGGGTGTCCTTGTCAGGGGACCTCGAGGAAGCGGCGGATCGCCTCACGAATGATCTCACTGGTGGTGGCGTGCTCGGCTTGGGCGCGGGCCTCGATCGCGGCCCGCAGCTCGGGGTCGATACGACCGGTACAACGTCGGCCGGACCCGATCCCATCGAGGGTCGACCCCGACGCCGCGTCTTGAGGGCTTCGACGTCGTAGTCGGCCTCGGCGACCTCGTCGGAGAGGGCGTACCTGGACGGACTCTTCTTGCGGAACCCGGCCTACCCTCCCGATCGGAATCGCGCAAGTGATGGTCGCGCCTCCAGAGTCATCGTGTTACCTCGTGCCGATCAGTCTTGGCCGGCTCCGAGGGAGTAGTGCCCAGGATCACCCTCAACCCGGGTACCCGTCGCGACCAATAACCAATACCGAACGCCAAGAACACACCGAGGATCGAGACAACTCCAAACTTGATCAGCGCCGGCAGATCGAGCCCCCCGATCCCGGCTTGGAGAAAGACGACGATCATGAAGTGGATTATGTAGGCGGCGTAGCTGGCGGCCGCCATCGCCACCAG
>Ga0224512_10003658_pt1 | contig 13420 bp, 13 predicted proteins | sample SF_May12_sed_USG_4_FD_169103 | JGI IMG/M metagenome (GOLD analysis project Ga0224512, IMG submission 169103) | Sediment microbial communities from San Francisco Bay, California, United States - SF_May12_sed_USGS_13 | ecosystem: Environmental > Aquatic > Marine > Sediment | place: USA...
AGACCTCCAGGTCCATGTGCCGGAGCCAGAACGGGAATACCATTATGAATGGAATCGCCCAGCAGAACGGCTCTACTCTCTGGAAGCACCTTCATAAATCCTTTAGTATCAACCTGATAGCGGGTAAGCCGACCGATCGTTGCCCCCCATTCATCAGCTTCCACCTGTATGAATGGTTCACTGCCTTCGTGTCGCAGATAATTTGGCTCTACAGTGTACAACAAGTACACAAAGCCGTTTGTCTTGAAATGTGGATGTAAGGCCATGCCCAGTAGTCCCAGATCGCCAGCAGATGACACTTCTGCACTGATGTCAAGTAGAGGCTTCTCGTGCTTCTCCTCATCAATAAAGATCTGGATGATCCCATCTCTTTCCCACACATACCAAAGATTGGAATCGACAAATTCGATCCCTACTGCACCGTTGAGATCGCTGCTCACCTTTTGGTCTATAAAGTCGCTTTGGGAATAGACCTTCATTATCCCGAGCAAGAAAATGAAGGTGATGAATATGGCAGATCGATGACAACACATTGCATCCCTCAGTTCAGTCCCAAAGATTCTTGTTTTTGCTGTAGCACCTCGATGATGAAGTCGATAAGATCCTTTAGATCCATTCCGATCAGTTCTGCTCCTTTCCGCACTTCCTCCCTGTCTACCTTGGCGGCAAAGGTGGTTGTCTTCAGCTTTTTCATGACCGATTTTGCCTTCATTCCTTCCAGACCTGTTGGACGGACCAGACTGGCTGCGATGATGAAGCCGGTTAGTTCGTCGGCCGCCACGATGCATTTATCCAGCATGCTCTCGCGCGGTACATTCCAGATGGTATAGTGCCCGGCAATGGCATGAGCCAATTCGTGTTCTTCTCTTTCCCTGAGTTTTTCCACAATGAGACCGGGATGTTTATCCGGATATTTTTCGTAATCCGCATCATGCAACAATCCTACGATTGCGAATTTTTCCTCGTCACCCCCAAATTTCTTGGCCATGGCCCGCATCACTTCGGAGACGGTGTGTGCATGTTTTCTCAGCGATTCTGTCTCCGTCATCTCATAGAGTATCTCTTTTGCTTCTTCGTAAGTCATGGCAGTTCTTTACTGGGTTTTAGTTTTTCTTTTTTGGATAAAGCGATTAGCGATATGAATTCGTAAATAATATTGGCGGCTAGCAGAGAAGTAATATTGCCCGAGTCATATGGCGGCATCACTTCCACCAGATCAAAGGTGCGGAAATCTAAACCTTGGAGTCCTCGTACCAGTTGAATAGCTTGGTAACCAGTGAATCCGCCCACTTCCGGTGTGCCTGTGCCCGGGGCAAAGGCAGGGTCAACGAAGTCGATATCAAAGCTCAGGTAAGCAGGTACACCGCCAACTCTTTGACGGATTTCTTTTAGAGCCACCTCCATACCTATTTGATGCAATCTGGGCCCATCGATCAAGGCCAGACCTAGTTTTTCACTCAACTCGTAATCGGAGGGCCCATAAAGAGGACCTCGCAACCCAATCTGAATAGAATGACCCAGATTCAACAGTCCCTCCTCTACGGCACGTCGAAAGGGTGTACCATGGGTGTCTTTACCTCCGTAATAAGAATCCCAAAGATCGCTATGTGCATCAAAATGAACCAGCGCCAGGGGACCATGAATAGCGTGAGCAGCGCGAAGGAGAGGAAGAGATATAGAATGATCCCCTCCAATGAAAATGGGAGTGACTTCTGCTTTTTGAATCGCAACTGCCTGTTCTTTTATTAAGTCATGTGAATCGGGTAGATAGCCAGGTATTACTTGTAAATCTCCATAATCCACACCCGAGCAATATTCAAAAATTGAGATATCGAGGGCAGGATTATAGGGTCTTAATAGCATTGAATGCTCTCTAACACCCCCTGGTCCAAATCGGGCACCCACCCGGAAGGTGCCTCCGGTATCGAATGGCACCCCCACAATGGCAAAATCCATGTCGTCATCTAGTGCAGTGATATGAGGCAGTCGCATGAAAGATTTTATACCAGCAAATCGGGGATGCACCATGGCATCGATTGGAACGTATTTCTTCTCCATCTATTCGAATCTTTTTCTGTACTAGCTAAGAACTCTAAACGCGATGTTTTTAACTCTTCTCGAGAGAACTCCGGAAGGCATCTGTTCTTCGATAATCATATTCTTTGCACCTGGCTCATCCAATACTTCAGCCAGGTTTTTCACTTTGCCTCCCAAAATGCCATTTTTTCTAAAGAGGTCAATCCAGTGCTGGCTGGACTTCTCGGAGAAGACCTGACCAAGCATGATATTGAGCCGGTCTCTTTGCTTTACCCGATCTGCATTGGTTTTGAAATCTAATTCCCACCTATTTGTCTCCAAATCAAATATTCCGCTGTAAGACTTGCTGGGTTCAAGCATGCCGAAGAGTCTTGGATAGTGTAAGAAGCATGTTGGATGGCTTTTCCATATCACAGATCAAATCATCCCTTTGATAGGAAGCAACATCGAATCGGCCGGAGTGATCTTCAAGCGATTCAAGCTGATCCAAGCAAATGAAACCTGTGTTTAAGGTGAGGGAGATAAGCATATTAGCCATTTTTAAATTTCTCTTGCGATAAGATAGGGAAAACAATCGCTCACGTATGTCATCAATCTGGGATTGAAAGAGAGACCTCAAGGAACTGATGCTTGTACACTCGGTGGCCATTGTCTTGATTCCGTCTAGGTGATCGCGGTGGATGTCAAAGATGTCATTGTAAAGTTGCATTAAACCACCAAGTTGATAAATCAATTCACCTTCACCATCCAATAATTTATGATCCAACGCACTGCGGTAAAGTAATAAGGCATGGCCTCCTTTTTCGCTGGTGATCTGTCTTAGGAAATCTTCTGTAACCCATTTGGTCTTTTGTTGAATGCTCCTTTCCTGGGCCAACATTGTTTTGGCAAAGTACTTTTCAAACATCCCGGGCCGGGAAGTTCGCTGCTTGGACAGCTGGTGAAGCTTGCTGCAGGTCAGTAGCAATTCATTTGCACCCGGATCTTCCAAAAAGACTCTGATCTGGTTATAGCTAGCCTGCATCTCATCTGACAAATAATCGAACAGTGGAGTGGAGATAGCCATCAATTGGCAGTTTGTTTTCTCATCATCAGTCAATGAATAACCCCTCATTGTCGAAAACCACTGAGCCGTCAAAGCATTGCTGAAAAGATAAAGTGGGATCCTCTTTTTCATAGAGCTAGGTAAAGCATCGAGATGAACATTTGCCTGTGCCAGTATCTCTTGTACTTTGGGAGTTACAAGATTTGATCTATTCCTATAGAGGTGGAGGAAGCGGGGACTGATAGAAAGACAATAATAGAAATTGGCTAACCACCGCATACGTTCACAACTCAAGGTGATCTACAGCCATTCTTCTAGCGATCTCCGTCTTTGCTTTTGTTCCTGCTAACTTACTGCAAAGATGTAAGCCCAATTTCAAGGAGGTGGCAACCGCTCCGGCTGTGACAATTCCATTATCCTCCACTATATCTTTTCTCAGCACCTGTTTGCAGTATGGCTTGAGCTCCTCATACGAATCGAAATGAGTTGTTGCCATCCGGTCTTTTAAAAATCCGGCAGCACCCAACAGCAGGCTCCCAGTGCAGACAGACACCTTGAGAGGTACTTTTTTGGCGGTTTGAAGCCAACAAATAAATTCTTGATTATTGACCAATGATCGGGTTCCAAATCCTCCCGGCACAAATAATAAATCATAAGAGGAAAGATCATTTTCGGGAGAGTCACACAAAATTCTGAGACCAAAAGAATCAACTATATGATCTCTGCCAACCGGGCAGCAAAAATCCCATGTCAGATCAGGAATGAACCCCATCGATTTCAACCGGGTCATTGGATCATAAAACCCAATCAGATCCAACATGGTCAGTCCGTCGAAGACTACAAGGGCTAATTTCATATATGGTCCGATTGCCTGCCTGCTTGAAGCCAGAACTAATATAGAAAAACTGACCGGGCATCGGGTGCGACGACTCTAGAGTTCGAGTTTATTACCGACAACCATAATGGAAGGATATGCTTCTGGACGAATTTGGTTCATAGTGTGCTAGTGAGCGCGTCAACGAGGACCGATGAGGATGATCCGGCTAAACAAAACACCAGTGGCAGGGCGCAAAATTGCAATATTTTGACCCGTTGATCGGCTCTAATCGTCCGATCGTCCAATAGATTCCAACTCTTTATGGGATTCTCACATCAATTATGGCACATTTTCGTTTAACAAGTATACTATTGAAGTAGTAACTAAAATTATCAGTGACAACGGTTTACATAGCAGAAATTTCCCTTAGCCATCGTTTCGTGGGCTCGGCAGAATCATCAGCGAGAAGAATGAATCGAATGCTGGCTGAAGGTCGTATTCAGACCTACGGTTTGTCGAAGGATCTTACTCGCATGTGGGTTACTTTCCTGGCAGCAAATGAAGGAGAGGCTTGGGAAATTGCCGTCAAGTTACCTGTGCATGGTGTCACAGACCCTATCGTTACTCCTCTGTCAACCTATAATCAATCACTTGACCTTCGTTTTCCAACCATTGTTTGGAATTGAAATCTTATTTCTAAATCATGTCATCGGGAGGGTTGAGTAAGCCCTTCTGGCAGTAAGAAATCATAACCTTATGATTTATTTTGAAAAGCTGAAGGCCAAATGGCCTACTTTTTGTAATTCCTTAAGAAAGCAGAATAAAGTTCTGTTAAATCCCCAAAGAATGTTAGCCAATATCCCGCTCGAATAGTCTTATAAGTACACGCTTGAAAACTAAAGGCCATGAAAATCTACTATTTGGTTGAGCTGGAACTTGGCAATCACTTTGTCGAAGAAATAGATTCCTACGTCACGGAAATGAACCGTTGTTTAGCAGATGGCAGCATAAAGACCTTTGGCGTCGCTAAAGACAACTCCAGGCTATGGGCCACTTTACTTGCTGACAGTGAAATGGAAGCGTGGGAGATCGTTGGAGCCTTGCCGATTGAAGGTCTCTTTGATCCTATTCTGACTCCTTTATCAACTTATAATCAGTCACTTGATCTCCAATTTCCAGTGATTTGCCTCAACTAGCAATTAAGCTAATGTTACTGTCACTAACAAGCTGGCTCTGGCATGATACACAGGCTATTTTGATATCTTAGCGGCCAGAAATCGATCATCTGTATGATTAAGGCTGCCATTCTGGACCTTTACAATAGGACACCTAATCTTGGTTTGAAATCCATTATGGATATCATAGCCCTCGGATTTCCGGACATCCAGTTCAAAGTCTATGATGTGCGAGCCGGGGGAGAAATACCCGACTTAGATTACGATATATACATCTCTTCTGGTGGCCCTGGCAATCCCATGGATGGCGACGGAAAATGGGATAGAGCATACTACGAATGGATTGACGCTCTTTGGAACTATAATCTGGAAAATGTTGACAAGAAGAAATATGTGTTCTTTATCTGTCATTCATTTCAGATGATTTGTCATCATTTTGACATTGGCAAGGTCTCCAAACGCCCTGAAAAATCTTTTGGTGTTTTTCCACTGGTGAAGACAATCAGTGGAATGGATGACGAACTCTTCCAATACTTGCCAAATCCATTTTACGTTGCGGATTTTCGTGAGTACCAGGTGGTTGAACCAGATCACAACAGATTGGATGAGATCGGTGCCCGGATCCTGGCCATCGAACATCCCAATAATCATGATTTTGAACATCAGGCAATAATGGCAGTACGATTCTCTCCCGAGATCTATGGTACTCAGTTCCATCCTGAGGCTTTTCCGGAAGGTATGTTGAAGTACTTTGCCGAGCCAGATCGAAGAACCCGGATTCTGGAAGATCATGGAGCCGCTGTTTATGAGGAAATGATGTTCCATCTACGTGATCCTATCAAAATTCAATTGACTCATAACCGGATGTTACCCGGATTTCTCAGTCTAGCCGAGAATTCGGTAAATTCGCCGCTCACAGAGGCGATTTAGTACCTATGATAGCAAAGCTCAGGGAGGCATTCAACCGGCAGTTTACTACCGAGAAGTATCAAAGTTTTCTTTCTGAAATAGAGTCACAATTTGACCATAAGCCCCCGTTCCGCATTGCGGAAACACCAGTCTTTATTCCAGAAAGTTTGAAGGAACACCTTTTTAAAGCAACCGACCTGATTGTCGACGTTATAATTGATCCTTCTTTCAAGGAAAAGACAGAGGGTTCACTGCATGAGTCGTACCGGGTGCCGTACGAAGATGATCACACCACATTCTTACAGATGGACTACGGCATAACAACTAATGATGAGGGGGAGCTAATTCCTCAACTCATTGAGGTGCAGGGATTTCCATCACTTTATTTTTACCAGGATCTGGTGGCCAACATGTATGCCAAACATTTCACCAGTCCGAAGGGCTTTTCACATCTGTTCGTTGAAAGCGGAGAGGCTTATATTCAAAAGTTGCGGGAAACGATTGTAGGTGATGAGGATGCCCGCAATGTGGTCTTGATGGAAGTGGAGCCGGAGCGCCAGACGACCAGGATTGACTTTCTGCTTGCTGAGCAGATCTTGGGCATCAAGACAATCTGCATCAGCAAGTTGAAGAAGTCTGGCAGGACTATCTACTATGAGGGAGATGATGGAAAACTAGTGGAGGTCCGGAGAATCTTTAACAGGGTGATCCGCGATGAATTACTGCAACGCAATGATCTGCCTCGTGAATTCCACATGAACGACGACGTAGATGTAGAGTGGGTGGGCCATCCCAACTGGTTTTTCCGTATCAGTAAGTATACTTTGCCCTTGCTTCAAAATGAATATGTGCCGGATACTTGGTTCTTAAAGGATGTTGAGCAGATCCCTGAGAATCTCGAAGACTATGTACTCAAACCACTGTTTTCATTCTCTGGGACCGGAGTGATTTTTCACGTGAGCAGGGATGCCATCGAAAAAACTCACGATCCCTCCAATTATATTCTTCAAAAAAAGGTTCGTTATGATCCGGTAATCATAACACCTAATGAATCGGTTAAGTGTGAAGTGAGGATGCTTATGATCTGGGATAAAGGAGCACCCAGGCCAGTGATGGTGAACAATCTGGCAAGATTGTCCAAAGGTGAAATGATCGGCGTGAAGTACAACAAGGATAAAGATTGGGTGGGTGGAAGTGTAGGTTTATTTCCTGTTCAGTAGCGCTTCACTTTCTAACAAATCCAGGGTTTCTTTGATCGTCCTTTCGATGTGAAAGCGATGCTGCACATGTGATCGAAGAACCTTGCCCCATTGTCTTCTTCGCTCTTGATTTGTAACCAAATTTCTAATCGCGTTGGCAAGAGATACTGAGTCTCTCGGTGGCACCAACAAGTCATTGGGAGTGCTGACAGGCATGAGTTCTTTGTTTGCCGGAATACTGGTAGTAATCACCGGCAGACCCAGATTCATCGCTTCCAAAGCGGCCTTTGACAGACCTTCACCAAAAATTGAGGGTAGAACGAACAGGTCACAAGCTACCATAAGGGATAAAACATCCTGGCGAAATCCGGTGGCATGGATGCGTTGTGCCATGCCTGTTTTCTCCCGCCACTTCAGCATCTCACCAGAATCCATCCCTCGGCCGATCAGTAGTACGTGAAGATTTGACAAGTCGGTCAGAAGAGACAAGGACTTGAGTAAATAATGTAAACCTTTGAACTTTCTGACATTTGCCAGGCATACTAAGACGATGGAATTAGCCGGAATATTGAACTCGGAAAGATCATGGGGCCTCACCGACTCATACCATGACGGATCGTGACCCTTGTGGATGGTAACCGCTCTTGATGGAGGGATGAATGAATTAGACACGAGGTCACTCCTCACTGCTTCAGACACACACACCACTCTATGAACACGCGGATGCAGATACTTGAAGTAAGCCGTGGGATCGTACCAGTGAACATGCCCTGCATATCCACGGTAGAGAATGACTTTTGTCGTCGTACCTTTAGCTGCCCGTATTCCGTTTGTGATAGCTATGCTATTAAAGAGGATAAGGAAATCGGTGTGTTCGTTGGATAATTTTAGATTCAACCATTTGGTAAATGAGTGATCCCATTTTTTTGAAGGATGCTTTTCGATGACGGTAATACCCGCAGCCGAGAAATTCTGGCTCAATTCAGAATTGGGAAAGGTGATCACCTCAACATCTATCCCGGCCCGGTGCAAACCGATCATCCAGGCTGCTTCCGGTCTTGCGGACTGGATGTCACTATAATCACTTACAGCAAGCAGCTTCATTTCAAAGTTTAACCCATTCGACGCAAGTAGAAGAATGAAACATTTTCTCAATCGACAAAATCAGCCGGTAGGCCGGTCAGGTGCAGGAAGTGATGCATGAAATTGATCGCGGATCCGCACAGCATACTGATCAAGTAGCTCAGAGATCCGGCCATGACGATCACTTTTCAAGATAAAACCGATATGGTTTTTCTTTTTCAACCGCCACCAGATTTCCTGGTCGGTGAAAGTAGAATCATCAGGAGTTTCGAATTTACTGAGAGACATGATACTTCCTGCATGCCAGTTTTCTACCGGGGGTAGTTGATAGGTTTGTCCTCTCACCATGGCTGATTCAAGCGCTGCCCATTCCCGCCAGAGATTTATACCGGAAGCGGCTTCAACCATTTCAGCAATATGGGCACCTCCGACTCTCGATGATGTCTCCAGAAAATAGAATTTGCCATCATCATGTGCTTTTATGTATTCTGAATGAGATGCACTATGACGCATGCCAAAGGTATCCAGTAGTTCTTGATTGATTTTTGCAAGTTGGGCTGCATCATCAGACTTGTCCTCAAGTGTTTGAGTTCTAAAAATGCCTCCGCCATGGGCCACCTCAAATGGTGTGTTAAGATACCGGGAGGCTTTGGTGAAAAGATTTTCTCCCTGGTAAGAAAGCGCATCGACATGATAGACATCGCCCGGTAAAAATTGTTCGACCAAGTAGCGATGCCTCTTATCTCCCAATTCGTTGATCACCGACCACAATTCATTTTTATCGTGTACTTTCCTGATTCCAGCGGCACTGGCTTCTGATCGAGGCTTCACCACCCAGGGCGGCACCGTTGTGCCGGCAAAATGATTAACAAATTCATTACTAAATAAAGATGAAAAAGCCGGTACAGGAATGCCTCCCCTTTTGGCTTCCATTCGCATGGCCAGTTTATCCCTAAAAAAACGTGCTGTCGACTGGCCCATACCTGGATAGCGAAACTCTTCGCGAAGCATAGCTACCCTTTCTACATCGAAGTCATCAAGGGCCAAAATCCGGTCTATTCGAATGGTCCGCAGTAAATAAGCAAGACCCCGCACCAGGTCGTCCAAATCCCAATCTCCTTCTTCATCCTCCTCCATGTAATACACATCTTGAATGCAATCCCAGGGCCATGGTTCATTTTCAAGTTTCTTGCTGGTTATCAAATAGACAGTATTGCCAAGGGCATGGCAGGCTTTGATGAAGTCAGCCCCTTTGAAATAGCAGGTTAGGCACAGAAACGCAGGAGAGTGTTCCACTTTAGTCTTCTTTTTGATATCCGATGGCCGTGCCGCTGGGAATTTCGATCCCCTTCTTCACCACGATGATTCCGTCTACGATGCAATATGAATCTGTTTCCGTGTCTTCCAATGAGGAATGACCCACTATTCTGACGTCATGCCCAATGTGACAGTTCTTATCTATAATGGCATGTTCGATGTAGCAATTATGTCCAACACCCATATGGATTTGGTCGTGTTCATAGATTATCTGGTCCAGGGTTTCAAAATAGTCGTTACCCATCACGATAGTATCACGTATTACAGAATTACTACCTATCCTGGAACGAATTCCAATGATACTTCTGGTGACTTCTTTAGCAAAAATGATCGATCCTTCAGCCACGATCGATTGGGTGATTTTAGTGTCGGATATTTTTGCAGGAGCCAGTAGCCTTGGACGTGTGTAAATCTGCTTTTCGTTGTCAAAAAGGTTAAACTTGGGAATTTCATCAGTGAGGGCCAGGTTGGCTTCGAAGTACGAGGCGATATTCCCGACATCAGTCCAGTATCCATTGTGCTCATAACTGGCTACATTCTTTCCTGTCAATATTGCAGAGGGGAGGATTTCTTTCCCAAAATCGGTGGCTGACGGATTGGCTTCCAGGAGATCCATGAGGGTAGATTTTGAGAATATGTAAATGCCCATTGATGCCAGGAAAACCTTTCCCTGATTGCGCATCTCTTCAGACACTTCGGATGTCCAATCACTCAGCACATCAGCAGAGGGTTTTTCAGTAAATCGTTCGATAAAGCCATGCTCATTGACTCTCATTATACCAAAAGAACTCGCTTCCTCAGCTACCACAGGAATGGTTGCAATGGTGATGTCAGCATTTTGCGCAATGTGGTATTTTGCCATAAGTTCGAAATCCATCTGGTAGAGTTGATCACCAGAAAGGATTAGCACATAATCAAATTCGTGATTCCTAAGGTGTTGAGTTGTCTGCCTGACTGCATCTGCAGTACCCTGAAACCACTTAAGATTTCCGGCCGTTTGCTCCGCAGCCAGTATATCCACAAAGCCCCGGGAGAACAAATCAAAGTGATAGGTGTTTTGGATGTGCTGATTCAAAGAGGCTGAATTGAATTGAGTAAGTACAAACATCCTGACCAAGCCTGAGTTCAAACAGTTGGAAATAGGTATGTCAATCAGCCGATATTTACCGCCGATCGGTACTGCGGGTTTCGAACGCTCTTTTGTCAAGGGATACAAGCGCGTTCCCGCACCTCCACCCAGAATCAATGCTATGATCTTAATTTTCATTCGACTTAATCATTTTTTACACTTGTGTATACCTTCAAATATTCTTGTGCTGAACGCTGCCACGAGAAATCCAACTGCATAACGTTCTCTTGAAAAGCCTGAAAGGCAGATTTATCTGAATACAGTTCAATTGCTCTGGAAAAGGCATGCAATATATCTCCAACTAACACATGATTAAACATGATTCCACAACCACCAGGGTCCCCGATATCTGTTACTGAGTCGACTAAGCCACCGGTTCGCCTCACAATCGGAAGCGTTCCATACCTCATCGCATACATTTGATTTAAGCCACAAGGTTCTACCCGGGAAGGCATCAAAAGAAAATCTGCCCCGGCGTAGATCTGATGAGCCAGATCTTCGCTGTATCCGATATAGGTGTTGTACCTCTTTGGAAATAAAGGCTTTAACCCGTTAAGCGCATCTTCCAACATTGGATTTCCAGATCCCAAAACCAATAAATTCACGCCAAAGTTGTTGATCAGCGTTTGATAAATAAGGTCAGGCAGCAAGTCCGCTCCTTTTTCCCTGGCAAATCGCCCGATAAATGCTACCAGTGGCAATTTTCTGTCAAGACCGAAACTCTGAAGAAGAGTCTTCTTGTTTGCGCGTTTGAAATAGGGTATGCTCTTCTTTAATTGAAATGAGATTCGTTCATCGGATGCGGGGTCCCAGACTTCATTATCAATGCCATTGAGAATTCCGACAGATTTTGGACTTTCTTCATGGTATAACCATTCCAATCCATTGGAGTCCACCTTCAGCTCCTGCAAATAGTTGTTCGAAACGGTGGTTAACGTCCAGCAGGTCTTGATGGCGGCAGCCAGGGGATTGATAGCTCCTCCCCAATCGATCAAACCCCGGGCTGCTCCATCGAAAAAGGGGAGCAAGTGCAGTCTGTCCCATCCAAACGCACCATGATATCTACCATTGTGGATAGTAAATACCGTTGGTATTCCGGACAAATCAGCATAGTAGGGCGAATGACGAATCATGAAAGGAATCAATCCCGTATGATGATCGTGACAGTGTAAAATATCGGGCTTTTTCTTCCAGCTTTGCACCCAAGCCAGCACGGCCCTTTGAAATGCCAGGTATCGCTCGGGTTCGTCTCCATAATGATGACCTGAAGGATCAGCATATATACCCGGCCGGTCGAATTTGCCAGGCAGGTCTACGACATACAGAGGGAATCCCAATTCAGTGCCCTTCTGCTTTTCAACGACATAGGGCTGACTGTAGTATCCGAGTTGAAAGGTGCCTCTGTGAACTTCTTTGTAGGACTGCTTGAGAATCCATGGTAGGTGATATTTCGGTATGATTACCGGAGAGTCTACACCTAGAGGACCTAAATACTTTGGTAACGATCCCACTACATCGGCTAAACCTCCTATCTTGGCTGCAGGATAGCACTCCGCACTAATATGCAATACCTGTGTCGTTTTGGCCATCGGATTGACAAAATCTCTTTGCTAGATAAAATACAAAAAGCAGCTTATCGCTAAAAGAATATGTGGATAATCACCAGAATACTGCTAAATACATTTGCGATCGTCCTTCTTTGGACAGGTTTGGAGTCATGTAAAAGCCAGCCTCAAGACCTTGAGCAGTTAAGCAGTGGGGACCATATTCGAGAAGCACTATTGAATGCAGATAGCGGGATGGTCATTGCCATTCCAGCGGGCACATTTTCGCTGCGCCGTTCAATCTCGCTTCTGGGGGTGAAAGATGTGACAATCAGGGGTGAAGGTATGCATAAGTCTATACTATCCTTCGCTGACCAAATTGAGGGGGCTGAAGGGCTCTTAATTAAGGCCGACGGGATTACCCTGGACGGCTTTACCGTTCAAGATAGTAAAGGTGATGCCATAAAGATCCAGGATGCATCTGGAGTGATCATTCGGGAGGTACGAACGACCTGGACTGATGGAGCCAAGGAAAGTAATGGTGGGTATGGATTGTATCCTGTTTCGTGTCGAGACGTCCTTATCGAAAACTGTGAAGCTTCCTTTGCCTCAGATGCCGGCATCTATGTGGGACAATGCCGGAACGTGTTGATCCGGCATAACTATGCCCACCATAACGTGGCTGGGCTTGAGATCGAGAACAGTATTGATGTAGATGCCCACGACAATGTCACAGAAAGCAATACCGGAGGTATTTTAATTTTTGACCTGCCTGATCTGCCTCAGGCCAATGGGAGTAATGTGCGAGTCTTTAATAATGTGAGCCGATCAAATAACCATAAGAATTTTGCGCCTGACGGTGGCATGGTTGCAACGCTTCCACCTGGGACAGGTATGCTGGTGATAGCTCATGACAATGTAGAAATCTTTGACAATGAGATTTTGGATTACAAGACCTTAGGCCTTGGAGTGATTAGCTATTTTTTTACCGAAAAGCCGTTTAATAGTGATAATGGATTTGATCCATATTATCGTGGTGTTTATGTTCATGATAATTTGTTTGTTAGGAAGAAGGCTATACCTGATCTTTCAAAGGAATTTGGAAAGATGTTAAACGGACTGTTTTTGGGGAAACCCCAGGATATCGTAATTGACGGAATATTTG
>Ga0224512_10003659_pt1 | contig 13418 bp, 13 predicted proteins | sample SF_May12_sed_USG_4_FD_169103 | JGI IMG/M metagenome (GOLD analysis project Ga0224512, IMG submission 169103) | Sediment microbial communities from San Francisco Bay, California, United States - SF_May12_sed_USGS_13 | ecosystem: Environmental > Aquatic > Marine > Sediment | place: USA...
ATCCAGTCCAGCAGACAGCGTGGTGAATCCCGGGTCCAGCGCCACGCGCTGCGGGGTCGTGCGACAGGGATAGCCGGCGCACGTCTCGGTGGCGCCGCCGCTGCCGAGCGCCCCGGCGCCGGCGTTCCCCCAGCACAGGGTCGCGCCGGCGGCGGTGATGCCGCACGTGTGCGCGGTGCCGGCGCTGAGCAGAGTGAAGCGGTCGGTCGTCGCGACCGGGGTGGGCGTGCTGTGGGAGGCGGTGGAGCCCTCGCCCAATTGGCCGAGGTGGTTGTAGCCCCAGCAGTACGCGGTGCCGTCCTGCACGAGGCCGCAGGTGTGCGCGCCGCCGGCGACGATGCTGGTGAACCGGAGACCTCCGACGATCGATTGCGGCAGCTCCGCGTTGTCAGTGAAGCCCGTACCGAGCCGGCCCGCATGGCCGTACCCCCAGCAGTAGCCGTATCCCGCGGCATGGACCGCGCAGGTGTGCGAGCCGCCGGCGGAAAGGACGGTGAGCGGACCGCCCAGGTTCACGAGCCGTGGGGCGGGCGTGCACGGCGTGGCGATGAGCCCGCACGTGTCCTTGGGGCCGACGTCGCCCACCTGGCCCCATTCGTCGCCGCCCCAGCAGTAGGCCGCGCCGTCGGCGGCGATGCCGCAGGCGTGGACGTCGCCCGTGGTGAGCGCGGTGAACCGGAGGCTCGCGGCGACGGGCGTTGGCACGTGGGCGCAGGGGTCTTCGCCAGGGACGGAGCTGCAGTCTTCGCTGGCCGCGAATCCCAGCTGGCCGTGGCGCCCGTTGCCCCAGCAGTAGGCGACGCCGTCGGTGCCGAGCCCGCAGGTGGCGTACGTGCCGGCGCTCACCGCGGCGAGCGGGAGGGGGACCCACTCCTCCTCGGGCGCCTGGGGGCCCTCGGCGCACGCCAGCGCGCCGGCGATGACGGCACCAGCCAACAGTCTGCAGTCGCACCGCACACCGACAAGATACCCGCCGCGTGCGGACCAGGTCAGTCGCCACGCTTCCCCGACCCGCGCCTCCGGGGCGAGATTGGGAGCCGTCCGCCCGTCACTCCCAACCCGCGCACTCGCGGAGCTGCTCGATGCTCTGGACGCTCCTGTCGATCCTGCCCCTCGTTCCCGTCGCTCCCCTCGTTCCCGCCGCGTCCTACGCGAACCGCGTCGAGATCCGCCGGACGTCGTACGGCGTTCCCCATATTCTGGCCGAGGACCTGGCCGCGCTGGGGTACGGGATGGCGTGGGTGCAGCTCGAGGATTTCGGGTTCCGAGTGGTCGCCAATCTGCTGCGGGGCCGCGGCGAGCTGGCGCGCCACTTCGGGCACGACTCGATCGAGTCGGACGTGCATTTCCGGCAGACGCACCGGTTCGCCGTGGAGCGGTTTCATCTGCTGGAGCGCGACACGCGGGACCTGTTCACGGGGTGGGCGGCGGCGGTGAATCGCTACGTCGAGACCCACGCGGACGTGTTTCCCGCGTGGACCCCGCACGCCTTCACCGCGCACGACGTGGCGGCCCTGTGGGTAGACGAGACCATCGGGCCCAAGGTACGGGCGTTTCGGCGCCGGCTCGCCGGCGCGCGCGCGGCGGCCGACACGCTGCGCGACGTGGGGTCCAACGCCTGGGCGTTTGCGCCGAGCCGCACGACGTCCGGCCGGGCGATCCTCATGCGGAATCCCCACCTGAGCTGGGAGCGGGGCTGGGACAACCGCTACTACGAGGCGCACATCACCGTGCCCGGGGTGATCAACTTCTACGGCGACTTCCGGATCGGATTCCCGCTCTACTTCAACGGCGGCTTCAACGAGTACTTAGGCTGGGCCACGACCAACAACGACGCGGATCTGGAAGAGATCTACGCGCTGGACGTGGATCCGGATCGCCCGGATCACTACCTGTTCGACAGCGCATCCGTGTCGCTGGAGCGCGTGGCGCTCACGCTCGAGTGGAAGAACGGCGCTGGCCTCTCCACGGAGACCCGCGAGCTGTGGCGCACGCCGCTGGGCCCGGTGGTGGATCGCGGGGAAGGGAAGATCTACGTGATGCGGTCGCCCGAATGGGGCGAAACGCGCAAGGCGGAGCAGTTCCTGCGCATGATGCGGGCGCGGAGCCTGGACGAATGGAAAGCGGCGCTCCGCATGCGGGCCCACGTGGAACAGAACCTCACCTATGCCGACCGCGCCGGGAACATTTTCTACGTATGGAACGCCACGATGCCGGTGCGGCCGCGGCCGTCGGGCGGCGACACGGCGGCGGTCCCCGCGCGGTCGAGCGCCGACGTCTGGACGGCGATCTGGCCGTTCGACTCGCTGCCGCAGTTGCTCAACCCCAGGGGCGGTTACGTCCAGAACGCCAACGATCCGTACCACTTCACCAATCTCGAGGCGGTGCTCGATTCGGCGCCCTGGCCGGCGTACTTCCCGCGGCCGGAGCTGGGGCTCCGGAGCCAGCTGTCGCTGCGGCTCGTGACCCAGCAGCGGAAGGTGAGCCTCGAGGACGTGATCCGCTTGAAGCACGATCTGCGGATGCTGCTGGCTGAAAGGGTCAAGGACGACCTAGTCGCGGCGGTGCGGGTGACGCATACGGCTGAGGAGATCGCGGAGGCGATCGCGCTCGTGGAACGATGGGACAACACGGTGGCGCCGGACGCGCGGGGCGCCACGCTGTTCGAGGCCTGGTTTCGGCGGTACCTGGCGCAGGACTCGACCAACCCGGGCTCGTACGACGAGCGTTGGGCGCGCGCGTTCCGCGAGCCGTGGACGCCGTCAGCGCCCCTCACCACGCCGCGCGGCCTCGCGAATCCCGCGCGCGCGGTGGCCGCCTTCGTCGCGGCCATGGACGAGGTCCGCACCGACTTCGGGCGGTGGGACGTGGCCTGGGGGGACGTGCACCGGGTACGGCGCGGCACGGCGGATCTGCCGGTGGGCGGTTGCACCGGCGGGTTCGGCTGTTTCCGCGTGCTCAGCTACGCGCCGTCGGCGGACAGCCTGTGGGTGGCCAATCGGGGCGACGCGTGGGTGTTGGCGGTGGAGTTCGGCCGCACGGGGCCGCGGGCGTACTCGATTCTGGCGTACGGGCAACGCGACGATCCCGCGTCGCCGCACGTGAACGATCAAGCGGCCATGTTCGCGCGCGGGGAGATGAAGCGCGTGGCCTTCACCGAGGCGGAGATCGCGGCGGACCTGGTGCGGCGGTATCGGCCGGAGTGAAGGGGGCGTCGCCCTTGCGAGCGAGCAATCAACCGCGCCCGAACCCGTAGCTGAGCCCGAGCACCCACTGCGCGGTCACCCCGCCGGCATAGGGGATCCGGAACTCGCCATAGGGCCAGAGCCGCCCGAGGCGGGCCTCGAGGCCGATCGCGCCCACGATGCCCAGGTCGAAGATCCGGACATCGCCGATACCCACCCGCCGGACATGCGCCCCACCCGCGACGTACACGGGACCCTGCGGATGCCGCAGACGAAGTGTGGCCTCGACCTGCCACTCATATCCGACGTCGAGCAGGAAGTGACTCCCGGAGACGTGCGCCTGAAGGACGGCGACCACGGGCACAGTCAGCTGCGCCCCCACGATCGTGCGCGGCACTTCCTCGCCGATCCCGGTGCGCCCGGCGTGTGCCCCAACCCGAAGACAGCAAGGCGCCTCACCACACAGCGGTGCAGGGATGGCGATGAGCGTGACCGCCGCCACCATGGAGAGACGCATCCGTGTCCGCCGCCCGTTCCCGGATTCAGCCCGCATCGTCGAGCCCTAGCCGCGCCAGCTCGGCGAGGCTGTCCGCCCCGATCACCACCCGGTTGTCGGCCAGCACGTAGCTGAAGTGCACATTGATTCCGGCGTCGGCGATGCGGCGGAAGATGCGCGCTGCCGCCCCGACCCGGTTCTCTGCGTACACGACGAGGACATCCCGCTGGCGCCGTACGTGCACGCCGGCGGCCAGCAGCGCGCTGCGGGCCGTGGCCGCGTCTTTCGTGAGGAAATGGAGGAGCCCCTCGATCAAGGCGTAGCCCTCGAGGTTGACGCCGGCGCGCGCGACGACCCCGAGCACCGCCGCTAGAGCCCCGGGCCGGTCTTCTTCGAGGTTGACCGTCAGGTCGTGGGCGAGTTCGGTCACCGCGGATCGCACCTCCGACGCGCGTGGGCAGGGTGGCGCAGCGCCTCCAAGATGTCGTCCGCGGAGGCGGTCGGCTAGCCGGCGGCGTGCGGCCCTGGCGCGACCGACGCTACGCCCGTATATCCCGCCCGTCTCCTGCCGGATGGCACGCGATGCCGCGCTTGGCTTGCTCCGCTCTGCTCCTCCTCCCGCTCGCCACCGCGCCAAGCGCCGCCCAGCAGCCGCCCGATACGGCCTGGACGGCGCGTGAGGTCATGATCCCCATGCGCGATGGCGTGCGGCTCCATACCTACGTGGTGACGCCGCGGCACGCCGCGGAGCCGCTTCCGATCCTCATGCAACGGACTCCCTATGGCGCGTCGGGCGGCGTGCGCGGATTTCTCGATGCCAATCGGTTCCTGGCGGCCGACGGCTACGTGTTCGTGTTCCAGGACATCCGCGGCCGGAACGGGTCCGAGGGCGACTACCTGATGAACCGGCCGCTGCGGAGCGACTCGACGGGCGTGGACGAGGCGACGGACACGTACGACACCATCGAATGGCTGCTCGCCAACGTCCCCAACACGACCGGCCGTGTCGGCGGGTTCGGCATCTCCTATCCCGGTTGGCTCGCCACCATGCAGGCGCTGTCGGGTCATCCGGCGCTCCGGGCCGTGTCGCCGCAGGCGCCCATGACCGACACGTGGATGGGCGACGACTTCTTCCACAACGGTGCGTTCCGCCTGAGCTACGGTGTCGAGTACACGTACGGCATGGAGGTGGGGCCGTTCCGGGTGGGAGCCTACGACATGTACGACTGGTATCGCCGGCTGGGCCCGCTTACGAATGTCACCCGGGTGCTCGGCCGATCGTGGCCGTCGTGGGACGCGTTCCTGGCCCATCCCACCTACGACGCCTTCTGGCAGGCGCGCGCGACGCAGCGGCGCATCGCCGCCACCCCCGTGTCCGTGCTCACGGTGGGCGGCTGGTACGATCAGGAAGACATCTTCGGGCCGCCGGCCACCTACGCGGCGTTCGAGCGATTCGACACGCGCGACGTGAACCGGCTCGTGATGGGCCCGTGGAACCACGGCGGCTGGTATCGCACGGGCGACTCCCTCGGGCCGATCGGGTTCGGCGACGCCACGGGCGTGTGGTTCCGGCGTGAGGTCGAGGCACCGTTCTTCGCGTACTACCTCAAGGACCGCGGGCCGCTGCCGCTCCCCGAGGCGCTCGTGTTCGAGGGTGGCGCGAACCGCTGGCGTCGATTCGACAGATGGCCGCCACGTGAGGCGGTCACGCGCAACCTCTACGTGCGCGAGGGCGGGCGTCTGAGCTTCGACGCGCCCACCGCCACCGGCGACGCGTACGATCAGTACGTCTCCGATCCCGCCTATCCGGTGCCCTATCGCCCGCGGCCAGTGCACGTGACGTACTCGCCGGGATCGGACTGGCGCATTTGGCAGGTGCTGGATCAGCGCTTCGTCGAGGGCCGGCCTGACGTGCAGGTCTGGGCCACCGAGCCGCTCGCCGAGGACGTGGTGATCGCCGGCGACCTCAGCGCGCGGTTGTTCGCCTCCACCACGGGTGGGGACGCCGACTGGGTGGTCAAACTGATCGACGTCTATCCCGACACCGTAGCCGGGGACCGCGTCATGGGCGGCTTTCAACTCATGGTGGCGGGCGAGATCCTGCGGGGGCGCTATCGCCGGAGCTTCGAGCGACCGGAGCCGATCCGGCCGAATGCCGTGCTCGACTACACGATCCGGATCCCGCCGCAGGCGTACCGCTTCCAGCGCGGGCACCGCATCATGGTGCAGGTGCAGAGCACGTGGTTCCCGCTCTACGACCGGAACCCGCAGACCTGGGTGCCCGACATCTTCCAGGCGACGGAGCAGGACTATCGGGCGCAAACCCACCGAATCTGGCGGACGGCGCGGTATCCCTCACACATCGCACTGCCGGTGATCCGAGAGTAACGAGGCCCCGTCCCATCAGGCGGCCAGGCCGCCGAGGAACGCCAGCACCGCGGCGTTGACGCGCGCCGGCTGCTCGAGCGCGGACAGATGCCCGGCCTCCGGAATGACGGCCAGTCGGGAGTCATGGAGCCGGGCGTGGATCCGCTGGGACAGTTTGGGCGGCAGCGAGCGATCCTCGGCGCCGACCAGGATGAGTGCCGGCACGCGGATGTCACCCAGTCGCTCCACCACGGAGTCCCGCCGCATCAATGCGTCCAGCACCCGCAGCACGGACGGGACGTGGACCTCGGCGGCCTCCGTCTTCCAGGTGTCGACCAGCGCGGGATTCCCGCGGCGGGTCGTGGTACCGAACATCAGCCGAGCGATGGCCGGCAGGAACCGGCGGATGCCGGCGAGCCGCACGCCGAGGCCCATGGCGCGGTATCGGAGCTTCCTCAGCGTCGTGTCCGCGTCGGCGTCCGTGTCCATCAGGATGAGTGCAGCGACGCGCTCGGGCCGAGTCAGCGCGGCGCGCAGCGCCACCATGCCGCCGATGGAGAGCCCGCACCACACGGCCGAGTCGATCCCGGCATGGTCGAGCACGGCCACGACGTCGTCCACCGCGTCGTGAATGGTGAACGGACGATCGATCGGTCCGGAGCGTCCGTGCCCCCGGAAATCGACGTTGAGGACGCGATGCGTGCGTGAGAGCGTGGGCACTTGCTCCCGCCACATCGTGCCCGAGCAGAGGAAGCTGTGCCCGAGCACGATCGCCGCCCCGGCCCCCGCGTCCTCGTAGTAGAGCTGGTTGTCCTGGCGGTCGACGGTCGGCATGGGTCCTCCCGGGCCGAGCGGTGGCGTGCTGCGATCTACGCCCTGCGTGGCGCCGCTAAGGTGGGGGTCAGGCGGGCTGCGGCGTCCGCGCCGTTCGGGAAGTGACGGTGATGCCCTCGCCGCGCCGTCGACATGCCGGGCACATGACATCCAGCTGAGTGAGCGTCCACTCCTGCGCGGACGGCAGGCGGCCGGTGCTGTGCCGTGTCTCGTCGGACCCGTCACGCCGGCGTGCGCGCCACGCGACCACGCGCATCACGACGCCGTCCCGTGGGCACCGGATCAGCGCGACATCGGTGCTCGCCTGTCGCGCCATCTTCTCGATGCCCAAGGGCGTGTAGTCCGACATCGTGGTCCGTCCATGCGGGGAGGGGTAAAGCATAGGGCGTGGCGCCATTGCCGCAAGCGCCGTGGTTTCTTCGGCGGACACGCGTCGTGTGGAGCGTATGTGGATGCCATGCGGCGCGATGGAGCCCGCGAGAAGCGTTTTCCACCCGATGTGGAGTTGTGGATCGGCGACGGCGCACATCGCACACATTGTGGTGCTGACCGACAGCGCGTCGATCGTCACACGCCGAACTGGCGCAGATGATAGTCGAAATGGCGGTGACAGAAGTAGCCCCACGCGCGGCGGCTCATCGGGCCGAACAGCGCGTGCCCCGGCCACTCGGCGCGCTCGTCCCGTACGAAGCGGGCGACGAGCGCCTCGAACGCCGCGAGGTCCGCGTCCCACGTGGTCGGACGCGAGACGAACGCCTCGGGCGGGCCCTGCACGCGCCCCTTGGGCCACGGGAGCCAGTAGAGCACGGCCTGCTTGACGATCGGCCAGCGCAGCGGACCAGCGCGCGGCGCTGCGCGCGCGTCGCCCAAGGTGTGGCGCATCTGATCGCTGAGGTGTGCGAGCATGTGGGGCGCGGTCATGCGGCCCCACCGCGGCGGCGCTGCGGGCTCGAGCGACCGAAACCGGCCGAGCAGTTGGCGGCGATGGTCGGGATCCAGAAGACTGCGCATGGGGCGCTCCTTTCAGCGAGCCGAGAACGGCGGTCCCCCGGTCGGTGACGTCGAGCCTCCGCCAGTCAGCCCCGCATGCCGAGGTACATCCCGCCGAAGTAAGGAATCAGCCAGACGCACCACACAAACAGGCTGTAGCGGTGAAAGCTGTGTCGCACGGTGTCGCTGCCCCGGCGGGTCACCCAGGTGGCCCACGCCGCGTGGAGCAGCATCAGCCAGAGGGCGACCTGCCCGGTGGCCGTATGTGGGTCCCGCAGGTCGAACCGGCCCTCGGCCAGCTGGTGCATGGCGACGGTGCCGGCAATGTCGAACGCGAAGCCGGTCCAGAAGGCCGCCACGTGCCACGGCTTCAGGTCGCGGGCGAGCCGTTCGGACCAGACGCCGAGCGTGTAGAACACGAGCGCCAGGGTGATGAGGGTGAAGGACGCGATCAGGAGTGGGGGCATGGGCGGCGCCCGACGCGCTACCGCGCGGTGCGGGGTCCTTCCAGGAACGCCTTCAACACGACGGCGCTGTTGCGCTGCGTCTCCCGCGACGCGTAGACGAAGGTCACCCGGGCGTCCGATTCCAGGCGCTCGCGGAGCGGGGCAAGCGCGTCAGCGTTGGCCCGCAGTTCCGCGACGTAGCGGCGTCTGAACTCCGTCCACTTGCCGGGGGCGTGGCTGTACCAGCGGCGCAACGCCGGAGAGGGGGCGGCGTCCTTGAGCCAGAGATCCACCCGTGCCCGATCCTTGGACACCCCTCGTGGCCAGAGTCGCTCGACGAGCACGCGGTATCCGTCCGCGGCGGACGGTGCGTCGTAGACGCGCTTCAGCGCGATGGGCAGGGGGCGGCTCCGCCGGGGGGGACGGTTCGGCGCGATGCGGGGGCCATGGTGCAAACGTAGTGCGCGCGGACTGCAGGCGGAATACGGCCGAGTCCCCGCGCCACTGGCGTGGGCCTGCGCTTCCTCCCATTTTTATCGGATTCCTTCACCGGCCGCGGGGCACCTTCGATGAGCGTTCTCAGCACGCCGTGCTGGCGGTTGCTGTGGTGCGTGGTGGTCGGGCCTGCCGGCTCGCGGACGGACCTCGTGCGTGGACCGTGCGCGTTCTTCAGGGAGATCCGATGAGCATCACCGAGCGCCTCCGGACGGCCATCGCCGACCGCTACGTGATCGAGCGGGAACTGGGGCAGGGCGGGATGGCCACCGTCTATCTGGCCCAGGATGTGAAGCACGACCGCAAGGTGGCGCTCAAGGTGCTGCGACCCGAGCTGGCCGCAGTGATCGGGGCCGACCGCTTTCTCCAGGAGATCAAGACCACCGCCAATCTCCAGCACCCGCACATTCTGGCGTTGCACGACTCGGGTGAGGTCGAGGGCACCGTCTTCTACGTGATGCCCTATGTCGAGGGCGACAGCCTGCGCGACCGGTTGGTGCGCGAACACCAGCTACCCGTGCCGGATGCGGTCCGGATCGCGTCCGAAGTGGCCGACGCCCTGCAGTACGCCCACGGCCACGGCGTCGTCCACCGGGACATCAAGCCCGAGAACATCCTGATGCAGGACGGCCACGCGCTGGTCGCCGACTTCGGGATCGCGCTCGCCGTCAGCCGGTCGGACGGCGGGACCCGGATGACCGAGACGGGGATGTCGCTCGGCACGCCGCACTACATGAGCCCTGAACAGGCGATGGGGGAGCGGGAGATCAGCGGCAAGGCGGACGTGTACGCGCTGGGGTGCGTGCTGTACGAGATGCTGACGGGCGAGCCGCCGTTCACGGGTCCCACCGCGCAGGCGATCATCGCCCGGGTGATGACCGAGGAGCCGCGCTCGCTCACGCTACAGCGCCGGACGGTGCCGCCGCACGTGGAGGCGGCCGTACACACGGCTCTGGCGAAACTGCCGGCGGACCGGTTCGTCGGCCCGGCGGAGTTCCGGGCTGCGCTGAGCGACCAGAGCTTCGCGGGCCCGGCGGGTACGCTGCGGCCGGCCACGGCGGCCGTGCCGATCGCCGGGGTAGGAGGACGGAGCAGCACGACGCGCTGGTGGGTCGCCGTGACGGCGCTGGCGGTGGTGCTCGGGGCTTGGGGGTGGGTCCGCGCGTGGCGCGGCCCGGACGTGCCGCCGACGTGGCAGTACATCTCGCTGGGTGACAGCGTCCAGGTGCAAATGCTCTTCCCCGCCATGGCGCTCTCGCCGGACGGGAATACGCTGGTATTCAAGGAGAATACCGTCAACGGTCTGCTCTGGATCAAACGGCGGGGGCAACTCCGTCCTACCGCGATTCCCGGGACGGAGCGGGCGAACATCCCCGTGTTCTCACCCGATGGCGAGTGGATCGCGTTCATCGCGGACGGCCGGCTCAGGAAGATGCGCGCGACTGGAGGCGCGGCCGTCACGCTGGCCGACACGGTCGCGGGGGTGTTCGGCGGTGCGACGTGGCTCGATGACGGCACGCTGATCTACGTGGTGCCAACCTTGAGCGAGCTCCGCCGGGTGAGCGCGTCGGGCGGCCAGAGCAGCGTCGCCTTGCGGGACACGTCGCTCGTCGGTGGCGGCATCGGCTATCCTGTGGCCCTGCCTGGTGCCCGTGGAGTCCTGTTCCAGTACTGCGGATCCTCGTGCGTGACCATGCGGATCCGTGTGCTGGACTTGCGCACGGGCCGCCAGAAGCTCCTGCTCGAGGACGTCGTCCAGGCCTGGTACCTGCCGAGCGGGCACTTGATGTACGTGCGGCGGGATGGGGTGGTGCTGGCGGCGCCCTTTGACTTGGACGCGCTCGAGATCACGGGTGAGGCGGTGCCGGTCCTCGAGGAGGTGGATGCTCAGGCCAACGGGTTTGCGCCCCTGACGTGGTCGGCGTCGGGCGCCTTGGTCTACGTCCAGCGGCGGGGCCCGGCGGAAGGCAATCTGATCGTCCGGGTGACGCGGGCAGGTGCCGCCGCGCCGATCGACACCACCTGGGTGGGCACGTTCAACTCGCTCGCCCTGTCGCCGGACGGGCGGCGCCTCGCAGTGGGCTCGGGGATCGGCACGGGCCTCAACATCTGGATCAAGCAGCTCGATCGGGGCCCCTTTACTCGGCTCTCGTTCGGCAACGCGGATCGCCGTCCTTCTTGGTCGCCGGACGGACAGTCCGTCGCGTTCATCCGGGACACCGTGGGGACCAGTGCGGTGTACGCTCGCCCGGTGGACGGGAGCGGTCCAGACCGCTTCATGGCCTCGCTCGACCGGCAGATCCAGGAAGTGGTCTGGTCGGCGGATGGGCAGTGGCTGCTGCTCCGCACGGACAATGGTGCCGCGGGTGCGGGCGACATCGTGGGCGTGCGCACGAGCGGGGACACGACTCCAGTGCCGCTGGTCGCCAGCCCGTTCTCCGAGCTGCACCCCGCGCTCTCACCCGACGGACACTGGCTCGCGTATACGTCGAACGAGTCGGGTGCGCTGGAGATCTACGTCCGTCCGTTCCCCAACACGAGTGCAGGTCGCTGGCAGGTCTCCAACGGGGGCGGGACGGAGCCCCTGTGGTCCGCCGATGGGCGCGAGATCTTCTACGCGGCGCCGAACGCGCAGCTGATGGCCGCACAGGTGAATGCCGACGACAACTTCTTCGTCAGCGAGCTGCGCCCACTGTTCGACGCCTCCGCGCTCACGTTCGACGGCTTCCACCAGTCGTACGCCGTCACGGCCGACGGCCGGCACTTCATCTTCAACAGTACCCGCTCCGCGGGGCAGGGCCAGTCGGGACCGCAGCTCGTGTGGGTAGACCACTGGTTCACCGAACTCCGGAATCGACTCGCCCGATGAGTTCCGGGCCGGGCCCTCGCGCGTCGTGTTCGAGGCGCCCAACATGGGGATCAAGCCGTATCATCATGCCGACGACGTGAGTCCGGACGATCGGCGGTTCCTGATGATCAGCTGGTTCGAGGAAGTGCGAGTGCGTCGCTAGAGCCCGAACTGTCGCAAATGGTGGTCGGTGTGGCGAAACGCCCAGCGATGCCAGTCCGCGGGCGTCATCCGCCCGAACGCCCCGTGGCTGGAGGTGAGCGCGCCGGCCGGCGCGGCCGCAAAGGTCGTGAGCCCGTCGATGGCGCGCCGCCGGTCGCTCTCGAAGTCGCCGGGTTTGGTGCCGCCGATCTTGGGGTCGACCCGTTCGGGGGTCTTGAGCCCGTGCGGCCAGGGAAGTGGTGAGCGCAGCGCGATCCACTTCAGGATCGGGCGTGATTTGGCGCCCGCGCTCGCGGGTCGGCCGAGCACGCTGGCCGTGGCGTCCCCCAGGTGGCAGAGCATCTCGCCGGGTGTCATCGTGCCCCAGCGACGCGCAGTGTCGGGGCGCAGGGCCTCGAGGCGTGCGACGAGTTGCGTGAGCACGGCGGAGTCGCGGACGGTCCTCATGGATCTGCCCTCAGGTCACTTCGCTGATCTCGAGCAGGTGGTTGTCGGGGTCCCGGAAGAAGCAGCGGATCTCCCCCGCGCGGTCAACCGGCGGCGTGAGGAACCGCGCCCCGCGGCGCCGCAGCACGTCGTACGCCGCCCGGCAGTCCGGTACGCGCAACGTCAGTTGATGGCTCACGGTGGTCGGGTCCGCGGGGGGCGCGAAGGTGACATCCGGTTTGTCCTCGGTCGGACCGCCACCCGTCACGAGCAGCAGCCAGGTACCCTGGAACTGGAGGACGACGGAAGTACCGCCGTACTCGCGATGCACCTGGGCGCCGAGCACGTCGCGATAGAAGGTGCGGGCGCGATCGATGTCCGTGACGACCAGCAACAGGGTGAGCTCGACGCCCTCCACCGGAAACCCGTCAGCCATGACGCCCGTGACCTCGAAGCGTCATTGACCGGCCGCCAGCGGAGCGCACGCCCGACGTCTCACGGCGTGAACCTGGCGACGCCGCCGCCCGCGAGTCCGCCGGACTGCGCGTCACCCACCCAGCGCAGGACCGTCAGGCGATACTCCCGGCCAGCCACGAGCGGATCCGGCGCGCGCAGCTGGACCGCGCCCGTCGGTGTCTCGCCGTAGCGCAGCCCGGGCGCGATGGCGTTGGTGCCCTGCCCGCTGATCCGCCACACGTTCACCCCCCCTTGCGTCATGTCATCGACATCGAGTTGCGCCACCGGACAGGCCGGCGTCCACGTGAACTCCGGGGTGGTGCCGCTGCTGGCCGTGACCGTGACGATGTCGCCCGGACAGACGGGGGACACGGCGTCACCACACGCGCTCGCCGAGATCGCGGCCGCCAGGGCCACGAGCGCCGATCGCGAAACCAGTTGCAGTGCGTTCACTGACACAAAGGCTCTCCGAGGTATGGCTGCATGACTAGCTCGCGCTCTCGTCCGTGTCCGGCCCCGACTCGAGCAGAGCGCGAGCCCGCTTGGCGATGTACTCCATCTGCTCTTCTCGCTCCCGAGCCCACCGGGGCAGGGTGAGCACGTTGGACGCCAAGGCGGCCCCGCCCATCGCGGCGAACACCGCGGGCATGAAGAACTCCACCGCCGGTTTCCCGGTGAGGAACGCCAGCACGAACAGGACGAGCGCCAGCCCG
>Ga0224512_10003660_pt1 | contig 13418 bp, 11 predicted proteins | sample SF_May12_sed_USG_4_FD_169103 | JGI IMG/M metagenome (GOLD analysis project Ga0224512, IMG submission 169103) | Sediment microbial communities from San Francisco Bay, California, United States - SF_May12_sed_USGS_13 | ecosystem: Environmental > Aquatic > Marine > Sediment | place: USA...
AGGAAACGGCAGACGAAACCACTTGTCTGCTGTAGAAACACCCACTGGATTTAGGCGGCTTTTAGCGTCGTGACTGATCTAGAGGCACGCCCGCTCACTCGTGAGTTTGATCACGTCTGAGGCCTGTCAATCAGTTAACCATAGTCGGTTAATTAACTTGAATAGTCAATTTTTATCTGACATTATTTGTACGGTTAACTAACTAAGTCAATTACGAGAGACGATAAATGGACGTTTGTTCGGTCATTAAGACGCGACTTGAGGAGCTGGGACTCGAGCAAAAGGATCTGGCGGCAGCCGCTGAAGTGACTGAATCCTATATATCGCAACTGTTGACTCGGAAGAAATTGCCGCCGGCGCCGGATCGAACAGACATCTACGAAAAAATGAGCGAATTCTTGCAGCTCTCGAACGATGAGCTCGCGAAACTGGCCCGCGCGCAACGATCGGACGAGTACAGGCGTGCCAATGAGGAGCCGCCCGCAGCCCTGCTAAAGGACGCCCGTGATCTGATACTGCGCAAGTGTGTTCCGGCCAGGCAGCAGCAGATTCGTTCGATATTCGAGAGGCAAACATTTGGTGAACTCGAGCAGCTCGTAACGCAAAAACTCCTGGACGTCGTCAGTGGGGTCGCGCGATCGGAGTTGGACAATCAAGCATGGCTCCACGAGGTCGCTCAGCTCGGTGACAAGAACCATGAGCAAATGCGTGTCATTATTCTTGAATTCCTAGATACAGATATCTTCCATATTTCAAACGAAGACTGCATTTCCTTTCTGGACCCGCTGATTGCTCGCTGGGATATCGACCTCTCGACCTTCGATATGGAAATTACGCTGAACGAAGGACTCGTCCCTGGGGAACCAAAGCGTTTTGCGTTTGTTGAGAAAGGCATTGACGGTCCCCACGAGGAAGAGCCGGGGTTCACGGAATTCCTGCAGGACGCCTCGCTCAGCGGCGATATATCCGACGATGAAGCAGAATTCTTGCGTAGGCTCCGTTTCAAGAACAAGCGACCTAACGGACTTTATTATTACCGGGCGCTGCAGACCTATAGGGACCCGCTGCATTTTCTAGCTGCAGAAGGATGACGCTCAGCACGCGAATCGCCTCAATGCTGCCGCGTAGAAATCTGGTCAGTTAGCATCCGAGACCAGGTTGCCAGTGTTCCCACGGATAGAAACTCGGCGTCCCTGTGAATCTTTGGCTACTACTTTGATTTGAAGACATTTTCGCCAGACAATTGCTTTCCAACAAAGTGTTGCGTCGACCGGTTGAAATTGCAGCCCATAAGGGGTCACCATAAAAAAAGATCGCCGCTCAAGGCCGCACATACCGTTTCTGGTCTGATCCAGTAAACCTGCTGCTAGACCAGTTGATTCGCCACGACGTGGTTACGACCTGCCGCCTTCGCCTCGAGCAAAGCTCGATCTGCCTCAGCAATTAGCCTGTGCGATGAGCCATCACCATTGCGCCACTCCGCCACGCCGATGCTGAGCGTAATGCGCTCTTCGTTTCGATCCAGACACGTCTCGGCAACGGCCAAACGCACCCGTTCCGCAAACATGATCGCACCGTCAATCCGAGTCTCCGGAAGGACTATCAAGAATTCCTCGCCGCCATAGCGTCCCAAGTGATCGTTTGTACGGCAATGCTCGGTAATTACTTGCGCAATTCGGTGCAGGACCTTGTCCCCGAACTGGTGTCCGTAAGTATCATTTATTCTCTTGAAGCGGTCGAGGTCGAGCATAAGGCACGCAAGGGCACTGCCGTAACGCTTCGCGCGTTCTACCTCCGTGTCGAGTGCCCCGAGAACTGCACGCCTGCTGAGAACGCCTGTCAGCGCGTCGAAACGCGCCAGGTTCTCTGCTTTCAGCCTTGCTTCCTCCAAGGTTGCCATCATTGTCCGAATTTGTCGGTCTTTCGGACGAACAAACGCAAAATAGGCGATTGTTGCGACGATAACAGCCAGCAAACTGGCATCCAGCAGAGCGAACTTCCAATTGGCAAGCGTCATCCCAAACCAGTAGAAGCCCAGCATGATAATGATCTCGACCGCTAGCATCACAAGCGCGATCTTCACGATCATTAAGACAGAGCCCCCCGGTGGTTTGGAAGTCTGCGTCACTTAGGTCTCTTGCTCATCACAGCTTGCTTCACCATCGACATCACGGGGAAAACCAGGGTCGAACTGAGGTTTGGTTAGCAGCGAGCATGGGTAAATTCCTGCCTGTCGCTATCGCGCCAGCCCAGCGGCAGCTATCGAGTGTATAGCAGTCGCACAATTGACCACAAATACGAGGAGTCGCGCGATGCGCGGCTTACGGCCATTTTCGGACGCCCGGAGTTCCAGGCCAATCAGCGATTGCACGTTTGCCTCCACAAACAGTACGATTCTATCTGTGAGGCCAAATCTTAAGATTATTGGGCTAGCACCAGTCTTTGTGCTGTGGGGTTGCGCCAGTGTGCTGGACGAGGATGGTGCACTCGCGATCGCCCCCTACGACATCGAAGAAAACGGGCGTATCGTCGTAGAAGTGCAAGTAAACGGGCAGGGGCCGTTTGCGTTCGCTCTGGATACTGGCGCCAGCATCTCCGTTGTGTTCGACGAAGTACGTAACACCCTTGAACTTGAACGTGTTCCCGGAAAAGTAGTGGTGATTCACGGGGTACTGGCCTCGGGCAACTTCCCATTGCTAGATATCAGTCACCTTGCAGTCGGTCGCGAGGTGTGGTCCGACCCCAGGATCGCCTTGCTGCCTGGTGACACCTCAGCCACCACCGGCATTGACGGCATTCTGGGTGTGGATTTCCTGCGCCGCTATGCTGTCGGATTTTTTACCCGAGATCGCGTCATACGTCTGTACCCACCGGACCTGGTTGCTCGCAGAACCTATCGGGGTTGGGCGTCTGTCCCGCTGGAGCCTGAGTACATCGGCGATAGCGGCGCAGCACTGTACTTTCTCGAGATCGAAATCGGCGGTCAGAAGATACCTGCGTTATTCGACCTTGGCGCCGGTCTGAATATGATCAATTGGGCTGCCGCACGCAGTCTTGGCCTCGAGCCGGTCGATGTTCGAGACGATGATCTCTTGGCTGGCGCAATTGAGAGTGCGCCCGTCGTAGCTCGAATCAGGTTCGACGAAGTAAGGACCGGACGCATACGCTGGCGGGATGAAGACTTCACAATTACCGAACTGGAGATTTTTTCAACGCTAACGCCCGGTGTGACCGGATGTGCGATCCTCGGTGCCGAGCTTTTCACCCAGCGTGACTTTATTATCGATTTCACTCGGAGTCGGTTGCTCGTCAACGTCGCAATGCATGAGGCAAACGTATTTGCTGGGAAAGACGGTGCATCGTATCTGCAACCTCAATTCAAATAGGTAGCCTGCCATATCGTCCAAGCTCCAATGAGGAGGAATCCCACACCTGCCACATACGAAAGGTGCTTTGGACTAATGTACTGAGCGATGACGCCGCCAGCCACTACTCCGATTGCAGATGCCACGACGAGGGCTGCTGAGGCGCCGACAAACACTGCGATCAAATTACCTGGCGATTTAGAAGCGAAGAGCAGCGTGGCAAGCTGCGTTTTGTCGCCAAGTTCAGCAAGAAATACGATTCCGAAGACCGTTGCTAATACCTTCAAGTCCATCTAGTCAATTTCCTTTGCATGTTTCCGAATGTCTGCTTGGGCCAGCAGCAGCCATTGTGGCCGGATCGCGGCCGTCATTTTATTGAGTCAGCCACTGCCGAGATCAGCACGCCTCCACCGCATACAAGAATCAAGCCAGAGATTATCAGGTGGGCGGCTGCTTCCGCGTCGCCTAGATAAGCTGTAAGACCAACGCGGCCTGACAAAGCCAGCCAACGGCAAAAGCCAATGTTCTGATCCAGGGTATCGCGAACGAATAAGACAGGAAGTGAACTACACGCGCCCAAAAATAGACATTGCACGCGAGAATAGTTGTTTCATTGCTTACGCCAGCAGCGTTTGCGATCAGAACCAGCGCAGCAAAAACAACCAGGTTCTCTACGGCGTTGTAGTGGGCTGCCTTCATTCTAATTGCCCATGCAGCTGGTGGCTTCGGATCGTCGGGATAACCTACAGCGTCTATCAACCCCCGCACCATAACTGTGTTCAGGATATAGGGAACCCACATAATCGCCGTCAGCGCGGTTACCCACGTTAGACTCATTAGTTCATGTGACATTGGCATTCTCCTGGGGTCAGTGAATTCTCACCATTTAGTATCACATCGCTCTTGTTATCTCAAAAGGGCGTAAGTATTTTCCACACGTAGATCATATTCATCGGCGTAAGCTGACGCTCGCAACGCAGGACGCTGGTAAACTTCGCACCGATGCGAAAACATCCTGCAACTCGTGGCTCAGCCCTATTATTGGGCCGCTCTCAATTATTGGCATTGCTGTTTTGCCCTTTCTTGTTGTGCGCGGTGGCGGCAGCGGATGATTGGCATTATTCAGACGTCAAGAGAATTGTAGCGATCGGTGACGTGCATGGCGCGTACGACGCATTGATCTCGACACTGCAATATGCCGATGTCATCGATGGCGATCTCGCGTGGTTCGGTGGCTCCACGCACCTCGTCTTCACCGGCGACGTGTTGGATCGCGGTCCGAAGTCGCGCCTCGTCATGGATCTCATCATGCGATTGGATCGAGAGGCGCCATTGGCCGGGGGCAAGGTGCATCTCTTGCTTGGGAACCATGAGGTCATGAACCTCATCGGTGATCTTCGCTACGTTGCCGAAGCTGAATATGCGGCTTTTCTGGACCTTGAATCAGCCGAAGAACGCGAGCTGTGGTATCAACGGTTTCGCCTCGGAAAAGCCGGCGATATCGATGAGTCGATAGTACGGCGGGAGTTCGACGAGAAAGCGCCGCCCGGGTATTTCGCGCATCGTCGAGCCTTTCGACAGGACGGAATCTACGGAAAGTGGCTGCTCGAAAAACCTCTGATGGTTGTAATTAACGATACTTTGTTCGTGCACGGCGGCGTGCCGCCTTTTGTTGCTGAACATGGATTGACGGGCGTCAATATCGAGCTTAAGAACAATTTTTACGACTACGTGACGACACGAGTAATGCTTGAGGACGCGGCCGTCATCAGTCCTGTTGACCGTTTTAAAGAAGTCCCGCCGATGCTCATACAGAAAAACCGGGCGGGACAAATTGCGGACGAGTTCTTTAGCGCTATGCTGAAAATTCTTGAGCTTGGCAAGTCTCCGTTGTACGGGCCAACTGGTCCGACCTGGTATCGTGGTACAGCTACCTGCAACAGGCTTGTTGAGGGTGATGAGCTCAATTATGCATTGAGCAAAGTCGGTGCGGAACGCGTGGTTATGGGACATACATCGACCATTACTCGCCAGGTTCAACAACGTATGGACGGGCGCATCGTTGAAATTGATACCGGCATGCTCAAGGCAGTCTACGAGGGCAGTGGCAACGCACTCATCATCGAAGGTGACGAGCTAAGCGTGGTTAACGAGGATGGCCGGACAGACTTGTCGCCGATAGAAGCCCCGATGAGAGTCGGTCATCAGTCCATCGCTATCAGTGACGAAGCGATGGCCGAATTTCTGATGAATGGCAATATTGCTGAATTGAGCGATGGGGGAACCGAATGGCGGCCGGTGCGGGTTACGACTGACGAACTATCGGTAGTCGCCTACTTTCGAGAGCATTCGGGAGGCGAACACAATGCGCCTGAACTTGCGGCATACAAACTGGATCGCATGCTCCAACTTGGCATGATCCCCGTGACTGTTCGACGCGAAATTGCCGGAACTCAGGGCACCTTGCAGTTTGTTCCGGCGAGCACCATGACAGAGCTTGAACGTGTAGCAACCGGGCAGGGGGCACATGCACCGTGTTCCCTCGCAAAACAAACGGGTGCAATGCATGTCTTCGATGCGCTCATCAACAACTCGGCGAGAACACCGGCGTCGATGTTGTACAGTCGCGAAGATCTTTCATTGATGTTGGTTGATCACGATCGTTCTTTTGGCGTCAGTCCCGAACGACCTGCGTACCTCGAGGACATTGAACTTGCGGTTGGCGATCAATGGCGCTCCGCGTTATCTGAACTGAATGACGAAGCGCTTCGCGCGGAACTCGGCGATGTACTGGACGATGATCGCTTGGCGGCACTGGGGGTTCGCCGGGATGCTCTGCTCAATGAAGCACCACGCCAGGTCGCGGTGCCTTAGCGCGGCGGCCCAGTGTAATATCAGGCCATGGCCGCCCGAAAGCCCTACCTCTCCAAATCTCGCCTGATCTCTGCCTGGCAGTGCCCGAAGAAACTGCACCTCGAGAAACATCACTCCGAGCTTGCTGTCATCACTCCACAAATGGAGTCATTGTTTGCGGGTGGCCACCAGGTCGGTGACGTCGCGCAGCAGTTTTATGGTACCGCCGACTCCGTTGAAGTCGCCTTTGATTTCAAGACGATGGTGGCGGAGACGAAGCAACTCATCGATGGTGGTGCGGACTTCCCGATTTTCGAGGCGACGTTTCGGCACGAGAACGTGCTCATCAGGGCCGATGTCCTGATACCGGAACCCGGTGGTTGGAAAGTGGTGGAGGTGAAAGCCTCGACCTCGGTCAAGGACTATCACAAGCTCGATTGCGCTATTCAGCTCTGGGTGATGCGCGAGTCGGGTCTGCCGGTGACGTCGATCTCGCTGGCGCATATCAACAACCAATTCGTGTATCCGGGCAACGGCGACTATGACGGCCTGCTCGTGGAGCATGACCTGACCGAAGAAGCCACCGGTCTCAAGCAAGCGGTGGTCGATCTGCTTGTCGATGCGCGCGAGGCAGTGACGGGCCCGATGCCGGATCGCAATGTCGGCACCCACTGCAACAAACCCTACGACTGCCAGTTTCAATCGTATTGTTGGCCGCAGGATACGAAGTACCCCATCGCTGGTTTAGGCGGCAGCAAAGCGAAGCTTGGCGAGTACGTGGCGCTCGGGGTCCACGACATACTCGATGTCGACGAGAACAGCATTACATCCGCAACCCAGCAACGCATCTATCGAGTAACGTGCAAGGGCGAGCCCGAGATTCTCGATGGTGCCCGGCAGCAGCTGTTGGCCTTGCCATACCCGCGCTACTACCTGGATTTCGAGACGATCGGACCCGGCGTGCCGATCTGGCCCGGCACTCGCCCATACGCGGCTATCCCGGTGCAGTGGTCCTGCCATATCGAGGAAGAGGGTGGGGAACTGCGTCACGAGGAGTTCCTGGACCTTTCCGGTGAGCCGCCGATGCGAGCCCTTGCCGAGAAGATGATCGCGTCTCTGGGCGATTCCGGGCCTGTGTTGATGTACACGAACTACGAACAGAAGGTTATTGAGGGCCTGATCGAGATGTTCCCCGATCTGGCCAGCCCCTTAGAGAAGATTATCAATAGACTCTGGGACTTACATCCGATAGTTAAAGAGAATTACTACCACCCGGACATGCTCGGATCGTGGTCGATCAAGGCGGTTTTGCCCACAATCAACCCGCAAATGGACTACAAGAAGCTCGAGGGCATTGCCGAGGGCATGGGGGCTTCGGATGGCTTCATCGAGGCTATCAACCCCGAGACCGACATGGCGCGCAAACAGGAGCTCGAGGAGCAGCTACTGCGTTACTGCAAGTTCGATACCGAGGCGATGGTCGAGATTGTGCGGTTCTATACACACCACAAACCCGCCTGATTACAGTACTCCCTGAAATCGGATCCACGTTTTCAAGCTGGCCTAACTAATTCATTGTTTCTTAAATGCAAATTTGCATTTTTCAGGTGCTATATTTGACTTAACGAAGACACTATCGTGGTGGTATGAAACTCGAGCTCCTTGACGGCTTCAAGCTTGGGAACTACGAAGTAGAGCCCGCGCTGGGAGTGGTAGAACGACCAGATGGAGCGCACGCCGTTCGACCAGAGGTTATGGAGATGCTGGTATTTTTGGCCAGCCGACCGCGAATTCTGGTTACACGAGATGCCTTGATCGAGGAGATCGGCGGTAAGGAGCTAATCCCCGATACAGCCTTTGAGGAGTTTATCCAGGAACTACGGACAGTACTCAATGATAGCTCGGCAAGATCAACATACGTGCAAGTTCAGCCAGGCGGATATCGGCTCATTGCCAAAGTTCGACCCCTATATACCGACAAAGCAAAAATCGACCGATCGAATTTTTTTCAGGAACTCAAGAGGCGTGACGTTATCCGCGTTTCTATTGCGTACTGGGCGCTAGCTTGGGCAATACTGCAAGCTGTCGATTTTGCCCTAGGTCTGGTCCCCGAGATTCCCGACTGGTCACTGAAGTTTCTGCTGGCTCTCTCGATCATCGGTTTTCCGGTGGCAATCGCTTATGCATGGGTTTATCGATGGACTCCTTCGGGACTTGAGGTTGATCGCCCTGGGGGTTCCGAGCATCCACCCTTGTCACGGCGTCGCTTCGACTATGTCATCGTTGGTGCAGCGCTCATCGCGTTTGCACTGTTTGTCGTCGGTTCTCCGCCAGAGACTTCGACTGATGAGGCAATTGGTCAACAGACATCGATCGCTGTTCTGCGGTTTGTGAATATCGGCGACGACCCTGAGACATCGGTTTACAGCGACGGCTTATCCGACGAGTTGTTGAATCTATTCGCGAATTTCGAGGAGTTGAGAGTACCGGCGAGAGAATCCAGCTGGTCGTTGTTTGGCCAGTACTTGGACGTGCCAACTATTGCTGAAAGGTTGAACGTCGAAAACGTCATCGAAGGAAGCGTAAGGAGAAACGGTGACCAAATTCGGGTTCTTGTTCAGCTGATCAACGCTGCTGGAAATCACATTTGGTCGCGGGGCTTTGAACGTAACCGGAACGCGATACTTGATCTACCAAGCAGCATTGCCGCGGAGATTGTGCAGGAATTACAGGTAGTACTTTCTTTGGATTCGGCGAACGAGTTGAAGCGAAGACCGACTGAGGACGAAGCTGCCTACGTTTACTACTTGCAAGCACGTGAGTATCTGAATCGCCCGCGGCAGGAAAATAACCTAAAGCACGCGGAGGAGCTTTTCGGCAGGGCGCTCGAAGTGGATTCGCGCTTTGCACATGCCCATGCAGGAAAGTGTGAAGTTCACCTTGCCCGATTTGTACGAGAACGTGCACAGACGGAATTCGAATCTGCCGAAGCAGAGTGCCACCGGGCGATGACACTGAATGCAACGATTCCCGATGTGCACGTAGCGCTCGGCAATCTATACCGCCAATCCGGCCAGTTCGAAAAGGCGGAGGATGAGTTCCGGCGCGCGATCGTGATACGGCCCCGTTCAGAACCAGCACACTATGGTCTTGCACGTAGCCTGCAAGGACAGGGCCGGCTTGAGGATGCAGAGCGCGTACTTCGATATGGTATTGAGCTCGAGCCCGCATTCTGGGGCACACATCTTGCGCTCGGCAATTTCATGCACCGGCAGGGCCGGTATGCGGAAGCCATCGAGCCCTACAAACGGGTGACTGAGCTGACACCGGATAATCCAGACGGATTTACGAATCTTGGTGTCGCATATTTTGACGCAGGTGACTGGGAAAGCGCCGAAGCAGCGTATCAGAGGTCCTTGCAGCTTGATCCGACACGCGTCATCTACACTAACCTCGGAACGCTCTTCTACTATCAGGGGCAATACGAAAGGTCAGTCGAAATGCACCAGTACGCTGTCGATATTGCGCCGGATAACTTCCGTGCGTGGGGTAAATTGGCCGCTGCCGCACGTTATGTTCCGGGCATGGAGGAGCAGAGCGAGGCAGCATATCGGGAAGCAATCGCTCTCGCCGAGGGCGCGATGGAAATCAACCCTGCTAACTCTGAGACGCTGGCTTATCTTGCCGCATACTACGTAAATATCAGTGAGAAAGGGAAAGCTCAGCTGCTGATATCGCGCGCGCTAAAGCAGGAATTTGACAACCCGGAATTTCACTATTTTCATGCGATCGTAAGCGTGGCGCTGGGTGACACGGACAATGTCCTCGAATCTTTGGAGAAAGCGGTGGCCAAGGGCTACTCTAGGAGACTTATCGAGTTTGACCCTCAGTTTGAGGCAATAAGGGAGGACGAGCGGTTTGAAGCAATTACCGCTCAAAACGGGCAACTCAAAGGCCCGAATTAGAAGCAAAAAAATAGATAGCAAAGGGGATAGGTATGAGTATTCGATCGAAATCGAGCATTGGCAAACATCGCAGCCGGTTTGCAGCGGCACTACTCTTGATTGCTGCCTTGTCAATGTCAGGATGTTGCAGTTTTTGTCCCGGAACCATTTGCGCTGAAGGCACAAGAATCGACCCCGATGCCGGCGGCGAAATCGTCGACCGTGACGACGACAAGCAGGAGGTTCGCGGAGGCGTTTGCGAAATTGACCCTGATGCTTGATAGCACAACGAGCTGACATCGCAGTGCCAGACAGCGCGATTTAGTCGCGTTGTCTGGTAATGCCTGCAATTCAATGCGGCTCTGGATTGACGACTAGGGTAGATCGGGAATTTCGTCGAGCCATCCGATCAAATCCTTCTTGCTGATTTCAGCGAGCGCCTGATAGGCACGCATTTTGTGCCTCTTGACCATTGAATTCGTATAAATCTCGACATACTCATTTTCTGTTACGGCCGGTGGATCGGCACCGGGCGTTGCGTTCGCATAGTCTTTCCGACGTTGGTAGGTTGCTCTGAGTTCGATCTCGTACGCCTGTAATACTTCGGGCGGTGGACCGTGCGCCACAATCAGGGCCAGCCGCGATGCGACTTCTTTCTCGCAGTACTTCGTCAACTTTTTGAACTCTTCGTCGAGGCAGTCGCCGCAGTCGAGCCAGGCGATCAACGCACGATCAACTTCCTGCGGCGCTGCCGGTGTTGTACAACAACCCGACATTCCAACAGCAAGTACGGTCAGTGAAATAATCGGTTTTATCTTTAGTACCCGCACGACACTCACCTTTGACTCAAACACAGACAAGTTTCGTCGTCTACGTCGTCTGGACAAGATACAGTCGGTCCGCTTGATCGCGCTGGCGTTGTTTTGGGTAGATAATTTAGTCCGGAACTCGTGTTAAAACTCATGCGGAAATTCTGACCGATCGTGAACTCATCGCGAACCAAACCTGCAGGCATGGGCCACATGATGTTGTTGGTCTCGAAATCGTCTGCGCCAACAACCGCATCGCAATCATCGCCAATGTCGTGGACATGGCCCAGTGAAAATACGTGTCCCAACTCATGCGCGAGCGATGTGTCGTTACCGGCTGTACCAACAAACACAACGCCGGGACACTCCAGACCCGTAATCGGATCCATAAAAAATTCTGTGATCCAGTCAGCGGCGATGTAATAGATATTCAACTCTCCTTCTTCATAGATCGAGGGACCGCCGAGAGGCACGATCGTATTCTGATAGTTGAGAATTTGCGTCATGGAACAGTCACCCGAGGCGTGCAACGCGAGTGCGGTCATGTAGATGGCCAACATCCCCTCAAGCTGATTGATGATTGTGAAAACGGCCTGTTCGTTGACATCAATTCCTGTTTTGTTGAGGTCGAACAGCATGTCTGCGTAATCCATTTCCAATTTCGCGCGGGCCTGGAGCATCGCTGGCGTGTTGCTTGCATCAAAAATCAGTGGAAAATCGAGCAATGCCGCAAGCGCCAGGTTCAGCAGAAAAGCGTCTTCGTCGGCATCCGTTGCTGATATCCAAACATTGGAAGGCATCTCCCAGGGTGCCTGGTCGAGGTCGACTTGTTGAACATTGCCAGCCGTGTCTTTCCAAGCTGCCCAGACTCCGGTATCTGCGTTATCCAGGAGTACAGCGGCATCCTGGCGTGAGTACACAGAAACTTCGTTGCGGCACGCGACGTCTGGGGCGAAGAAATTTTGGTATGGGGCGGATGTGGTTGCTGCCGACCGATGGTCGTCCACGCAGCCCGCCGCTGTTTGAGCATCGAGCATGATGACGGATTGGTCTGCACCGGAATTGTTCAGCAACGATATGAAATCGCCCGGCGGCGGGGGATAGAGTATCTCCGGGGCACAAAGCCGCGGTCGATATTTGAATGCATATTGCGACAATGGATAATCCGCGGCAGATATTGAAAGCGCGGCAATCGTGTCACCGAGGCTTGTGACCTCAGACAGCGATATCCCGCCCGCGGTCAAATCGTCAGTAAATTTCAGTTCGGCCTGAGCCATTACTGCCGTCGTCGTTGGATCGCGTTGGAATCCGGATACAACAACATCACGCGTCACTTTGAGCGTAGTGCCGGCCCAGGTAGCAGCTCCCGGAGGCGTTAATGTCAACAAACCAGGATTGGCAAGGTTTTCGAATTTGACTTCGACTTCTGTGTTGAGATCACTGCTCAGCTCTATGGCAACATTGATTTCCGGCGTAAAGCCGCATCCCGGACAACAGTCAATCAGCGTGCAGCCTACCGGAACCTTGGGCGGCGTTAGCACTATATCGGCGGACACAAACAGCTCGTCAATGCAGATATCTCTGATGAGGCCGAACTCCAGGCCCGTAATTGCCTCGGGTGGATTCTGCGCGAATGCGTTGCCGGATAGCAGGCAAATCAACGATGCCGCACAAAGAATGCTGCGTACAGACTTGAGTGTTGCTGGTGGCGGTTCCTGGCACGAATATCGCATCGGGTCATCCCTCGACATGCTGCCTCTTCTACTACACGGGTATAGACCAATCAGGGTCGAATTTCCAGTTGCTACGGCGATTATCGAGGTTGTGCGGTTCTTCGTCCCGCCTTAGAGCTCGTCCAACCACTCAGTCAGGCGCTGTGACTGGAATCCAAAAAACGGGTTGTGTCGAATGCGCAGAAAAAAGTCGGGCTCCAATAGCAGCACATCGCGCTCTCCGCGCGGCGCCAGAGCGCCGAGAACGGCATCGGAATCATCGCTGAGTGAGCCGTCGCCGTAGAGCATATCGTCGGGGCGAAACGGGATGGCGATGTGCGATAGCGAGTAGATCTCGGTCGGCCATCTCAGCTTTGTTTCTGTACTCATTGCCTCGGTCTGTCCGGCAGCCAAAGTCTGCACATCGATGGCATTGCTGGAGGGGTCCCGGTTCCTGAGAATGGCTACGTCGAAATCCAACGGTGCCAGTGCAGTGAAATAGTCAGCCGGATCGGCGGGAACGTCTACCATCAAATGCAGCATCGTACTGTTGCGATTCACGTCGTAAAGCACAAGCTCGCTGCCGTTGGCAGGTAACCGGTCGTACACCGTCGACACGATGGCGGTTGCGCCCACCGTATTATCAACGATTGATTGAAATGTCAGTACCGGCGGCATGCTCGCGGCTTTGTCCGTATCAGCGAGATCATCGTGAACGCGACTGGAAAGTTTGTG
>Ga0224512_10003661_pt1 | contig 13416 bp, 11 predicted proteins | sample SF_May12_sed_USG_4_FD_169103 | JGI IMG/M metagenome (GOLD analysis project Ga0224512, IMG submission 169103) | Sediment microbial communities from San Francisco Bay, California, United States - SF_May12_sed_USGS_13 | ecosystem: Environmental > Aquatic > Marine > Sediment | place: USA...
GCGCTGATCATCATGGCCGATCCGATGCGGCTGCTCTTCCTTTTCGGAGGCGTCATCATCGGCCTGATCCTGGGTGTGATCCCGGGCCTCGGCGGTCTCGTCGGCATGGCCTTGCTGCTTCCCTTCACATTCGACATGGACAAGTTCGCGGCCTTCGCGTTCCTGCTGGGAATGGGATCGGTGACGACGACATCGGATACCATTCCGGCGGTCCTGTTCGGTGTGCCGGGAACGACGGGATCGGCCGCGACCATCCTTGACGGTCATCCAATGGCCCGAAACGGTGAGGCCGGAAGAGCGTTCGGCGCGGCCTACACGGCATCGATGCTGGGCGGCATCTTCGGGGCCTTGCTGCTGGCGGTGTCCATTCCCATCCTGCGCCCGGTCATGCTTTATTTGGGATCGCCGGAACTGTTGTCCTTCTCAGTGTTCGGCCTGTCCATGGTCGCGGTGCTGTCCGGTTCCTCGCCCATGCGCGGCGTCGCCGCGGCCTGCATCGGCCTGTTGATCGCCATGATCGGCTCCGACCCACAGACCGGCACCCTTCGCTGGACCTTGGACTCCCTTTACCTTTGGGACGGACTACCCATCGTGCCCGTCACCATCGGCTTGTTCGCGCTGCCCGAACTGGCGGACATGGCGATCACCCGATCGTCCATCGCCACCGAATCGGAAGCAGCAGATATGGATACCCATACGGGTCAATGGCAGGGTGTCCGAGATACCTTCACCCATTGGTGGCTGGTCATTCGCGTGGCTTGGCTGGGTGCGGCGCTGGGCGCCATTCCCGGCCTGGGGGCCGCAATCGTCGACTGGGTGGCTTACGGTCACGCCGCGCGCACCGAACCTGGTGCCGCGGAGACCTTCGGCAAGGGCGACGTGCGCGGCGTTCTGGCCTCTGAAGGGTCCAACAACGCCAAGGAGGGCGGCGCCCTTGTGCCCACCATCGCCTTCGGCGTGCCGGGTTCCGCCTCCATGGCGATCCTGTTGGGTGCCTTCCTGATCCACGGCCTGATTCCGGGCCCGGACATGTTGACCAAGCACTTGGACGTCACTTACTCGATGGTGTGGTCTGTTGCCATCGCCAACATTCTTGGTGCGGGGCTTTGCTTCGCTTTTTCCAACCAGTTCGCCAAGATTGCCTTGCTGCGTTACACCATTATCATGCCGTTGATCCTGGCGGTGGTGTTCATCGGCGCCTTCCAGGGTTCGCGCCAGTGGGGTGATATTTACGCGCTGCTGATTTTCGGCACCGTCGGATGGTGCATGAAGCGACTCCAGTGGCCGCGGCCCCCGGTGATCCTGGGTGTGGTGCTGGGTGACATCGTCGAGCGCTACATGTTCATCTCGGTGGAACGGTACGGGACGGAATGGTTGTTCCCGACCTCGTTCGCAAACGTTCGCTACGTCGTGATCTTCATGTTCCTGCTGTCGATTTACGGCCTGACGCGCCCGCTCATGAAGGAGTGGCGGATGTCTGGCGGTGCGTCAGGAATCATTTCCGAGTTCACGGCTAAGCCGAAGCTCAACCTGCAGACGCTATTCTACATTTTCTACATGGGCATATTCGGTTGGGCGATGTATGAAGCGTCGACCTGGAATCACGATGCGCGCATCGTGCCCCAGATCGTAGGCTTCTTCGGTCTCGCGGTCATCGCGCTTAGCATGCTGAACTACACTTTCCGCGAGGAGGTAGTGCATGAAGAGGGTTCTGCCGAGGCCCAGGTGAAAAAGACGCTCCATCTCGACCTCACGGTCCGCGGGCCGAAGATGGAACCAAAGGTCCTGGCGACCCGGGCGTTGACTTATGCGGCGTGGCTGTTGGCTTTCCTGTTGTCGTCGGCTTTGGTGGGGATCCTCTTCACGGTGTTCCTGTTCGTGATCGCTTACATGCGGATCGAGGGCAGGGAACCTTGGAAGATGACCATCCTTTGCGCGATCGCCTTGTTCGCGTTCGCCGGCCTGCTTTTCGACGAACTCCTGGCACTGCCATGGCCGCAGGCGGAAATCGCCGATGTCTACGTGGTGACCAAGGAAGCCTTGCTCGACCAGTGGAACAAGTGGTTCCTGAAGTAAGCCAGTAATGCAAACATCCAACTCGAAAGGGCGGGATTCGATCCCGCCCTTTTTTTGGCCTAGGTGATCTCGTCGGGCGATGGTGGATCCCCGGCGCCGGCGCCCCGGTCAGGGATGAACGGTTTCCGTGAACCAGTCGGTAGGCAACTCGTTGCCGGCGCCTTCTTCCTTCGCGCGGCGGTAAATCACCGAACCGGCGGCGGCGAATTGATACCCCAGGCCCAGATTGTTGAGGAAGCAAGTCACTTCGCGGTCGTTTTCCCGTCCCTTGACGTCGCCGTTGATCAATTCGGGCAAGGTTGGGAAAGAGTCGAAATCGAGGTCCTTGGCGGTCTCCCAGGACTTCTGCTCGTTCTCTTCGTAGTTTTGCGCCCCCTTCGAGACGACGATGATGGGTTCGGTGTCGTGGGTGTGGATGGCGACTCGGTCGGCGGCGCGGACGGCGGCGACGTCGATTTCGGGCTTCTTGATGGAGGAAAGATGCATGCCTTCCTCGATCCAGTCGGCGAAGAAGATCGGGTCGATGGAGTTGGTTCCGCACATGGCGATGTCGACGCCGCGCATGGCCTCCTCGGCATGGTCGACGGGGGTTACGGGGACCTCCAGAACCTCGCTCATGCGCGCAGAGAACGCTTCCCGATTGTCCTTGTTGGGCGAGAAGCAGCGAATTTCCTTGATGTCGCGCACGGCGCAGGCGGCGGCAAGCTGGGTCTCGGCCTGCCAGCCGGAGCCCAGGAGCCCCACGGTTTCGGCGTCCTGGCGCGCCATGTACTTGACGCCGAGGCCGTTGGTGGCGCCTACCCGGATGTGCTGCAGCACGCCATCGGGGAAAATCGCCAACGGCTCGCCGTTATCGGTGGAAAACAGCAGCACCAGCCCGACATAGCGGTCGTTGGGGGCGGCGGGAACCTTCACCCGGCGCTGGGTATTGCCGACCATGGGGTTGGTGACGATATCGGAATTGATCCGGATGGCGCCGATGCCGAGCTTGGGCACCACCCCATCCATCGATTTCAGCCCGTAGACGGCATCGTCGGAGTAGCTGGTGGGCGCGATGCAATCCGAGCGCGTGCGGCTGATGCCGCGGCCCGCCGCAAGTTCTACATAGGCCTCCTCCAGGACGGCTATGCAGTCGGGCATGGAGAGCAGGCGCTCGACGTCATCATTGGATAGGATCAAGGTCATTGGGGCCTCCCTGGACGTTTATTGGCAACGAAAAACGGGCCCGGGGGAAGTCCCGGGCCCGCTCTTATAACAGTTTTGACTGTGGCGACGCTATTTGCACTCGATGGTCTTGGGCTCGTTGTTCTTGCCCGGCTTGTAGTCGATGTCGCAGGCCATGCCCACCGCGAGCGCCTTGCGTTTGGCGTTCTTGCCGCCGATCTGGATCTTGGTGCGGGAACCGGAAATCTTGGCCTTGATGGTCTTGGAACCGTGCATGAAGGATATCCAGCGTCCGTCCGGCGATTTGGTCAGGAGCTTGGCGCCGAGCACCTTGTTGGAGGGCGCCTTGACGTTGAGGATCTCGCGCACCAGGGCGACCACCTCGGGCGGCTGATCGAGGGCCAGGCGCACCTTCTTGGCGACTTCGGCCCCGCTCAACGGTTCCAGCGGCCTGCCCGACTTTTCGGCCTGGACCTGCAGGGATTTGTCGGCCATGGACTTATCGTATGCGGTGCGCAGGGCCGCCAACCGGTCGGCGGGGATTGCCGGCGGGCCCGCCGTGAAGCGCGCGAGGTCCGCCTGGGAGCCGATCAGCGCGGCGATCGCCTTGGCGTCCTTGCCGGTGACGACGTCGATCAGCTGAGGCGCTTCCTTCATCGGCTTGCCGCCGATGATCGCAAGGAACTTGCCGTAGCCGTTCTTGACGAACAGTTCCGCCGACGACAGCGACCCCACCGCGGCATGGATCTCACCCCGGCGCATCGCCAGTTCCGATTGGGTCCCGCGATAGCCCAGGATCATCTTGTATTTCCAGCCAAGGACCTTGGCCAGCATTTGGGTGTCGTTATAGCCCGAGGTGCCGACGCCGGAGGAAGAGAACCGCCAGGTCTTGGGGCCCTTCAACTCTTCCAGGGACTTGGGACCGCCGTTGGTGGCCGCCATGACGACCCGCGGATCCGAGGCCGCTTTGCCGATCCAGGACATCTTGGCAAGATCGAACTTGATGCCCGGTTGCCCGATCACCTGGGAATAGATCAGGCCGGTGTTGAAGATGCCGATCGTCTGGCCGTTGGGCTTCGAATTATAGATCAGGTTGGCGCCGATCTTGTGGCCGCCCCCCGGCTTGTTCACGACGACGAAGGTGGAACCGGGGAGGTACTTTTCCATGAACTTGCCAACCAGGCGACCATAGAAATCGTATCCGCCGCCCGGCGAGGTGGCGACGATATAAGTCACCGTCTTCCCCTTGTAGAAAGCGGCGCCGTCGGCGGCTTGTGCTGGCGGCGCTCCGAGGGCCAGCAGGATGGCGGTGACCCCGCCGCCCGCGCCACGGGCCAGGCTTCGAAGATTTGTCTTGTCTCTCAACATGTGTGTCCCCTTTCCAAATGACCCGCAGACCGTGCCGCGGGCAAGAAACCGGTTCGCTTTACCCCAGCATGGCTAGATTCAGGCGAAGATTAAGATTGCCTGCCGCGGCGGGTGACTAAGCGAGCTATAGCGTTAATCCATATAATACCCTGGCAGACAAGATTGGGCAAAATATGGCAAGAACGCGACCGCGCCCGAGGGCATCGATATCCTTGCCGTATAAAAGAAAAGGGCGGGCCGAGGGGGCCCGCCCGAGCAATGCAAGGTGCAGGTTTACTTGCACGAAACCTTCTTTAATTCCATGCCCTTCTTCTTGCTGCTGGTCGCGCCTTCACACGTCATGCCGGCCTTGAGCTTGGCACGATCCTCGTCGCACTTGCCGCCGATGCAGACATTGGTGCGGGAACCAGAGATGAAGTAGGTCTTGCCGCCGATCACGATCGAACGGCCTTCCCTCTTGACGCCTTCGATCTTGCCCTTGACGTCGGCGGCCTGCGCCGTGTTGGAAGGCAGGCTGGTCATGCCGAAAACCATGGTCAGAGCGATCGCAGAGGTGATTGCAACAGTGGATAATTTCATTCTTAAAGTCCTCCTGAGACTTCCTATTTTAGGGTCAGTGCGGCCGAAGGGCCGACATGCACATGATGCCGGCCGGTCTCTTTGTCGCTGGTGGCTCTTGACAGGCCCTTAGCGTCATCTCCGGCACCAATGCACACCATTTTGATGCCTCTTGGAGGGAATGGCAACCCTGCAATTTCAATCGCTTAGGTAGGTATCGATGATGTATTTGGTGATGTGTCCTTCCCAAATTACCTGTGACAGAAGGATGACCAGAACGAAATACATCGACACCCAGACGCCGCCGGTAATCATCAGGCTCGTCTTCAATGATTCCTTTGCGTAGTAGCGCAGGAACAGAAACAGGAAAATGGGCGCGCCGATCCAGAATCCGAAGAACAGGACCATCGCCAGGAGGAAGAAGAAATAACCGAAGAGGATGAGTTCCTGGCGGTTGCGGCTCTTCGCCACCAGGGAATGGTCCTCCACCAGGGTTTCGACCTTTTCTTTGGCGTAATCGAGTTCCAACCCCCCGGTATGTTCGGACAATTCGGCCATGTACTTCTCGAAATCCGTCCTTGGGTCGATGTCGCCCTTGGCCGACATGAAATCCTTGATGTCGATGGTGATCTGCAGCAGCGACAGAGCCATGCCCGGGAAGCCGATCACGAAGGGCAGGAAATTGGCGGGCCAGGAATAGCCCCAGGCGACATAGACCATAACGGCGAAGATCGAGAACATGAGCATGGAGAACAAGGTTCGCCCATGCAGTAGCGCCTGCACGATTGTGGTTTCCGTGCGGTCCCTTCCGTCAGATGGAGACATTGGGTTGGCTCCGTTTGCGGTTGTCGATAAAGCCGCGGTAAACGGCGTAGGCGATGGTGATGACGATCAGGCTTATCAGGATCAGCGAGAGCGGACGCAGGAAGAAGTCCCAGCGCCACAGCGCCCAGGCCTTGTGCAGCGATTCCTCCGCAATCTTGCCCAGCACGATGCCGATCGCGAACGGCGGGCGGGGCCAGTCGTATTTCAACAGTCCGTAGCCCACGACGCTGAGAATGCCCAGCAGCACCAGGTTTTCCCATTGTCCCTTGGCCAGTAGGGTTCCGAGCACGGTAATGATCAACACCACCGGGATCAGGATGCCGCCTCGGAGGAAGGTCAGCATCGCCACCCAGCGGGTGATGAACAGCAAGATCACCACGGCGGCGATGTTGGAGATCACCAGGGCCCAGATCAGGATCCACACCAGGTCGAGTTCCTGCACCAGCATCATCGGTCCAGGTTGGATGCCGAGGATCAGCCAAGCGCCCAACAGAATCGCCATGCCAGAGGAACCGGGAACGCCGAAGAACAAGGTGGGGAGCAGCGATCCGCCTTCCTTGGAATTGGTCGCGGATTCCGGTGCGACGACGCCGCGCACATCGCCCTTGCCGAAGGTTTCCGGATTCTTCGAGCTCTGCACCGCGTGGCCGTAGCAGATCCAGGCCGCTGCGGACCCGCCCAGTCCCGGCAGGATGCCGATGAAGGCGCCGATGGCGGAACACCGGAGCACCAGCCACCAATGGCGGAAGGTGATCGCGCATCCCTTGAGCTGGGCGCGCACCCCGGTTTGGGCCATTTCCTTGGAAACCGCGGAGATCGAGCCGCCCTTGACGCCGAGATGGATCATCTCGGGCACGGCGAACAGGGCGAGGACCGCGGTGATCAAATCCATGCCGTCCCACAGGAACAGGAATTCGTCGGAATAGCGTGCGATGCCGGTCTGCGGGTCCATGCCGACGAAGGCCAGCATCATGCCGTAGAGGCCGACCACCAAGCCCTTGAAGATGGCCGAGCCCGAGACGAAGGCGACGAAGGTGATGCCGAGCAGGGCCAGGAAGAAAAATTCAGCCGGGCTGAACTTGAGGACGATGGGCTCTATGACCGGGATGAGCACGGCCAGCACAACGGCTCCGATGATGCCGCCAATGCCCGACGCCATCAGGCTGGCGCCGAGAGCGACGCCGGCTTCGCCCTTCTTGGCCATGGGATAGCCGTCGACGATGGTGGCGGCATCGTCGCCGGTGCCAGGAACCCCGAATAGGATCGAGGAGATCTGCCCGGCGGTCCCGGTCACGGCGTGCATTGATAACAGGAACACGGCCCCGGCGATGACCGGTTGCCCGAACACGAACGGGATGGTGACGGCGATGGCCAAACGGCCGCCGAGACCGGGCACAGCGCCGAAGAATATGCCGATGCAGGTGCCGAGCATCAGCATCCACATCGCATACCCCGATGTCAGCAGCTGAACAAAGGTGCTCAGCATGATATCGATCATTGGTCCCCACCATCCCTGTTTGGCCGCATAGGGCCTTTTGCCTCCGGGGACTGACGCCCCGTTTCTTTCCGATCACGAGCATCCGCCTAAATCCGAAACCGGTCGGTGTCCGGCTTCGGATCCGGCGGCCGCCTCCTAGACTTTCAAATCTTCGAAGCCTTTGGCGTTTTCCAATTGCTCGAACCAATCGAAGCCCATTTTCTTAATGATCCGGCTGTTGACGACGACCACGCGCGCTTCCTTGTCCGGATCCGCGTTGAAACGCTGGTGGATGACATAGGGCGGCACGTAAACGAAATCGCCTTCCTTCCACTCGTATTTGGTGGGTTCGGACTTCCATTCCCACTCGAACTCGTCCTTGCAGTCGAAATCGACGTCCCAATGCAGATCATAGCCGCGGCCTTCAACCACGTAGGCGATTTCTTCCGTCAGATGGCGGGACTTGCCCGTCGCCTGGCCCGCTTCGAGGAATTGCATATACGAATCGATACACATCTCCATGGTGTTCATCTTTTCGTGGATGATGTGCTTGATCAGGCCGTCGGGAGAGCGCTCCATCGGCATTTCATTGGCCTTGACCACGTTTTTCATCTTCTGCTTGTAGGAGTCGCGGAAATCTGCCGATTCCCGCAAGCCTTCCAGATAGAAGCTGCATTCCTTGTCGGAAACCCGGGATTTTACTTTTTCGTCATCAAAGGCCATTTGGCTTCGTCTCCCCTTGTCATGTCATTCAGGCATCAGCACTCGGGCCGGAAGGGGCCCTGATATCGGCTTGTTGATTCGCGATAAAAGCGTCGGCCGACTCGATCGATCCCCCAATATCTTCGCGGCGCCGGCGGCGCCCTCCGCCCGTCCCGGATAGGGTTAACGAGCTGGTAGGTGTTTGGAGGTACTAAATAGCGGATTCACTGGCTTCGGGCCAGGGGATTCTCGGCGCAAGCGCCGGTTTCCCCAGGCGCAAAGCGAGAGAATCAGGGGCCCAGAGGGGACCCGCCCGCGGCCCTTCCGGGAGGGTAGAGCAGCCGCGGTGCGGAGCCGCATGGGCCTCGCGGGGATCGGATATTGCTTAAAATTCGATGCAATTCCGGTCACCGGGACTTGCGTGGCGGTGGCGGGATTGTTACCGTCTTGGGACGTTCCGGGTGGTGCGCAAGCAGGGAAGTGCCGTGACCCGGGCGGTGCGTGAGGAAAACAATTGCCAGGGTGTGGCTGACGCTGCTGGTTGAGCTTTTGCCGAGAGGACCGTGTTGGCAGGCGGGGTCCCCCGGCCTTGGGGAGAAGCAGTGAAGGACGCGAACGGGAGGAGGGCCGAAGTGCGCAGCACTACGGCGCGAGCTGGGTCGTCACCCACGGGGTTAAGGGAATTCTTGACCCGGGTGTTCCCAGAAAGACAATTGATTTTCCGGACGGATGGCCGGGTGCGGCTGATGTCGCTCTCTACCGGCGTGCAGGCAGTGGCGGCCGTCGTCGGCCTGTGCGCCCTGGGATGGGCGGGCAACAACCTGATCGGCGAATCCCCCTTCGAAAAAGCCTTGGCGAGCAAGGATCGCGAGATCGCCAGGGTTGCCGCGGCCTATACTGAGCTCAAGGCCAATGTCGGAAAGTCCGAAACCCGCTTCCGCACGGTGGCCCGGACCCTTGAGGCCAAACATGCCTATTTGATGGCACTGCTCGACCGCAGGACCGCTGCCGGGGCCACGTTGAAGGCCCATACCGGGGAGCGCGATTCCGACGATCCGGCCCTCAAGCGAATCGAAAGTTCCCGACGGGCGCTGCTGGCCCAGCTCGGGGCGTTGGAAATGGTCCTTCAGAACCCCAATAACCGGGCAGGGGATCGTAAAGGGGCGGCAAATTCGGGCCGCCATGTCCGGACCGATGTAGAATTGGCCCGAGCCCGGCGTGAACACAGGCGCCTGGTGGCACGGATCGAGAAGCTGGAAGATCGGCTTCTCGACGTCAATGGTTCGCAACGCGGCGTCATGGATTTCCTGGCCGCCCAGAGCATCGACGATTTCGCCCGGGCCAAGAAGCTGGTGGCGATGTCGGGACTCGATGTCGATGCCATGCTCGCCAAGATGGGGAATCCCGACACCAGCGCCCAGGGTGGCCCGTTTGTCGCGGTGTCGGCGGATACCGCGTTGGCCAAGAGAGTGCCCCTGGCGGTTGGCGTGATCGATCATCAGCTGGACCGCTGGGAGACCCTATCGGCCCTGATCAGCCGCCTTCCCCTGAGCGCGCCGGCGGACGATTACTACGTGTCCAGCAAGTTCGGCCGGCGCCGGGATCCGATGAACCGCCGTTGGGCGATGCATTACGGGGTGGACCTGGCCGGGCCGCATCGGTCCCCGGTTCTGGCGACGGCGCCGGGCGTCGTGGTGAAGGCCGGCTGGAAGGGGCATTACGGCCGGGTGGTGGAGGTCGACCATGGCCTCGGTATCCGGACCCGCTACGGGCACCTTCGCAAGATCCTGGTGGAGCGCGGTCAAAAGGTCGACTTCCGTCACAAGATCGGACAGATGGGCAGTTCCGGACGGTCGACCGGAACCCATGTGCATTATGAAATCCTGGTCGACGGCAAGCCGGTCAACCCTGCCAAATTCATGAAAGCAGGCAGACATGTTCTCGAAGGATACTAAGGACACCCCCAAAGGCGCGGTCAAGGTGCCCTCGATCATCAGCGCCAACTTGAGAATCGTGGGAGACCTGGTCTCGGAAGGGGACGTGCAGGTCGACGGCGTGGTCGAGGGCGATGTCAGGGCACGTTCCCTGACCTTGAGCGAGGGCGCCGTGGTCAAGGGCCAAATCGATGCCGATGAGGTCCGGATTCGGGGCACCGTGGAGGGGCAGATCAGCGCCGCCCATGTGGAGCTCGGCCGCACCGCCCGGGTCTCGGGCGATGTCCTCCATGATGTTCTTGCGATCGAAGCCGGCGCCTTTATCGACGGCCATTGCCGCCATAAACCCGATGGTCCCAGGGTCGCCCTGCCGGGCCCCGGACCGCAGGATGCCGAGACCGACCGTCCCGCCGCCGTCTCTCTCTAACCGTATGTTGCAATCCGCCGGCGTTCCGGCCTAGTCCGCGCGCGTGTCGGCGGCGGCGCGTCTCAGCGTATCGGTGAAGGTCGCGGGATCGACGTTGCCGCCCGATGCCACCACGGCGACAGTCTTCCCCGCGACGTCGAAGGCCGGACCAAGCGCGCCGGAGATCAGGGCGGCCAGGGCGATGGCTCCAGACGGCTCCAGCACCAGCTTGAATTCGGCGAAGGCGGCATAAACGCCGGTACAGACCGTATCGTCGTCGAGGACGAGCGCGCCGTCGACCAGGCCGGCGTTTATCGGGAAGGTCAGCTTGCCGGGTGCCTCGGCGGTCAGGGCATCGCAGAACGTGGTCTTGTGCCCGGGGCCGAGATCGTTGAAAACCCGCTCCCCCGCGGCGAAGGAGCGCCGCGTGTCGTCGTAGCCGGCGGGCTCCACCGTGAAGACGCGGCAGTCGGCGGCCGATCCCTTGATCGCGGTGGCGATGCCCGCGGTCAGCCCACCCCCGCCGCATGGGATCAGCACCGCGTCGGGAACCGCGTCTTGGGCCTTGCCCTGGTCCAGGATTTCGAGGCCGATGGTTCCCTGGCCGGCAATCACGCGCGCGTCGTCGAACGGCGGAACGATCACGGCGCCGCGCTCGTCCGCAATGGCCTGGGCGACGGCCACCCGGTCGTCGGCGTCGCGGTCGTAGAAGGCCAGTTCCGCACCCCAGGCTTCGGTGTTGCGGCGCTTGATGTCGGGGATATCCTTGGGAACGACGATCACCGCCTTGGTGCCGACCAGCCGTGCCGCCGCGGCGACTCCCTGGGCGTGATTACCGCTGGAATAGGCGACGACACCCCGGCTGCGTTCTTCGCGGTCGAACTGACTGATGCGGTTATAGGCGCCGCGGAACTTGAAGGAGCCCGTGCGCTGGAGGCATTCGGCCTTGATCAGGACGCGGCAGCCGAGGCGATCGTTGAGTAGCGGTGATTCCAGCAAGGGCGTCATCACCGCCTTCCCCGCAAGACGCCGCGCCGCCGCGGCGATGTCGTTCACGTCCACTGTCACAGGTTGCCCCCTTCGCCCGGTTCCGCCGGCGGGCCGCAAAGGCGTCATGCCCTGTACAGCGGCGCCGCTCCCCGCCATACTGCGCGGCCCTGAGGGGGCTCTGCAAGGGGGCGTCGGTCCGTGGCCGTTCAGAAATTGGATGCGGGGAATCCAGTCTCCCGCTCGATCGATGCCATCAACGGCACGATCGGCCGGGCGGTGGCGTGGTGTGCGCTGGCCCTCGTTCTGGTTCAGTTCATCGCCGTGGTGCAGCGCTACGTTTTCGGCATCGGCTGGATCTGGGTGGAAGAATCGATCGTCTACCTCCACGCGACCCTGTTCATGGCGGGCGCCGCCTATACGCTTTTGGAGGACGGTCACGTCAGGGTCGATATCTTCTACGCCGATGCGTCGGTCGCGGCGCGCGCCTGGATCGATTTATTGGGCACGGTTTTTTTTCTGTGGCCCGTCTCCGTCCTGATCTTCGCCAAGGGCTGGCCCTACGTCGCCGCGAGTTGGGCGGTTTGGGAGGGCTCGCCCGAGACCAGCGGCATTCCCGCGGTGTTCCTGCTGAAATCCCTGCTCCTTGTCTTCGCCGCCTTGATCGCCCTGCAGGGCCTCTCCATGGCTGCTGCTTCGATCAAGGCGATCAGGGATGGCGCCCATGTGGAACCACGCGCGTCCGGCCCCAACGGTGACGAGACGTGAGTACCGTCTTTGCCCTTGCGCTGTTTGCCTTCACTTGTGGGCTCATCATGGCGGGCTATCCGGTGGCGTTCACCCTGGCGGGTTCGGCGCTGATCTTCGCCTGCCTTGGCAATCTTTTCGGGGTGTTCGATTTCGGCCTTCTCGGCGCCTTCGGGCAGCAGATTTTCGGGCGCATGACCAATCCGGTGCTGATCGCCGTGCCGTTGTTCGTTTTCATGGGGGTGATGCTGGAGCGGTCGAAAGTGGCCGAGGAACTGCTGGATGCCATGGGGCGCCTGTTCGGAAGATTGCGCGGCGGGCTCGGCATTTCCGTCACCTGCGTCGGGGCCTTGCTGGCGGCATCCACCGGCATCGTCGGCGCCACAGTGGTGACCATGGGCCTCTTGGCGCTGCCGACCATGCTGCGGCGCGGCTACGATCCGGCCCTGGCCGCCGGTTCGATTTGCGCCGCCGGGACGCTGGGACAGATCATTCCGCCTTCCATCGTTCTGGTGCTGCTGGGCGAGGTGTTGTCTTCGGCCTACCAGCGGGCGCAGTTCCTGAAAGGAAATTTTTCGCCGGAAACGGTTTCGGTGGGCGATCTCTTCGCCGGCGCGCTGATCCCCGGCCTGCTTCTTGTCGGCCTTTACATCGTCTATCAGGCGGGAATGGCCTGGCTCAGGCCCGCCGCCGCGCCGGCGTTTCCGAAAGACGCAGGGGTGGCGGACGGTACAGGCGAGGGGAGGGGCGCCGTTGCCGGCATCCTGGCTGCGTTGGTGCCACCCGCCCTCTTAATCGTCGCCGTCCTGGGCTCGATCCTGGGCGGCATCGCGACGCCGACCGAGGCTGCCGCGGTAGGGGGCGTCGGCGCCACCCTGCTTGCCGCCTACCGGCTCGATCCCGGCGCGCGGCCCGCGGTTTTCGCCGCAATTGCATCAATGGCGGGCCTGTTGGCGCTGGCGGCCATTTTCGACCTCCGCCTGGGCCGCGCCGTCATTCCGGCCTGGGACATGCTGGGGATCGCGGCGGGGGGCCTGTTGTCGGCGGTTCTGATCTGGGGGGTGATGGAGGCGTTCCGGCGCTGTCACCGTGCCGCCGTCCTGCGCGAGGTGATGGAGGGAACCCTCAAGATTACCGCCATGGTGTTCGTGATCTTGATCGGCGCCGCTCTT
>Ga0224512_10003662_pt1 | contig 13414 bp, 13 predicted proteins | sample SF_May12_sed_USG_4_FD_169103 | JGI IMG/M metagenome (GOLD analysis project Ga0224512, IMG submission 169103) | Sediment microbial communities from San Francisco Bay, California, United States - SF_May12_sed_USGS_13 | ecosystem: Environmental > Aquatic > Marine > Sediment | place: USA...
AAGCAGCATGCGGATGAGCAACTGCTGTCGTTGATGCCGTTGTTGGCTGATGAAAATCCGCAGGACGTCGACGCATTGATGCGTCGGCTGACCAAGTCGTACAAGAACTCGGCAAAAGCAAACTATGCTGCCGCAGCCACGGCTTTGCAGGCGGATGATTTCGAGCATGCCAAGTTGCGCGCCCAGCGAGCGGCAGAGCTTGATCCTGATTGGCTCAAAGCGAAGCTGCTGTATGCGCGCGCGCTGCTGCTATCGGGTGAACAGGACGAAGCTATCGAATTTACCGCCCGCATCATTGGTGACGATCCCGACCCGGATCCGGATGCGCGAATGGAGCTGGCTCTGATGCTGCTGTCAGACGGTCGAGATGACGATGCGCTGAGTCAGGTTAACCAGGTGCTTCTTGAGCAACCGTCACGCGCTGACGCGTTGCGCCTGATGGCGATCATCAATTTTCGCCAGAAAAACCTCGACGCAGCATGGGATGATTTTAGAGATCTCCTGGCCAGCGGTCGCTTCACCATGGACGCGCTGTTTTACCTCGCGCAAATTGCGGACTACCGGAGAGAATACGAGCATGCGATTCGATTGTATGCCGATGTAAAAAGTGGGCAGAACGCAGTCTCCGCGCAACGGCGGGCGAGCGCACTTGAGGCATTTCAGGGCGAGGATCCTGAAGCAGGACTGCAAAGACTCATCGATTTTGGCAATAGGAATCCGCAGTACGCGATCGATATGCTGATCGCCCGAGCGCAACTATTGAACTCACTGCAGCGACATGATGAGGCACTCGTGGTTTTCGACAAAGCGATCGTCTTTCGGCCTGATGAAGAAGGTCTGGTTCTCGGCCGAGCCGAGCTGTTGTTGCGAATGGATCGGGTTGTGGGCTCGATCAAAGCCTATCGTGAGGCAGCCCGTCGTTGGCCCGATAGCGCAACCACCCTGAACGCGCTGGGATATACGCTGGCAGATCGAACCACACAATATCGCGAAGCCGAAAAGTACATTCGCAGCGCGCTGAAGATTGAGCCGGAAAACCCGGCCATCATCGATAGCATGGGTTGGGTGCTTTTCAAGCTTGGTCAGTACGACGAGGCCGTCAAGCACCTTCAAATCGCGTATGAAAAATATCCAGATCACGAGGTCGCTGCGCATCTCGTAGAGGTGCTGGTCGCGCTCGAACGCACTGATGAGGCGCTGGAGTTTCTTGTCCAGGCGGAGATCAAAGATCCGGAGAGCGAGCTGCTAAAAGATGTACGTGAGCGTCTTTTCCCTGAATCTGAGTAACTACGCTGGGCGGATCGCGCCAGTCGCAGCGCTGCTGCTCACCTGCGGTTGTGCGGCCCCCAATAGCGCCCTGTTGCCCGATATCGATACTTGGGAAACGCGCACGTTGGTACTCGCAGCACTGGACGACTGGCAGTTCCACGGGCGAATTGCCGTTCGCAGCGAGATCGATGGTTTCAACGGCAAACTGCGTTGGACCCAGGATCAAAATGAATTCAGTGCGACCGCCAGTGGCCCGTTAGGCGCTGGGGCAATCAGAATCGAAGGAGATGACGCATCCGTCGTTCTGACGGACAAGGACGGCATCCGCACGGTTCTCGAGGATGCCGAGGCTGAGCTTCAAGCCCGATATGGTTGGACTATCCCGGTGGCGAGTTTGCGCTACTGGGCGCTGGGTATTCCGGCTCCCGGTGTGCCGGCCGATACAGTCTTTGATGAAAACGGTCAGCTGGAAAGACTCAGGCAACGGGGTTGGTCCGTGATTATCTCCAGTTATGCCGAGGGCGGCGGGCAGCTTATGCCCAGGGTACTGACAGCAGAAAATGCTGATACCAGAGTGCGAGTGGTCATCGATAACTGGGTGTTTTTTGACTAGCGTTGACACCTTAGGTACCCCGTAACACAATTGCGCCGCACAGTGAGCGTATTGGGGCGTAGCCAAGTGGTAAGGCATCGGGTTTTGATCCCGTGTATCGCAGGTTCGAATCCTGCCGCCCCAGCCATCAAAATCGATTAGGGGACATTCGTGGAACCGGCATCAATGGCAGTTTTTTCGGGTAACGCGCATCCGAAACTCGCACAGGATATCGCGCGTTACCTCCACATACCGCTGGCTCGTGCATTTGTAGGCCGCTTCAGCGACGGCGAGATAAACGTTGAAATACTTGAGAATATCCGAGGTCGCGAGACGTTTATCGTGCAGTCGACATGCCCGCCAACGGCCGAAAACCTGATGGAACTGCTGATTATGGCCGATGCCGCAAGGCTGGCGTCTGCAGCACGAATTACGGCAGTCATTCCATACTTTGGCTTCGCGCGCCAGGATCGAAGGCCTCGTTCTTCCCGGGTTCCGATAACAGCCAAGCTGGCCGCAAAGATGGTCGCGGTGGCCGGCGTCGATCGCGTGCTTACGCTCGACCTGCATGCGGATCAGATTCAGGGCTTTTTCGATATCCCGGTCGACAATGTGTACGCATCACCGATTTTGCTCGGAGACTTGTGGAAGCAGAAATACGATGACCTTATCGTGGTTTCTCCCGATGTGGGCGGTGTGGTTCGCGCCCGCGCACTGGCAAAACGCCTGGATGATGCGGATCTTGTCATCATCGACAAGCGTCGCGCGAAAGCGAACCAGTCAGAGGTAATGAATATCATTGGTGAATGCGACGGCAAGAATTGCATCATGATGGACGATATGGTCGACACCGCTGGGACGCTTTGTCACGCCGCCGGCGCCCTGAAGGCGAACGGGGCGGCAAGTGTTCGCGCCTACATCACCCACGCTGTTCTGTCTGGTCCAGCGGTTAGCCGAATCACAGCGTCGGAGCTCGATGAGGTCGTCGTCACCGACACCATTCCGTTGAACGAAGAAGCGATGGCCTGTGACAAGATTCGCCAGCTCTCCACAGCCGAACTGCTCGGCGAGACCATGCGGCGGATTTCGAACGAAGAGTCGGTCAGCTCGCTGTACGTGGACTAGTGAATCGGGCCGGGACGGGGCCCTCCCACGCATCTCTGTGGGAACAGCGCCGTGTGGGAGCGGCGTCTCGCCGCGATTCCACTGCTAGCCCTCAATAGAAACATGGGTTACTATGCGCGCCCCTGACCGGAATGGTCGCAGTTTTGGTCAGGCTCATGCTTGAGAAAATTCAAGCAAAATCAATCAGATAACGGAGTTCAGTCATGGCTGAAAAATTCAATCTGGTTGCGGATATCCGAGAGGACTCAGGGAAAGGTGCGAGCCGCCGCCTGCGTCGAGAGGGTAAAGTCCCCGCAATCATCTATGGTGCAGGCCGTCCGCCGCGCGCGCTGGTGTTTGACCACAACAAGGTATTGAAACAACTCGAAAACGAGTCGTTCTATTCCAGTATCCTGAATATCAAGGTTGGCGAAAAGAGCCAGGCTGCGATTGTTAAGGATATGCAGCGCCATCCATCGCTTCCACGCGTAATGCATATTGACCTGCAACGTATTGTCGAAGACGAAGTGATCCGCATGAACGTGCCGATTCACTTTATCGGCGAAGAAGTTGCAATTGGCGTCAAAGAAGGTGGCGGCAAGGTTCAGCGCATGCGAACGGATGTCGAGGTTGTGTGTCTGCCGAAAAACCTTCCCGAATACCTCGAGCTCGACATTTCCGCGCTGGAGCTCGATGCGATGATGTATATGTCGGACATCGTGCTACCGGAAGGCGTCGAGATTCCCGAGTTGGCAATAGAAGTCGAACAGACCCAACCGATCGTATCTATCCACATCATTAAGGAAGTCATCATCGAAGATGAAGAAGTGGTTGAAGGCGAAGCAATCGAAGGCGAAACAATCGAAGGCGAAGAAGGCGAAGCTGCCGAAGGCGATGCTGCGGCCGAGGCCGGCGAGGGCAAGTCCGGCGACGACTAGCAATTGGCTTTATGTCAGCGAAAAGACCGCCAGCAGGCGGTCTTTTTGTATGTCGAAACCAAACCTCGTCTAAAATAGAGCGACCATGACTCAACTCAATATCATTGTCGGCCTCGGTAATCCCGAGGACAAATACGAACGCACGTTGCACAACGCGGGCTTCTGGTTCGTCGATGCTGTTGCCCGCAAGTACGGTGGCCAGTTTCGCTACGAGAAGAAATTTGATGCGGAATGCTGTCGCGTCAACATTCTGGGTGAAGAAGTCTGGCTGGTGAAACCGCAAAGTTATATGAATCTGAGCGGCGGGCCGGTACGAGGCGTGATGGACTACTACCGGCTCAAACCCGGCGGCTTGCTTGTCGCCCACGACGAAATCGATCTGCCGCCCGGCACGGTGCGACTCAAAAAAGGCGGCGGCCACGGCGGACATAACGGAATTCGTGATGTCATTAAGCATTGTGGCGCCGATTTCATGCGCTTGCGACTGGGCGTTGGCCACCCTGGTGAGAAAACCCAAGTGACAGGCTATGTACTAAAGCGCGGCTCCGCGGACGTTGAACGCGCAGTTGAAGACAATATCGACGACGCTATCGCTGTGTTGCCGCTGTTAATGGACGACGGTCTGAATGCAGCAACGAAGGCGTTACATACAAAGGAAGAATAAGTGGCAATTAAATGCGGCATCGTCGGCCTGCCTAACGTTGGCAAGTCGACACTCTTTAATGCGCTGACGGCGGCGGAGATTCCGGCCGAAAATTATCCGTTTTGTACGATTGAGCCGAACGTTGGTGTGGTGCCTGTACCAGACCAACGCCTTGGTGTGCTTGAACATATCGTAAACCCTCAAAAGACCATTCCGACAACGATGGAATTTGTCGATATTGCCGGACTTGTCGCAGGTGCTTCCAAAGGTGAAGGTCTCGGCAACAAGTTTCTTGCCAACATTCGTGAAACCAACGCTGTCGCTCACGTTGTCCGCTGTTTCGAAAACGATGATGTAACACACGTGTCAGGAAGCATCGATCCTATCGACGATATTGAGACGATTAACACTGAATTGGCGCTGGCCGACCTCGAGTCAGTGGAAAAGCAACTTTACAAAGCTGAGAAGAATGCGAAGACAGGACAAAAGGATGTGCTGTACGTTCGCGACACGATGAAAAAGGTCAAAGAGCACCTCGACGAAGGATCACCCGTTCGATCGCTCGCGCTGGATGAGAACGAGGAGGCCTTGTTACGTGACCTTCACTTGATAACGGCCAAGCCGGTCATGTACATCGCGAATGTCGATGAAAGCGGCTTTGAGAACAATCCTCACCTCGACGCCGTCTCAGAATATGCAAAAAATGAAGGCTCAGAATTCGTCGCGATATGTGCCGCGATTGAAGCCGAGATCGCCGTCCTCGACGACGATGACAAAGCTGTATTTCTTGAGGACCTCGGTTTTGACGAGCCGGGGCTCAATCGTGTTATTCGTTGCGGCTATGCGCTGCTGGGCTTACAGACTTTCTTCACTGCAGGCCCGAAGGAAGTGCGTGCCTGGACGACCAAGGTCGGTGCTACAGCACCTGAGTCCGCTGGTGAGATTCATACTGACTTTCAGAAAGGCTTTATTCGTGCCGAAGTTATCGGCTACGACGATTTTGTTGCCGGTAACGGCGAGCACGGTGCGAAAGAGGCGGGACGTCTACGCCTGGAAGGCAAGGAGTACATCGTTCAGGAAGGCGATGTCATGCACTTTCGATTTAACGTGTAGGAGCGGCCCATGGCCGCGATTGCGCGCTCCCTGCAGAATCTCTAGTGCCAGGCTCGCTGGCTCGACTCAACCTTGTACAGAATATAGTCTCGCAGCTGCTTTGCCGTCTCATGTGCAATGTACGGAACGCGCACACTCCCGGATGCCATATACACACGCAGGCTGGCGAGATTCTTGCGTCGTTGGTAGCGCGACTGTGAAATCGTGACGCGTTGAACTTTGCGAAACAGCAAGCCAACTGTTCGGTATCCCAGTAGCCCTGATCGGCGAACAATTTCGTTGTCGTCGTGCAGGTATCCAGCTCGTTTCCAGCTGCGCCAGGATATTAGCGCGACCAGTGGCAACCAGATCAGTGCGATCAGGCCCACGATGCCAGCTTCTGCCACAAGTAAAGCGGTCACTATAACGGCGGGTACTAGCCCGGCAAACAAAATGCGCGAGCGCATGTAATACGGCGAAATCGCCTGGAACAGGTCGGTTCTCGGATTTTGCGTCAACCGGCCAGCCTCCGACGCAAGTAGCAGTGGACGCAGGGTATCAGCCAATTCAGCAGTGACGACGGGAATAGTGAACATCTTCTGGCTTCGTTGCTTGCGACCACTGATTGCCTGCCTCAAGGTCATCCTGAAGCGTCCAAGCCAGATCTGAACGATGCCTTGCTGCAATCGTATGGTCTGAATTTTTTCGATGTCCATTGAGTGTTCGTGGCGCGTAATCAAACCACCATGTGACCGTAATGTTCGGCCATCAAGGAACAACTTGAAATTGTGATAACGCAGAAACGCAGCCGCGACGGAGACCGTGACAAGCAACAGAAGCGCCGCGAAAATGAGGGCTGCCACGATCAAGGCACCCGTCCCCACATCAACCTGAATCGTATCCAGGTTCGCGGACTTCAAGGCAGTTTCAATTGCCTGTTCAACCTGGTCGCCGGCTTGTTCCATCAACGGACCGATGAACGCAAAGATTATCAGCGCCCGACGATCTGCGAGGCCGATGCGAATCATGTCGCGCCAATCGAGCCTGAGCAGGGCTTCTTGTTCCATTGCCAGCGGTTCGTCATCCATCTGCTTTTTAGTGCGACTGGCGATTTTCTCGCGCAGCGCACTTGCGAATGTCTGGGTCACAGCCGGCAGATTGCCTTCGTTTCCGGCTGAACCGGCCGTGTCGAAGGAAACGGTTACAAGACCCAGCGCCCGATAAACCGGGTTCTGCTGTGTGTTGACGCCCTGTATACGATCGAACTTGATATCGAGCTGTTTCTTTTTGATTACGCCTGAACGAATAAGAATAGAGTCGTCGCGAATTTGGTAGCGAAAGAATAACCAACTCAGCACGGAGCCGGTCACCAGGGCGATTGCCATCGCACTGCCGCCAAGGATCAGTTTGCTGACGAGTTCACCCTGGTAGGCAACCAGAAAAGCCAACAAAGGTGCTAGAGACTGCCATGCATTCTTTGTGACCAGCCGGATGATCCTGCCGAAAAAGAACAGGATTGCTAACGGCGAAGTACGGGTCCAGATGCCGGTGTCAGGAGTTTTCAATACTGGCCCCGGCTTTCTCAAGTATAAAAACTCGTAGCTGTTCGGCGGTGGCCGTGCTGAGTCCGTCGATCTTCAGGTCTCCACCAGAGCCGCCGGCCGTAAACAATTGCAGGGTCGCAAGGTCGAATTTTCGATCGAAGGGTGTGCTACTCGTTTCGACGTGCTGGATACGGTTGAACGGAATTGCCGTCACTGACCGCCAGATCACGCCCTTGCGAAACAGGATGTCTTTGTCACGCAATACGTAGCCACGTTTCGGCAGTGAAATTCCCGGCCAGATGAGCAACAGTACTGAAAAAACAACCCAGCAGGCCGAAAGTGCGACGACGGGCAGAACGGGAAGTTTCGCTGCGACGGTAACGGTTACAAGTGGCACTGCGGCGGCGAGAATGCCAATTGAGTTCTGCAATCGGCGTAGTCGTTTGTACGCCGGATCCAATGCCTGCCACTGAATATCGTCAGCACCTGGCAATTCGCTTGGCGGTATTTCGGGATTCTGGAACATCGTTGCTCCACTTAGGATGATGGCGCATTATACGGCAGCCATGAGAGATCTAATCCTGTTAATTCTCGCCTTCAGCCTGTTGGCGCCCGTTGTTGCCAATGCTGAGCTGGCGCCATCGGCCACTACGCAAGTTGTGTTGTTAGGCACCGGCACGCCGAACGCGGATCCGCTCCGCTCGGGACCGGCCGTTGCGATCGTGGTCAATGACACGCCGTACCTTGTTGATTTCGGTCCGGGCGTAGTGCGCCAGGCAGCGGCGATGTCGCCGAGCTACGGCGGCACGATCGCCGGGCTTGAGGTCGATAGGCTTGAACATGCATTCCTGACGCATCTGCACTCAGACCATACGACCGGACTTCCGGACTTGATTTTGACGCCATGGGTGCTTGAACGTGTTCGCCCGTTGCAGATATTCGGCCCGGAAGGAACCGAGGAGATGGTGCAACATGTGCTCAAAGCTTATGACGCCGACATCAAGTACCGGCTGTATGGGCTGGAGCCTGCCAATAACCATGGCTGGCGCGTTGATGTGCACACGGTTAGCGAAGGGCTCGTATTCGAAGATGACAACGTCAAGGTTGAAGCGTTTCGTGTACGCCACGGCACCTGGCCGAATGCGTTTGGCTACCGATTTACGACGCCTGATCGAGTCATTGTGGTCTCCGGGGACGCTGCACCCGACGCAAACCTGGAAAAATACGCCAAAGATGCGGATATCCTGATTCATGAGGTCTATTCGGTCGAGGGCTTTCAGCGCCGGGATCCATACTGGCAGAAATACCACAGCACCAATCACACCTCGAGCCACGAACTGGGCGAGCTAGCGAGCAGGCTGCAGCCCAAGCTGCTGGTGCTCTACCACGTACTGTTTTGGGGCGCCTCAGAGGAAACTGTGTTCGAAGAGGTCCGGGAGAAATACTCGGGCGAGATAGTCCTCGGCAACGATCTCGACGTTTTTTGAGCCCTCCTTGACACCGAGGCACCCTGTCTGGACAATTTGCGCCCCTCCTGCCTCCAACAGAATACGGTGATGTAGCTCAGATGGTTAGAGCGGCGGACTCATAACCCGCAGGTCGGTGGTTCAATTCCACCCATCACCACCAAGCAAAAAAAAGGGCGCCCTTGAGGCGCCCTTTTTATTTGCCTGTGTGACGGGGTGACTTCTTCGCGCAGACCAGAAGATGTTCGCAAAGTGCCAGGCAGTTGCGGTCATCATCGATTTTTGAGTTTCGGAAAATTCGGCGTGACTCGGGCCGGAAACTGCTGTGACGAGTTCGGCGACTTTCGGATTTCCATAGGTCGCACTATTGAACTCGTTTTTCGGCCAGAAGCCGCCGCTGGTCATGGGTTAACCCCAACGTACGATTCAATACCACTTAGTTCCGGCCCAACTGCAACAAAATTCCAGCCGAGGCTATGACAGGCACGTTGATCCCATTCGGCATCGCCAAAATATGTGACCGATTCAAAATCGTCGCCGATCTTTGCCAGGGCAGAACGCATGATCTCTACTCTAGAATGTGAGTCGTCGCTGGTGACTAGCGGGATATCGTGAATATTGAATCCCGCACTTTCAAGTTTGAGAAGAGCGGATTTTCGCCAGCCGCCCGTTGCGATAGCGACGCGTCTATCGTCAGATTTTCGAGTATTTTCAACGAACTGAACTGCGCCGTCGATGATCGGGAACGGCCCCGCGGCCATGATGTGCCTTCTGATGCCTTCTACGAAAACGGCCTGAATTGTTGCAGCAACCTCATCATCGAATGTGTATCCATTGTCATCCAGAAGCTGCGCGAGTATTCCGCTATCGGAAACGTGGTCGTAGTCGCTGAGCTTGTCGCGAATGTTGACGGGGCCGAGAACCTCGCTTATTGAGGAAAAGTACAGTTCAGTATCGACTGACATTGACTCAATCAAAGTACCGTCGATGTCGAATATGATCGCTTTCACGCTAAATAGAAGTGTCGGGTGGACTGTCCGCAGCCATTAGCAGCCGCTCACGATCATATCACTCGACCGGCTGCTCTAGGGGGTAAAGCGGACATTGGCTCTCGAATTCGCGACCTGGTTCGGCTGGAATATCATTGCGCAAAGCACCTCAATCGATGCATGCAGGCAACGCGCAGGATCTGGCCGAATGAGGGCAGCAACTTAGGGTGTTTACCGCCTGCATAGCGCCTACACAAGACATCAGCGGGCCGGCGGCCAATGTGGTTTTCCCGGATTCCGAAGAGCGGTCTCTCGTGCTACGAATAATGTGCAATTGATTCGAGTTTGCTCGATCAGGAGGCTTGTCATGAAAGCATGTTCTGTATTGGCATTACTCTTGGTCAGCCTTGTCGCATTAGGTGCGTGCGATCAGGGTGCCAAGATGTCAACAAAGGGCTTTCGGCTGCCAGACGGAGACGCCCAGGCTGGTCGAGAGGCCTTCATCTACATGCAGTGTCAACAGTGCCACTCAATCAAGGGTGAGCAACTGCCCGAAATTCCGGGTCAGGAGCCGCCCTACGTCGAGCTTGGTGGCGAGGTGACTCAGGTCAAGACTTACGGCACGCTGGTAACGGCGATTATCAATCCATCACACAAGCTGGCACGCGGTTATGCGAAAGAGGTCATAGCGGAGGACGGTGAATCCAAAATGTCCGTCTACAACGATCATATGACCGTCCAGGAGCTGATCGACATCGTCATGTTCCTGCAGCCGCACTACAAGGTCATAGTGCCGGACTACCGTTACCGCGCGTATCCGTAGATAGTCGCAGGTGTGGATCCTTGGCGCATACCAGCGTCAACCTCATGGCGTTGGTAGGTGGGAGAGATGACGACAATAAACGGTCGCCTGGTTACTAACGAGGCCGTTCTATAAGCAACTCAGTGTCGCCAAGCGTGTGATTGCGGCTATTTTGCGCTGTCGATAATGGTCGATATCTTGTGTGCGTTGTCGATTGGTCGGCGAGTGTCCGCTTTTCTCAAAAGCAGCCGCTCAAACGGTTAATTTCAATCAAGCTCGACTGTTTGTTTTCGGCCATAAGCGGACATCGGCTCGGGTCGGAGGTCCGGCGCCAGCCGCTATCTGAGCCACCGAGACTGGACGCCATGCGTCCACCCCCGCCTCACAGGGTACCGATGCCAAGCCTGCTACATCGGTCACAGAAGCAATGTTTCAATCCGCCGTGTAGATGGCACTCTCGCCGGAGCCCGGCTCAGATCTACCGACCGACACGAACCGCCCGTTGCCATAAGCCATGCCGACACTCCGGAATTCGCCGTCTATGTTGAATAAGTCCCAGGTCACGCCACCGTCGGTGCTGGAGATTCCACGCGGGAGTTCACCCCACTGAACGCTGCAGACGCCCGGGTATACTCCTCCTGGTACGCAGGTATGGCCGCCGGCAAGCACCAGCTTCGTACCGTTCCAGGCTCCGCTCAAGTAATCTGGGCCCAAAAGCGGCGTCCGCGTTTCCGTCCAGTTGAGTCCGTCGATCGATGCAATGACCGCGCCGTAGTTTCCGGCTATCGTGAAACGGCTGCCATCGTCAACGACCGTCCGGAAACCAGATCCCGGGTCGCGGAAGACATCATTCCACTGCGTGCCATCGGAGGATACAAACACCCACCCTCCATCCGAAAAGGGCCAATCAGAAGCCGCCGCAACGAATAGTCCGTCTCGACCGACGAAATCGGTGAATAAGATGGTTGAATCAGGCCACGAGTCGATGACCTGCCAGGTATCGCCGCGATCTTCGGAAACCAAGATGATCGGGCCGAAATATCCAGTACTGCTCGGGCCGAAAAATCCCATGCTACCACCGGCAACGACCTGTGATGAATTGACCACGACGGCATGCAGACTCACTTCGACAGGCTCATACTTCGTGATCCAGGTATCGCCGTGATCGGTCGATTGCAGCACGATGTATTCGCCGACCGCGAAGATGTCGGATCCGTGGGCCGCAACCGCATAAAGGTCTGCGTCGGCGCCTGACTCTCGTTCCGTCCAGTCAATGCCATCGATTGAGGTCAGAACAGCACCACCGTCCCCTACGGCAATGAATGCAGTGCCGTCCCAAATGACATCGTTCAGGGTGTACGGCAGCCCGCTCAACTGATTCGTCCAATCGCTAACGCTGAACAGAGCAGTGCGCTCACTCGAGCTGTGTCCGGCCTGATCCACTAACCAGAACTCAAGCATAAACACGCCGTCGGTTAGCGTCGACATGGTTAAGTTCTGGGAAAACGCCCCTGTCTCGGTGAATATCGGTTCATCGAATATAAAGGTCGTACCATCCGGCATTCGAACCCACAGAGTCTGCAGGTCTGATCCGCCATCGCGGAACGAGATCTCAGCCGTCACCGCGACACTGCCGTTCCCTCCCATGAGTGGGACCGTATTGGGTAACAGCACCAACTCGGTTATCTCCGGTACGTGCGCAACAGGCGGAAGACCGGTTCCTGGATCACCAAATCCAACATCGTCGTTACTGGTGCACCCCAAAAGAATGAGCGCGAAAAAGAGAAAATAATTACGCATTGCAGCCACCTCCAAAAATCACTCTGCCTTCTGAGTCGGCAGCCCGGCGGTCTTGCACTCCTTCGTAGCGATCGAGGGTCGCGGAGGAAGCGAGGACCCGTGGCTTTGCGTCTCCAGCTTTGGCTGGATTTGCCTTTCTCGGGATGATTATGCGACTTGGGAAAAGTCGGTCAATTCTGGGATGTACTTAATGTCCGCTTTGGGTCACTTCCAGCCGTTGAGTATACATCGGGCCGACCGGCTGCTTTCGGGCGTAAAGCGGTCATTCCGAAGTGGTGTTTTCGATAGTCCCCGACTGAATGTCTGCTTTCACCGATAGCGGTCATTCGCTAACCGGAATTATCGAAGTTTTGAAGGGCGGCTAACGGCCAGAAGCGGACGCTCAATCCCGAATTTCGACTTCATATGGTCGGCGAGTTAGTTCAAACTGGCTGTTAACTGATGATGCGTTAATGTAAGTGGTCGATTCGGTTATCTGCGTGCCCGAACTTGCGTGTACATGACCAAAGCAATGAACTCGTGGATTTACAACGCGCAGTTGTTTCGCCAGATATTGGCAACCCAATTCGAGTCCTCGGCTTGATACGTCCAAAATTCCTGCAGGTGGCGTATGTGTGATTAACACATCTACGTTCGCCGGGATGGACTGCCAGACGCGCTCTAATTCAGAACCCTCTCGATAGAATGCCTGCCCGGCTAGTTCCGGAGTCCATGGTGCGCCGTAGAATTTTATTCCATCATGAATGTACGCGCGGTCCTGAAGGTAAACCGCATTTTGAAAAGGTTCATCAACAACATTAAGCTGCTCTTCAAGCGCCGAGTCATGATTGCCTCCAGTGCATAGAATCAAGTCAAATTTCTGGCGACCGAACCAGTCATCTATTGACTCTAGTTCGCCATCTTTCTTACTGAACAGGTTGAACATGTCACCGCAATGAATAAGCACCTCGCCGCTGAGAATGCCGAACTGTTCGTGTTGATTGTGCGTGTCGCTAATGACTGTTAATTTCATGCTTAAGTACAAGGCACTACCAATGTCTGCTTTGGGTTGTGATTTCAACCGGTCGATGCAACACATTCATTAAACTTCTCCGCCGGTGAGTAAAATTGTAACGTTTCTCGCGGCCGTTCGTTGAGTTGTCTTGCAACAGCATTTAGTCGATTCTGATGCACGT
>Ga0224512_10003663_pt1 | contig 13412 bp, 14 predicted proteins | sample SF_May12_sed_USG_4_FD_169103 | JGI IMG/M metagenome (GOLD analysis project Ga0224512, IMG submission 169103) | Sediment microbial communities from San Francisco Bay, California, United States - SF_May12_sed_USGS_13 | ecosystem: Environmental > Aquatic > Marine > Sediment | place: USA...
CACCACGGCGTAGCTCGCGTGGGTCCAGAACTTCTCGTGCGCGCTGCCCATGATCCCTCCTCGGCGAAACTCGCTGCGATCGTCCCCGCCGCCCGCCGGCACGATACCACGGTCCGACGCCGGCACGCCGCAGCCGGGACCCCGGCGCCGAGACGTGTCGGCCTAGCCTCGCGCCGGCCCGGGGTGCAGCCACGCGATCGTGGCTCCCCATCCGCCCTCGTCCCCGGGCGCATCCGCGAAGCGCTCCACGTGCGGGCTCCGCGCCAGCAGTGCCTGGACCCGACCTCGCTGGACACCCTTGCCGCGCCCGTGGATGAGCCGCACCTCGCGGAAGCCCGCCTCCACGGCGGCTTCGAGATAGGCCTCGACGACCTGGCCGATCTCGGGCGCCCGGAAGTAATGGAGGTCGATCGAGTCCCCGATCGGGATGGGAACCGGCTCGGGGAAGGGAGAATCGTCTCCGGAATCGGCCATCGGGATCCGTTCGAAGGCTAGCGGGTCGGGGCCAGCGGTCCCGGGGTCGCTCCGCCCGACGGGTTGCGGCGCCCCAGGTAGCGGGCGACACGCGACCGGTAGCGCGCGTAATCCTCTCCGAAGGCGCTCGCGAGAAAGCGCTCCTCGCGCAGGATCTGCACGTGGATGCCCACGATCACGACGAGCCCCGAGACCAGGAAGAAGACGGACCCCGACATCACGAACGCAGCCACCGCGATGAGGTCGAGGGCCACGTAGATCGGGTTCCGCGACACGCCGAAGACGCCACGCGTCACGAGGGCTTCGCGGCTGCCCGGATCGATCCCGATGCGCCAGGAGCGACCCATCTGGCGCAACGCCGTGAGCTGGAGGCCGAGTGCGCCCAGGTTCAGGATCGCGCCCGCCGCCACCGCGCCGCGCGACCGGAACAGACGCGGCTCGAACCACTCGGGGGCCCAGTCGCTTCCGTGGAGCGCGACCGTGCCGAACCACAGGAACAGGACCGTCATCGACACGGGCTCCAGCCGCGCCAGGAGCCCGTCGCCGGCCTTTCCGATCGCGATCGACTGGACGCCCTGCCGTCGCTGGCCGACGACCTTCGCCACGACGGAGGCGCCGAGGGCGCTCACCACGGCGACCTGGACGAGCCCGGCGGCCGTCATCGACCCCTCCGGTTGGCGTCGGGGTTGGCGTAGGCGTCATCGGAGTCGATTCGGAGCCGCATCTTCCCTACCGGTCCGAGGTGGGACGAGCCTACATCCGAGCAAGGGCCTTTGGAAGCCGAGCCTTCAGTCCGACGACTCGGCCTTCATCCAGCGGAAGGGCGGATCGACGAGCCATTCGACGAAGGTCTTCGGGGGCACGGGCTTTCCGATGAGATAGCCCTGCATGCGGTTGCAGCCGTACGAAGCGAGCAGGAGCAGCTGATCCGGCGTCTCCACGCCTTCCGCGACGGTCGCGAGCCCGAGGCCCTGCGCGAGCTTCACGATGGTGGCGGTGATCGTCGCGTCCGTCGGGCTCGATGCGATCGCCTGCACGAAGGACTGGTCAATCTTGAGCACGTCGACGGGAAGGCGCTTCAGGTACGCGAGGCTCGAGTAGCCGGTCCCGAAGTCGTCGATGGAGAAGTGGACACCCAGGTCCTTGAGCGTCTGAATCGTCGCCATGGTCGTGTCGAGATCTTCCAGCAGACTGCTCTCCGTGATCTCCAGACCGAGCCCACCCGGGTGGATCCCGGCCTCTTCGACGGCTCCGCGCACGGTCGCCGCGAAGCCGGGCTGGTGGAACTGCTGCGACGCCACGTTCACCGAGACCCGGAGACCGCCGTGCCCCATCCGCTGCCAGACCGCGTTCTGCCGGCAGCCCTCGCGCAGCACCCATTCGCCGATCGGAACGATCAGCCCCGTCTCTTCCGCCAGAGGCAGGAACTCGGCCGGCGACAAGAGCCCCGACTCCGGATGCCGCCAGCGCAGGAGCCCTTCGGCCCCCATGATCCGGGCCGTCCGAACGTCCATCTGCGGCTGGTAGTGGAGCTCGAACTGCTCCTCCTCCAGCGCGACCCGCAGCTGCGCTTCCAGCGAGCGGCGCCTCACGAGGGCCGTGTTCATCTCCCCGGTGTAGAACCCGACCCGATCCCCCCCGGCCTGCTTGGCGTGCTCCATCGCCAGCTCGGCCTTGTGAAGCACATCGTCGCCCTCGACCCCGTCGCCCGGGAAAATCGCCACGCCGATGCTGGCCGTCATCCGTGACGGATGCGACCCGAAGAGGCTCGGCCTGCGAACCGACTCGAGGATCTTGTCGCTCACCTTCGCCGCACCGAACTCGTCTCGGAGCAGCGTCAGGATGACGACGAACTCGTCGGAGCTGAAACGCGCCGCGGTGTCGCACTCCCGGGTGCACGCGGCGATTTCGCATGCGATGCCCTTCAGGAGGCTATCGCCGAAGTCGTGCCCCAGCTCGTCATTGACGGCCTTGAATCCGTCGAGGTCGACGAAGAGCACCGCGAGCTTGTGATGGCCGCGGCGCGCCGCCGCCACGGCCTGGGAGAGGCGGTCCTTGAACAGGACGCGGTTCGCGAGACCCGTGAGCTGATCGTGAGTGACCAGGTGACGCTCCCGCTCGCGGGATTGGTCGAGCTGGAGCGTCGCGCGGTGCATCTCCACGGCGGCGGCGAGCGACGTGACGAGGACCCGCGGGCTCAGCTCGGACTTGAGGACGTAGCCGCGCGCACCGCCGTGGATGACCTCGAGCGCCAGCTCTTCGTCGTCGCGGTCGCCCAGCACCACGATCGGAATCCGTGGAAATCGGGAGCGCGCGCTCGCCAGCAGCGAAGGGATGCCGTCCGAGTACCCCGAGACGTCGATCAGGAGTACGTCGCTCTCCTTGGCGCCGGGGAGGTCGCCGGCGCCTGCGAGACCGGGCATCCATTCGAACTCGAACGACGTCGACGACGAGTCCGCCAGGGCGGCGCGGATGCCGTCCACGTCGCGCGGCGCACCCCCGATCAGGAGGACGCGCAGCTTCGGCCCGGTGGCAGCGTCGTCGATGCTCATCCCTGCGGGCGACTCCCGTTCGCCCCTCTCCAGGAGTCCCCAGCGCCTGGCGGGCGCCGGGCTCAGCTCGTTCTCATGGGCTCGGGATCCGTTATCGGACGCTTCCGAGGGGTGCTTGACACGGGCCGCGCCCGCAGCGATGAGTCAGGCGGCGCCGCGGGGCTTCCGGACCCCCGCGCGCGCAGAAGGACGCCCCTTGTCACCGGATTAGAACGTGTTCTAGGATACGCGCCCGAGACAGCGAGGCCTCCGATGAGCGATGCGGCGCCGGGTCCGGCTTTTTCCGCCCACCACGTCGTGGAATACACCTACCGCCGTTCGGTGGGCCCTGTCCTCGGACGCTTCTTCACCGAGTTGCGCGAGCGCCGGATCGTCGGCATTCGCCGAGCCGATGGAACCGTTCTCGTCCCGCCGGCCGAGTACGACCCCGACAGCGGAGAGGCCCTCGACGAGATCGTTTCCGTCGGTCCGACGGGGGTCGTGGCCAGCTGGGCCTGGGTGAGGCAGCCCTCCGCGAAGCACCCCCTCGAGCGGCCCTTCGCCTGGGCGCTGATCCGCCTCGACGGGGCGGACAGCTCGCTGCTTCACGCCGTCGACGCGGGCCACGAGTCGGCGATGTCCACGGGAATGCGCGTGCGCCCGCGCTGGCGCGAAGCGACCCGGGGCGAGATCCACGACATCGAGTGCTTCGAGCCGGAGGGTGCGTCCTGAGTGAAGTGAAGCCCGTCACGAGCATCGAAACACCGACGCGCCTCGAGTACGAGTTCACGGCCTCCGGGGCGCAGGCGGAGTTCCTCGAGAACATCGCGCGGGGGCGGCTGGTCGGGAAGCGCTGCCCGCGCTGCGAGAAGGTGTACGTGCCCGCGCGCGGAAACTGCCCCCGCTGCGGGATCGCGACGTCGGATTCCGTGGACGTGTCCGACCACGGGACCGTCACGACCTTCTGCATCGTACGCGTGCCATCGCAGAACATCGAGCTCGATCCCCCGTACTGTGCCGCGAACGTGCTGCTCGACGGGTCCGACATGCCGTTCATCACGCTGCTGGGGGAGTGCGAGGTCGAAGACGTCCGCATCGGGATGCGCGTCGAGGCGGTCTGGAAGCCGAAGCAGGAGTGGGGGCCGACCTTCGAGAACATCCGCCACTTCCGTCCCAGCGGCGAACCCGACGTTCCGGTGGAGAAGCTCGGAGCGTGGGTCTGATGCGCGACGTCGCCGTCCTCTCCTTCGCGCAGACTCCCTACAAGCGCAGGGAGGCCTCGCGTTCCGAAGTCGAGATGGTGATGGCGGTCGTCACCGAAGCCATCGCCGACTCCGGGATCCCGAAGGGTGCGATCGGCTTCACCTGCTCCGGCAGCTCCGACTACATCGCCGGGCAGGCCTTCGCCTTCGTCGGCGCCGTCGACGCCCTCGGCGCCTGGCCGCCGATCTCCGAATCGCACGTCGAGATGGACGGCGCCTGGGCGCTCTACGAGGCGTGGGTCAAGATCCAGTGCGGTGCGGCGGATTCGGCGTTGGTCTTCGCGTTCGGTCGTTCCTCGATGGGCAGGCTGCCCGAGACCCTGACGATGCAGCTCGACCCGTACACGCTGGCTCCCCTCGGCATCGACGCCGTGAGCCTGGCCGCTCTGCAGGCCCGTTCGCTCCTCGACCGGGGCGGCGTGACGGAGCGCGACTGGGCCGAAATCGCGGTGCGAAGCCGCCGCGACGCGATGGCCAATCCCTTCGCGCAGCTCCGCGGCGAGAGCGAGGTCGACAAGCTGCTCGCCGAGCCCTACCTGGTGTCGCCGCTGCGCAAACACGACTGCCCGCCCATCTCCGATGGAGCCGCCGCCGTCGTGATCGCGGCCGACGACGTGGCACGCCGCGCAGGGCCGCGGCCGGTGTGGATCCGGGGCATCGATCATCGCATCGAGCCCCACCAGCCCGGCGTTCGCGACCTCACGCGCTCACCCTCGACGAGCCTCGCTGGCCGCAAGGCGGGGGCGGTCCCGGAGCGCCTCGAGCTCGCCGAGCTGCACGCTCCGTTCACCCACCAGGAGTGGATCCTGCGCGAGGCCCTGGGGCTGGGGGAGGGCCTCCGCATCAACCCCTCCGGCGGCGCGCTGGCGGCGAATCCGATGATGGTGGCCGGGCTCGCGCGGATCGGCGAGGCGGCCCAGCGGATCCGGGAGAGCGGCTCGGGCCTCGCCCTCGCCCACGCCACGCAGGGCCACTGCCTGCAACAAAACCTCGTCTGTGTCCTGGAGGCGGAGTGATGGCCCAGCGCTGCGCGGTGACCGGCGTCGGCCAGACCCGACACGACAACAAGCGCATCGACGTTTCGCAGTTCGGGCTCGTGCGCGAGGCCGCGATCCGGGCGCTGGAGGACGCGGAGCTCACGTGGAGCGACATCGACGCCCTCGTGATCGGCAAGGCGCCGGATCTCTTCGAAGGCGTGATGATGCCCGAGCTCTTCCTCGCCGAGGCCCTCGGCGGAACCGGCAAGCCCATGCTCCGCGTCCACACCGCGGGCAGCGTGGGCGGCGCGACGGCCATCGTCGCCGCGAGCCTCGTCGAGGCGGGGGTGCACGAGCGCGTCCTCACGGTGTCCTACGAGAAGCAGTCCGAGAGCAACGCGATGTGGGCGCTCTCGATCCGCGTGCCGTTCCAGCAGGCCGTGGTCGCCGGGGCCGGCGGCTTCTTTGCTCCGCTGATCCGCTCCTACATGCGGCGCTCCGGTGCACCCGAGGACACGGGCATCCGCGTCGCGCTCAAGGACCGCCGCAACGCCCTCAAGAACCCCTATGCGCACCTCCGGTTTCCCGACATCACCTTCGAGCAGATCGCCGACTCGCCGATGCTCTGGGACCCGATTCGCTACCTCGAGACCTGCCCCTCCTCGGACGGCGCCTGCGCCATGGTGCTCGCCAGCGAGTCCGTCGCGAAGCGTGCCCGGCGCACCCCGGCCTGGGTGCACGCCACCGCCATGCGCAGCGAGCCGACCCAGTTCGCCGGCCGCGATCAGGTGAACCCCCAGGCCGGAAAGGACTGCGCGAAGGATCTCTACGCCAAGGCCGGCATCTCGGATCCGCGCCGCGAGATCGACTGCGCCGAGATCTACGTTCCCTTCAGCTGGTTCGAGCCGATGTGGCTGGAGAACCTCGGCTTCGCCGACGACCGCGAGGGCTGGCGGATGACCTACGAAGGCGTCACCGCCCTCGACGGCGATCTGCCGGTCAACATGTCCGGCGGCGTTCTGTCTTCCAATCCGATCGGGGCCTCCGGCATGCTCCGCTTCGCCGAGGCCGCCAACCAGGTGCGCGGCCTGGCCGGCGAGCACCAGATCCAAGGCGCGCAGCGGGCCCTCGGTCACGCCTACGGCGGCGGCTCCCAGTACTTCTCCATGTGGATCGTCGGCTCCGAGCCGCGGTAGCCCAGCCCGAAGGAGCCCCCATGTCCCAACTCGGATTCTGGAACTTCGCGCAGCAGGACCCCGGCGCCCTCGCCCTCGCCGCTCCCGACGGCCGCGAGTGGAGCCGCGGAGAGCTGCTGTCCGGTTGCAACCGCATCGTGCACGGGCTGCGTGCACTCGGCCTCCAGAAGGGCGACTGCATCGCCGCCGTGCTCCCCAATGGAGCGCCCTTCCTCGAGCTCTACCTCGCCGTCACCCAGGCCGGTTGGTATCTCACGCCCATCAACCACCACCTGACGGCGCCGGAGATCGCGTACATCGTCGAAGACTGCGAGGCGAAGGCCTTCTTCGCCGACGAGCGCTTCGCCGAGGCGTGCGCCGGCGCCGTCAAGGAGCTGTCCCTGGGCGAAGGCGCGCGCTTCGCGAGGGGCGCGGTCCCGGGCTTCCGGGCCTGGGCGGAGCTGGAGGCCGGCCAGTCCGAGTCGACGCCCGAGGACCGCAGCGCCGGTCAGGTGATGAACTACACGTCGGGAACGACCGGCCGGCCCAAGGGCGTGCGCCGCCCGCTCGCGCCGCTCGACCCCGACACGCTGGCCGCTCTGATGACCGGCTTTCTCGGTCTGTTCGGCATCAAGCCCGAAGACCAGAACGTCCACATCTGCGGATCGCCGCTCTACCACACGGCGGTGCTGGTGTTCGCCTCCTGCTCGCTGCACATGGGCCATCCCGTGGTGCTCATGGACAAGTGGACCCCCGAGGAAATGCTCCGTCTCATCGAGGAGTACCGGGTGACGACCAGTCACATGGTCCCGACGCAGTTCCACCGGCTGCTCGACCTCCCCGAGGACGTGCGCGCCCGCTATGACGTCTCCTCGTGCCGGTGCATGGTGCACGCCGCAGCGCCCTGCCCCGCGGAAACCAAGCTTCGCATGCTCGACTGGTGGGGCGATTCGATCTACGAGTACTACGCCGCCACCGAGGGCGGCGGCACCATCGTGACCCCGCAGGAGTGGCGTCGCTTCCCCGGCACGGTGGGCAAAGCCTGGATCAGCTCCGAGATCCGGATCCTCGACGACGACGGGCGGGACTGCCCGCCCAACGAGCCCGGAACCGTCTACATCAAGCTGGGAGCGGCGGATTTCGAGTACAAGGACGACAAGCAGAAGACGGAGGAGAACCGCCGCGAGGGCTTCTTTACCGTCGGGGACGTCGGCTATCTCAACGAAGAGGGCTACCTCTTTCTGTGCGATCGCAAGTCCGACATGATCATCTCCGGAGGCGTCAACATCTACCCGGCCGAGATCGAGAACGTGCTCCTCACGCACCCGAAGGTGGCGGACGCCGCGGTCTTCGGGATCCCTCACGCCGACTGGGGCGAGGAGGTGAAGGCGGTGATCGAGCCTCTCCCGAACGCCGAGCCCGGTGAGCCGCTCGCGCAAGAAATCCTCGAGTTCTGCGGCGGCAAGCTCGCCCGCTACAAGACGCCGCGCTCCATCGACTTCACCCGCGAGATGCCGCGCGACCCCAACGGGAAGCTCTACAAGCGGAAGCTGCGCGACCCCTACTGGAAAGACCAGGAGCGCGCGATCTAGCATGAACTTCGCGTTCAGCGAGGAGCAGGAGGCGTTCCGCGAGACGCTGCGACGCTTCCTGGAAGAGAAATCGCCGACGGCCGAGGTCTTCCGCCTGATCGAGACGCCCGAGGGGCACGATCCGGCCGTCTGGAAGCAGATGGCCGCGGAACTCGGGCTCCAGGGCCTGCCGATCCCGGAGGCCTACGGGGGTCAGGGCTTCGGTTTCCTGGAGCTCGGCATCGCGTTGGAGGAGATGGGGCGCGTGCTGCTGTGCTCGCCCTACTTCTCGAGCGTCTGTCTCGCCGCCAGCGCCGTGCTCAACGCAGCCAGCGAAAAGCAGCGGAGCGCGCTGCTGCCGGGCATCGCGTCGGGAGAGACGATCGCGACGCTGGCGCTGCTCGAGGAGAGCGGGTCCTGGGACCCGGCGTCGGTCGGCCTCGAGTACGCGGGCGAGGGAGACGACTGCATCCTCGACGGGGGAAAGCGCTTCGTGACCGACGCCGCGATCGCCGACCTCGTCGTCGTGTCGGCCCGCGCAGCGGGCACGCGCGGGACGGAGGGAATCGCGCTGCTCGCCGCGCGGACGGACGCCGCGGGCATCGAGGTGACGCCGGTGGAGCCCCTGGATCCGACGCGGCGGATCGCGCATCTGCACTTCTCGGGCGTCCGGGCCGAGCGTCTCGGGCCGGACGCCGGCGGCGCGGCAGCGCTCGCGAAAACGCTGGACCAGGCCTGCGCCTGCCTCGCGGCGGAGAGCACCGGCGGGATGCAGCACTGCCTGGATTCCGCGGTCGATTACGCGAAGAGCCGCGTCCAGTTCGCGCGGCCCATCGGCTCGTTTCAGGCCATCAAGCACAAGTGCGCCGAAGTCCTGATGGAGCTCGAGAGCGCCCGCGCCGCCGCCTGTTACGCGATCTGGGCCGCCGCGGAGGAGAACGACGAGCTTCCGCTCGCGGCGAGTCTCGCCAAGTCGTTCTGCGGCGACGCCTACCTGCGCGCGGCGGCGGAGAGCATCCAGATCCACGGCGGCATCGGCTTCACGTGGGAGGCCGACCCGCAGCTCCACTACAAGCGAGCCCTGTCGAGCCAGACGCTGCTGGGCGATCCATCCCGTCACCGCGCGCGCATCGCCGAACTGAAGGGCTTCTAGCTGCGCGGAAGCTGCTCGAAGGGGAGGTCGCGGTCCGCGCGCGGCTCGCGCGGCAGTCCCAGCACACGCTCCGCGGCCACGGTCTTCTGGATCTCATCGGTGCCGCCCGCGATGTGAATCGCCGGAGCGCCGAGAAAGCGGTTCTGCCAGGGTCCGCGCCGCCCGAGGGCTTCCGGGCCGAGCAGCCGCATGCCCAACTCCGCGACCTTCGTGACGATCCGGGCAACCGCGAGCTTCATCACCGAGCTCTCCGCCATGGGCATCTCCCCGCGGCCGAGCTTGGTCACGACGCGCGCGTTGAGAAGCTCGAGCGTGCGCACCCAGGTGTAGAGCCGGGCCAGCTCGTCGCGGGTGGCGGCGTCGAGCCGTTCGCGGTTCGCGCCGGCGTGCTCGATCAGCTCCTCGAAGGAGAAGAGGCGCTCGAAGCCGCCCATGGCCATGCGCTCGTTCATGAGCGTGGTCATCGCCACCTGCCAGCCGCCTGCCACGGCGCCGAGTCGGCTCGCATCCTGGACGCGCACCTCGTTGAGAAAGACTTCGTTGAAGTGCGCACCGCCGGCCATGTCGCGCATGGGCCGCACCTCGACGCCCGGCGCGTGCATGTCCAGCAGGAAGTAGGTGATGCCCGCGTGCTTGGGGACGGAGGGGTCGCTGCGGGCGAGCAGGATGCCGAAGTCCGCGTGATGCCCGCCCGAGCACCACGTCTTCTGGCCCGTGATCACCCAATCGTCGCCTTCCCGGACGGCGCGCGTGGCGAGTGCGGCGAGGTCGGATCCCGCCCCCGGCTCGCTGAAGAGCTGGCACCACAGCGCTTCGCCCTGGAGCATGGGATCGAGGAAGCGGCGCTTCTGTTCGTCGGTCCCGTGGGCGATGATGGTGGGGCCTGCCAGGCCAATCGCGACCAGAAACAGCGAGTCTCCGAGCCCCGCCCGCGTCAACTCCTGGTTCCAGATGATCTGCTCCAGCGGCCCCAGGCCCCGCCCCCCGTACTCCCGCGGCCAGGTGATGGCGGCCCAGCCGTGTTCGTAGAGCGTCTTCTGCCAGGCGGTGGAGTGTCGGACGAAGGTCTCGGCGTCGATCTGGTCGTCGAAGTAGTCGGGCATCTCCGCCGGCGCGTGCCGCTCCAGGAAGGCGCGCGCCTCGGCTCGAAACGCCGCTTCACCGGGCGAGTCGCGAAGGTCCATCGCGTGCGGTCAATCCGAGGTGAGCGAGATGGCTTGGCGCGGGCAGAGGCGCACGGCCTCCTCGACCTTCGGCCGCAGATCCTCCGGGGGATTCTCGATCAGCACCGTGAGCGTGTCGTCCTCCTCGACCCGAAAGCACTCCGGGCACACGCTCATGCAGACGGCGTTGGATTCGCAGAGGTCGTAGTCGATGACGATCTTCATGGCCTGCCCCTCACGATTCGTCGCTGACCGCGCGCGCTTCTCGCCGGCCGGCACGGGGGCCGCGGCGCGCCGCGGGGTCGTCCTCCGTGCGGATCGGAGACGGGATTAGAACACGGTCTACGATCCGCGGCAAGGGATCGAGCGACGGCTGCGCAGCATGAGCTCGGCCGCGGTGCGGGTCTGCTCCACGATGGCGGCCTGCCCGTGAAGGCCGCCGGCCCAGCCGACGAGCGAAGCGAACCACACCAGCTGGAGCGTGTAGGCGAGGGTGCGCTCCTCCTCGCTGGGCGCCTGTCCCGAGGCGGACTCGCCGCGGCCGCGCAACGCGACCGTGATGAGGTCTTCGATTCGCGTGTGGAAGGCAGCGACCTTCTGCGTGAGCCCCGGCTCGCCGGTGGCGACCGCTCGGACGAGAGCGCGCGCAAGATTGGGACGCCGGCACAGAGCACGGGTCATCGTCTGAAAGAAGGAGGTCAGCCGCTCCAGCGGCGTCGCGCCCCGGAGCCGGCGCCGCTCCAGCAGCTGCTCGTGGTCCAGGATCTCGAGCTCGAGGGCCGCGAGCAGCAGATCCTCCTTGCTCCGAAAACGCCGGTAGAGCGTCCCGAGCGCCACTCCGGCGTGCGCCGCCACGTCGCGCAGGCGCACGGCTTCGAAGCCGCCCTTCTCCGCCAGCTCGACGGCCGTCTCGACGATGCGGCGGGATCGTTCCTCCATCGGAGAAATTAGAACATGTTTCACTCTCCCGGTCCAGCCCGCGCGCCGCCGAGGCGAACGCCAGACCCGGCGCAGGCGGGAGATCCTCGCCGCGTCCGGACCCCCGCGGTCGCCCCTCACTGCTACGCTCGACGCGGTCCTCGAACGATGGGCGCCGCCGCAACACTCCGGTCCCGTATCGAATTCGGCCTGCGTCGCGTCCCGATCCCGGCGCTGCGCGACATCGTGGCAAAGCGGCCCGCTTCCGGCCGCAACATCGACGCCCTCGACGGGGTCCGCGGCCTCGCCGTGCTGCTGGTGATCGCCAGCCACACCGGAGCCTTCCACCTGCGCGGCCAAGGCGGCGTCGGCGTCTGGCTGTTCTTCTGCCTCAGCGCCTTCCTGCTCACCATGCCCTTTGCCGATCGCCCGGAGCGCGCAACCGACCTGCCCACCCTGCGCCGGTACTTCGCGCGACGCGTCCGGCGCATCGTGCCCGCCTACTACCTCATCCTGGCCGTCGATTTCGTCGTCCTGGGGGACGTCGAGCTCTCCGTGCTCGCGAGGCACGTCTTGTTCCTCCAGGGTGACTCGATCCTGTGGACGATTCCTCAGGAGGTGCTCTTCTACGCCCTGCTCCCGTTCTTCGCGGCGGCGCACGTCTTCGTGTTCCGACGCAGCCGTCCCGCGACGGTGCTCGGGCTCGCCGCCGTCGCCGTGGTCGCGAGTTTCCTGCTGGACGCATCGGTGTTTGCGATGCACGGGAACGGCCACTGGATGCGCTTCTACCTCGGCGTCTTCGCGACGGGCATGGCATTCGCCTACGCCCACGCCTCGCCGCGGCTGGCGCGGATCGCCGCGGGGCCGCGACTCAATCGCGCTCTGGGCGGGCTCGGGCTCGCGATCCTGGTGCTGCTGCTCACGACGTCGAAGTACTACCAGCTGGCGTGGTTCTCATCGGTGCCGATCCTCCGGAGCCTCGCGGTACCGATGGGCTGGGCCTACCCCGGGAGCTTCGCCGTCCTGTGCAGCGCGCTGATCTACATCACCCTCGTGTGCGAAGGGCGCTGGATCCAGCGGCTGATGTCGTCCCTCGTGCTGCGGGCGCTGGGAATCACCTCCTACAGCCTGTACCTGTGGCACCTCGTCGTTCTCGACACCCTGATGGGGCTGGGGGTCGCGCCCGGCCTCCCGCTGTTCGCGGCTACCCTGGGCGTGGCCTATCCGCTGTCCTGCGCGATCTACGCCTTCGTGGAGCGTCCCTTCATGCAGAAGCGGAGCTGACCCGGCTCCGCGCCGCCGGAAAGCTGCGCCGCAGCCGAACGCCGCGACGCCGGGATCCGGCTAGTATGGGGGGCCTGCCCACGGACCCGGGGGACGCCACATGCCTCGCTCTGACGCCGCGTTGTCCGGACGCGTCGCTCTCGTCACGGGGGGCGGCCGTGGCATCGGCCGCGCCATTTCGCTCGCCCTCGCCGAGGACGGGGCCGCCGTCGCGGTCAACTACCGCCGCGACGCCGAAGCGGCGCAGCACACGGTCACGGCCATCCAGCGCCTCGGCCGCAAGGCGCGGGCCTTCCAGGCTTCGGTCGACGAGTTCGATCAGGACGAGGCGATGGTCGCCCAGGCGATCGAGGAGTTCGGTCACATCGACATCCTCGTGAACAATGCGGGCCTGGCCAGCCGCGGCCGGGCCGTGGCCGACACGGATCCGGCGGAGTTCGAGCGGGTGATGCGCATCCACGCCTTCGCGCCGCACTACCTGTCGAAGCTCGTGCTCCGGAGCATGCGCCGGCAGCCGCGCGGCGACATCATCATGATCTCCAGCACGGCCACGCTCTTCAACGCCGCCGGCGGCGCGCCCTACAGCATGGGGAAGGCGGCCATGGAGTCCCTGGCGCTGACACTCTCCCGTGAAGAACGCCGCCACGGCGTGCGCGTGAACATCGTCGCCCCGGGCCTCGTGGAGACGGAGATGGGCAAGCGACTGGTCAAGGCCACCCAGGGCGTCGACGACCTGCGGCAGATCGACGAAGCCATGCCCTTCGGACACGTCTGCCAGCCGGCGGAGGTGGCCGACGTCGTCCGCTTTCTCGTGTCCGACGGCGCCGCTTACGTCACCGGCCAGCGGATCTACGTCGACGGCGGCGCGATGCCCTGAGCGGAGGGGGGGGTCTCCTCGGAACCG
>Ga0224512_10003664_pt1 | contig 13412 bp, 9 predicted proteins | sample SF_May12_sed_USG_4_FD_169103 | JGI IMG/M metagenome (GOLD analysis project Ga0224512, IMG submission 169103) | Sediment microbial communities from San Francisco Bay, California, United States - SF_May12_sed_USGS_13 | ecosystem: Environmental > Aquatic > Marine > Sediment | place: USA: California...
TCGACGCAGCCAGGTCCATCTCCTTCTGGGTGATCCGGCTCTCCGGCTTCCTCGGGGGGCCGCCGAAAGCCTCGTGGAACCGATCGGAGGTCATCGTGTTCCCGTGCTGAAAAGCGAAATAGGACATGTCGAGCCAGATCGATCCGTCCTCGTTGACCTCGACGACGGTGTCCTTGATGCGGTCCGCGAAGATGGGACGTCCATAGGGCGCAAGCCCCATGAGCTTGTACTCGCCCGAGTTCACCTTGAAGCCGGTGTAGTAGGTGAAGGCCGAGTAAAGCATTCCGAGGGAATGGGGGAAACGGACCTCGTGGGTCATTTCCAGCCGATTCCCGCGGCCCACGCCCATGGAGCTCGATGACCATTCCCCGACGGCATCCAGCGTGAGGACCGCTGCCTCTTCGTAGGGCGAGGGGAAGAAGGCGCTGGCGGCGTGGGCTTCGTGGTGGTCTACGAAGTAGAGCTCGCCGGAAAAGCGGGGGCCCAGATTGCTACGAATGAGCCCGGGCAGCTTCAGCTTCTGCTTGGCCCAGAGGGGCACGGCCATTCGGAAGGTCTCGTAGCCTGAGGGAGCCACCTCCAGGTAGGTCTCCAGAAGCCGGTCGAACTTCACCAGGGGCTTCTCGTAGAACACCGCGGAATGCACGTCCTCAGGTCCGATGCCGGCTTCCCACAGACAGTACTCGATGGCGTTCTCAGGGAACCTCGGATCGTGCTTCCGGCGCGTGAACCGCTCCTCCTGCGCAGCGGCCACCATGGTGCCGTCCCGGATCAGAGCGGCAGCCGAATCGTGGTAGAGGGCCGAAATCCCCAGAATGTACGTGCTCATCGTCTTGGAGACGTGTCCTTCTCGAGTCGTGGATGGTGTGCTCCGCGGGAGTGGCGCGGAGGACCCCGTAGCTGAGTCTCGGCCACTCGGAGGCCGCGCCGTACCTCGAATCTCGGGACGGGCCCCTCTCCCGCCGCCTACCAGATCCGCCAGGGCGCCTGGCCCTGGCCCCAAAGCTCCTCCAGGAGGTTCTTCTCCTTCAATGTGTCCATACAGGACCAGAAGCCGTTGTGTCGGTAGCCCACGAGCTCTCCGGCCCGTGCCAGGTTCTCCACCGGCTCGCGCTCCCACACGGTTTCGTCTCCATCGATATAGTCGAAAACGCCCGGGTTCAGAATGAAGAAGCCTCCGTTGATCCACCCCTCCCCGGCCTCTGCCTTCTCGTGGAAGGTGCGTACCTGATCGCCATCGAAGGAGATCCGGCCGAACCGTGCCGGGGCGCGAACCGTCGTGACCGTGGCCATCTTCCCGTGGGCCTCATGGAACGCCAGCGCTGCCCGGAGGTCCACATCGGCGACGCCGTCGCCGTAGGTGAACATGAACGTCTCGTCATCCTCCAACCAATCGCGGAGGCGACCCAGGCGGCCACCGGTCATCGTGTTCAGGCCCGTATCCACCAGATGCACCTTCCACGGCGGCTGATTTCCCTGATGGATGGTCTGTTCGCCGGTGGCCAGGTCGATGGAGATATCGTTGTTGATGGCGTAGAAGTTGAGGAAATACTCCTTGATCACATCGCCCTTGTACCCCAGAGCGATGATGAACTCGTCGACGCCCTGGCAGGCATAGATGTTCATGATGTGCCACAGGATGGGCTTCCCGCCGATCTCCACCAGGGGCTTGGGCTTGATCACGGTCTCTTCGGATAGACGGGTCCCGAACCCACCTGCCAGAATGATGGCCTTCATCGCCTAGATTGCTCCTTGGCTTCTATGCGTTCAATCCCGCACGCAGGCGCGGGACCCCCGATCCTGGGGATGGGGTTCAAAGTTGTGGCTCTGGCACCGGCTCCGGTGATCGGACCGCCCGGAAATCCCAGTCCAGCTTGGGAGCCAGGACACCCTGGCGTCCCCCCGGCATGTCGAAGCCCACCGACGAGATGTCGAAGGCCAGGACCTGCTGGTGGCCGGTGATGATGCGCACACCGGGAATATGAGCGCCGGTATTCACAAAGTACCGCCCCGGCCTCAGCACCCCCGCCGGGACATGACAGGTCGATACGTAGGTCCCGGGTTCCATGATCATCCGGTCCCGGACATGAGGCGTGTCCGTGTCTTCGCTGGTCCAGATCACCACGCCCTGGCTGTCCAGGATCTGGAAAGCCATGGAAACGCCCCGCATGGGCTCCCGCACCTCGTATTCCAGTTCGACCTGAAAGGGGTCCTTGAAGTTGACGACCGGCTGAAGAGCGTCCTGAGCATCGCGTATGCGGATGGCGAGGACCTCTACCTCCGAGTCGGAGTCGGGGCTGGGATTGAGCCATTCAGCCTGGTTCTCAACACCCCGGGATAGGTAGGCAGCCACCACTTCGTGGGGCTTCCCGTCCATGGCGACGGTGCCGTCTTCAAGGAGCAGCGCTCGGGAACAGAGCTGGGTGACCGCAGCCATGTTGTGGCTCACGAACAGCACCGTCCGCCCTGAGCTGGCAACGTCTCCCATCTTACCGAGACATTTGCGCTGGAAGGCCGCGTCCCCCACCGAAAGCACTTCGTCGACGATGAGGATCTCCGGCTCCAGGTGCGCAGCGACAGCAAAGGCAAGCCGAACGTACATGCCGGATGAGTAGTGCTTGACCGGGGTGTCGATGAACTTGCCGATCTCCGCGAACTCGATGATCTCGTCGAATCGCTTGTCGATCTCCGTCTTCCGCATGCCCAGAATGGCGCCGTTGAGAAAAACGTTCTCGCGGCCCGTGAGCTCGGGGTGGAATCCGGTGCCCACTTCGAGCAGGGATCCCACTCGGCCCCGGATCTCGATGGAGCCTTCGGTGGGCTCGGTGATGCGGGACAACACCTTCAGCATCGTCGTCTTGCCCGCACCGTTCTTTCCGACCAGTCCGACGACCTCGCCCTGGTTGACGGAAAACGAAACGTTCCTGAAGGCCCACATCGACTCGTTCAGTTCCGCCGCTCCGGTCGCGTGTCCGCGCAGGAGGGCCGCAGCTCTCTTGAACGGGGCGATGAACGCATCGGAGATCGCGTCTCGGGCCGTCCGGAACTTGGTGTGCACGCCGCCGATGAAGAAGCGCTTTCCCAGTCCTTCGACTTTGATGACTTCCATCGTCAGGCCCAGACTGTGGGAGGTGTGGATGGGTCCTTCGTCGACATGTTCACCTTGTCATACCACATCGGCGAAGGTCTTCTCCATTCTGCGGAAGTAGAACATCCCGCCCACGAAGATGAGAGCAGCAGACATTCCGGAAACGAGAAGCAGCTGCCACGGGAAGGCCGCGCCCACGGGACCCACCCCGACAGCCCAGCGAAAGCCCTCGACCACTCCCACCATTGGGTTGAGTGCCCAAACCAGCCCCAGGGCCTCGATGGTCTCTGGAGTGAAGCCGTAGCGCGCTTCCAGCTTCGACAGCGAGGAGAATTCGTACACGATCGGCGTGGAATACATCCAAAGCTGGACCAGGAACGGAACGGTAAACCGAACATCCCGGAACTGGACGTTGAGGGCGGAAAGCCAGAGCCCCATCCCCAGGGCGATCATGAAGGCAACGCCGAGAAAGGCCGGGAGCGTCAGCAACCTGATCGAATAGGCCACGTCGAAGAAAGGCATCATGGCCAGGACGATCAGGAAGGCCAGACAGAAGTCCACCAGCCCGGCCAAGACGCTGGCTGACGGTATGACGAGGCGGGGGAAGTAGATCTTCTTGATGAGGTTCTGGCTCCCCACCAGGGAGTTGGAGGCGTTGGTCAGCCCGTTGGCGAAGAAGGTCCACGGGACCAGCGCCGTGATGTTCCAGATCCTGTAGTCCTGCCCGTCGGATTCCAGTCCGGCCAGCACGGAGAAGATCAAAGTGAACACCACCATGGAGATGACCGGCTGGATGATCGCCCACGCGGCCCCCAGGACGGACTGCTTGTAGCGGACCTTGATGTCCCGCCAGGTGAGGAAGTACAGCAGCTCACGGAACGCCCAGACCTCTCCCAATTGGAGGTGGGACCATCCCTTCGATGGCTCGATCCGGAGAACCCGGTTGGCCGGATCCGGCCCGGCTTCCATGTAGGTTTCTGCTACCGCCATGCGTCGTGAGCTCTCCCCTGAGCCGTTTCGGTGCCGAATGTGCGCGGGGAGCGCACGAACCGGGAACCTGTGGAATCTAAACCACCGTAAGTCTCGGCAGAGCCCTCAGGGCCCTGAACGACGGATCCCGCTTCCATCTGCCCGGGACCGGACCCCTCCATTCGCGATGCGCCGGTCCTTTCGACGGCATGAAATGACCGTCTTTCCCCCTGCACCGAACACCAAGCCCCGCGGGGCTCGGGGCTCCGCGGGGCTTCGATCTGGCCCTTACGGGCCCGCAGGGGGGTCAGACCTCGGCCAGCTCACGCTTGCCGTATTTGGCCATGACCTGTTCAGAGATCCACCGATACGTGCGGGCCAGGCCGTCCTCGAGGCTGATCCGAGGCTCCCAATCCAGCACTTCGCGGAGGAGGGTGTTGTCCGAGTTGCGGCCTCGAACGCCCTGAGGGCCGTCGATATGCTTACGGGTGACGTCCACACCAGCGGCTCCCGCCACCATGTCCACGAGCTCGTTGATGGAGATCATGCGGTCCTGCCCCAGGTTGAGGGGATCGCGGAAGTCGGACTGCATGAGGCGATAGATGCCTTCCACGCAATCGTCCACATAGCAGAACGACCGCGTCTGTTCTCCGTCGCCCCAGACCTCGATCACCGGATCACCGGTGATGTGGCTCATGGCAACCTTGCGGCACATGGCAGCCGGTGCCTTCTCGCGGCCCCCCTCCCACGTACCGAGGGGTCCGAAGATGTTGTGGAAGCGGACCGTCCGGGTCTCCATTCCATAGTCTTCGTAGTAGTGCATGCAGAGCCTCTCAGAGATGAGCTTCTCCCACCCGTAGGCGTCCTGCGGTGCCGCCGGATAGGCGTCCTCCTCCTTCAGGGGAACCACGTCGGCTTCTTCCTGCAGGTGCTCGGGGTAGATGCACGCCGATGACGTGTACAGGTAGCGTGACACGGCATTGAGCCGGGCAGCTTCCAGGGTGTGGAGGTTGATCAAGGCGTTGTTGTGGAGGATCTGGGCATGATGGGCCGAGATGAAGCCCATGCCCCCCATGTCGGCCGCCAGGGCGTACACCTGGTCCACTCCTCGGGTCGCCTGGAGGCAATTGTCCCAACGGCGAAGGTCGAGGAGTTCGAATTCGTCGGCCTTCGTAGCCTCGAACTCCGGCGATTTCACGTCCACACCGCGTACCCAATACCCCTTGCCCTTCAGGTAGGTAACGAGATGGTGGCCAATGAATCCGCCCGCACCGGTGACGAGCACCCGCTTCTGATCCGACATCCGCGCAACTCCTTATGTGCCTCTGGGACAGGTCCAGGAACCCGGGTGGTCCGGCGCTCCGCACCGATACCCGTCGATCGCAATGAAAGATAAGCGGCCCGGCCCCGACGGGCGGGCTCCACTCCTGTAAGCATCGGTATTTGCGGGACTGTTTTCCAGCCGTGGGCAACCCGGGCTTGGGGTCCAGGTAAGGTGCCCACAGGTCCTGGAGGGCGGAGCGAGGGGGCCGGCACGCGCCAGGGCCGGAAGCGACGGGAGGAACTGGCACCGCCAGCGACATCGGCCGGCTCGGTGCGAATCCCTCGGCGGAAGGTCGGAAGTATAGAGGCGGGGGCGGAGGCTACCCCGGCTGGATCGACTACCCTACCAGCCCAACCGCTTCAGGACGACCGGCAAGGTCTTGATCATGATCCAGAGGTCCCCGATGGGACCCCGGCGCTCGATGTACTCCAGGTCATACCCGACCTTGGACCTCACGTCATCCAGCGTCCGGTCGTACGCCTGGTTGACCTGCGCGAGTCCAGTAATCCCGGGCAGGACGCGCTGCCGCTCCGGGTAGCGGTCGATCCGGTCTCGGAGAAAGCGGAAGATCTCGGGCTGCTCCGGACGGGGGCCGACGATGTTCATGTCGCCCAGGAGCACATTGAAGAGCTGAGGAAGCTCGTCCAGGCGGGAGCTTCGGAGGAACCGCCCCACGGACGTGACCCGCTTGTCATCGGGGCTGGCCCAGACCTGGCCATGCTGGTCGGACCCCACCGTCATCGTCCGGAACTTGTAGATCTTGAAGATCCGGCCGCCTTTGTCGTCCACTCGCCTGCTATCCGGCTGCACGCCGTTCCAGTTCCGACGGTCGACGCCGACCCGGTCCTGCGCGTAGAAGACAGGTCCATGGGAGGTGAGCTTGATCGCGGCGGCGATCAAGACCATGAGAGGCGCGGTGATGAAGATGCTCACGGCCGCAACGGAGAAGTTGAGCAGCCTGGATAGCCGCGACGCCATCGTCGCCTCGGGGTGCTCCGCTGGGGGATGGGGCGTCCGGGACGGAAGGGCTTCGTCGGAGGGGCCACGCGTCCAATTGGCCGCGGGGGGGCCCGCACGGGTCCCGCGTCCTGGTCGTTGCCTCGGCGCGTTGGTGGCCAAACGGTCTCGAAGGGGTGTCGGTGAATGGGGGACGTGCGCATGTACGCACCGGCACTTCCCCCACAGCAAGGGCCATTCTCGCAGGACCTCCGACGGGTGGAATTCGGCTAACCGTATGCCGGACAGGCACCTAGGGAATTCGAAGCCACATCACCCGCCCTCGCCCGACAAGGGTTGTTGCATCCGAACAACACGCGTACACGAAGAACGGTGCACCAGGGCAACGATGGCACCTGACCCCTCCCGGTCCGAGTCAGGCGGGGGAGACCGGTACCGTAAACCAGAACCGGGTGCCTTGGCCCACCTCGGTCTCGAAACCGATCTCTCCGTCCATGGCCCGTACGAGCGACTTGGCGATCGCCAGACCCAGTCCACTCCCGGAAAAGAGCATCCTGGCCGAATCGGGACCGCGCTTGAAGGGCTCGAAGACCGTGCCCCGAGCCTCCTCGGGGATTCCCCCTCCGGTGTCCTGGACGGAGAACGTCACCTCGTTGCGACCCGCGGCCGAGGCGGTGAGGACGACGGAGCCCTGGTCGGTGTGGTGAAGAGCGTTGGTCAGGAGGTTGAGAAGCACTCGGCTGATGGATATGGGGTGCCCCTTCACATATTGGCCGATGGAGATCTCCGACTGCAGCTCGATGCCCTTCTCCTCGGCTACAGGGGCGACGGTCTCCATGACCCTTCCGACGACTTCGGGGACCGAGAACGGCTGCGACGTTTCATCCCTCAGGGTGCCCCCGCCCTTGGCCAACTCCATCACGTCGTTCACGACGTTGGCCAGCCCCAGCGCAGCCGAATAGACGAGGCCCAACTGCCTGCGCTGGAGGGCCGTCGTTTCGCCACTCTGGCCCCGGCGCATGGTATCGGCCAGGAAGAGGATCGATGAGAGGGGAGAACGGAGGTCGTGGGCCATCTCGACCACCAACTGGAATCCGTCGGCGCTATGCAGCAACTCGGTGGCGTTCCTCGTCGTCTCTTCCGCCTGGCTCCGGATCAGGATCTCCAGCGACTCCACCACCGGTTCAATCTCTTCCGGAGAAAACCGCTCTTCCTGGAGTTGCTCGAGGAGCTGGGCACGAACGGCAAAGAGGAGGTCGTCGTGGAATCCGTGGGCTCTCGGACGGACCCCGACCCCTACGTCCTGGAGGATCAGGCTGAGCCGCTGGAGCTCGGCCGCTACGACCTGAGGCGCCGGATTGCCCGGTCCTTCCGGCCAGCGTTCGACGACGTCTCGAGCGGCCTGGCGCAGCGAAACGGGCAGGACCTGGGCGAGGCCGTCTGCAAGGACATCCATCTTCTCGAGACTTCTCAAGACTTCTCCGAAACGTGGACCTTCTTCAGTATTCGGAGTCCAGCCAGCGGTACGGGTGAGTCTCCGGTACCCCTAGTCCTCCGAGCGGGCCAGCAGGTCCTGCCGGTCCAACCCGTGCTTCTGCATGAGGCGGTAGAGAGTGGTCCTGTCGACGCCTGCGATGCGAGCCGCATCGGACATATTGCCCTTTGCCCGCCTGACGATTCGGGCAAGATAGCCCCGTTCGAACGCAGCCAACACCCGTTCGCGCGCTTCATGGTAGTCGCCGTGGAACGAGAACCCCTCGGGGAAGCCGTCGCTCCCCGACGAGGGTGACGAAGCGTCGTCGATGAAGGGCAGGTCGTCGGGCGCGATCTCCGCACCGGGCCTGAGGAGCACCACCGCATGTTCGATGATGTTCCGAAGCTCCCGGACGTTGCCCTGCCACGGGTTGTCCACCAGAGCTTCCAGCGCTTCACGGGTAAGAGACGGAAGGGGCTGCTCCCCCCGGTGTTGGGCCCAGAAGGTCTTGAGAAAGTGCTCGGCGAGCACGGGAATGTCTTCCGGCCGCTCCCTGAGAGGCGGGATGTGGATCGGCACCACCCGCAGCCGGTAGAACAGGTCCTTCCGGAGCTTTCCCTGCTCGACGGCTTCCGCCGCGTCCATGTTGGTCGCTGCGATGAAACGGACGTTGACTACCGAGTCCGTCTTGGTCGATCCGAGCTTCCGGAGCACTCCGTCCTGCAGGACACGAAGCAACTTGGCCTGGATGCTCATGGGCATCTCGGTCAACTCGTCCAGAAACAGGGTGCCCCCGTTGGCCACTTCGAGCAATCCGGTCTTCTCCCGGACAGCCCCCGTGAAGGCGCCTTCGACGTGTCCGAACATCTCGGACTCGAGGAGGGTCTCGGGAAGGGCCGCACAATTGACGGCGACGAGCTCACGGCTGGCGCGGCGGCTCTCGTGGTGGATCAACTGGGCGATCATCTCTTTCCCGGTGCCGCTCTCCCCCGTTATGAAGACGGAGGCATCGGTTTTCGAGACCTGATGGACCAGGGAGATCACCCGTGAAAAGGCCGGAGATACGCCCAGCAGCACGCTTTGCCGGGAATGGCTTACGGCCCCGTTTGGAGTCTTCCTGGCTTCCATCTGGGTCTTCTTGTCGCTTTCGCGGCCCACCACCACGGTGTGGGCAGCGCGCCCGATCATGATCTGGAGGTGGGTCGCGGAAAAGGGCTTGGGCACGTAATCCCATGCCCCGGCGCGCAGAGCCTCGACGCTGGACTCCACAGAGGGATTCCCCGTCATCATGATGACAATGGCGTCGGGCTTGGCCTCGAGTGCGGCTGCCAGGACGTCCATCCCGGTCGTCCCGGGCATGAAGACATCGGCCAGGACGATGTCGAACGGGCGTCGCCGGAGCATCTCGAGGGCATCCTCACCCCTTCCACAGACCTCCACGGAATATCCGTTCGAGCTGAGCAGCGTTGCACAGCTTTCCCGGAGGGTGTGCTCATCGTCCACCACCAGAATCTCGATGGAGGCCCGTACCTTCGGGTCGAGGGACAAGTTGGACGGAGGGCTTTCAGGCCTTTCCGGTAGGTTCAGTCGCTCGGAGACCGCCATGTCGTCCTCTTCGCTCCGGATTCACGCCGGAGCGCAGCCGTGGTGGATGGTGCCAAATCCCTTTGGGGCCGGCTCTCAGGCTGGCCCCGTGGCGGACGTGCCACTGTGGCACTCGCGCTACGAATGGGAGTATCGGCACCTTTGGCGAAACATCGACCAGGGGTCGGCAACCGGCGGCGCAGGCCTTCGCGCCAGGGCGGTCTCAGGTGGGTGGGCCGGTCGGGTACGGGGTCACGGGGCAAAGGACAGCCACGAAAGCGGACCTCGTGGAAGGGACCGTGAAACCGCCGATCCTGTCGCCCGGGGTGGGCGCCACGGGACCGGCTAACTGGATCCGCCGCCTCGCCCTCCGGGTGGCTCGCTGGCTTCTGTCAGGCCAGTCGAGTCAAACGAGTGGAGTGGGTCAGTTCCGGAACGCCTGAATCGAGGGGCCACCCTCGCCGGCCTGGGCGCGTCGGAGAGCCAACGTCGCCCGGGTCAGGATGTCGACGGGCATGACGGTCTCGGCATCCTGTTCAGCGACGGCGTAGTATCCAGCCCGCAGGGCCTGGCCCGCGAAGTGCCGACCTACCTGTTCCGAGGCAGCCAGACGGGAAAGGAGCCGCTGGGCGAAGTCATCGGCGGACTCGGGTGTCGTGCCCGGGGCAATGACGACGAACTCGGTCTCACCGAGGCGGCCCACCGTATCGGAGATCCGTGTGACCGAGGCCAGTGCGGTCGCCATTTCGTTCCCGATGCGCTCGGGCTCATCCACCATGCCGGCCTGGATTCCAGCCGACAGGTCCGGGGCCACCACCAGGCATGCGAGGGAGCGCCGGTTGCGTGCAGCATCGGCGGTGAGCTCACTCACTCGCTTCATGAGGCCCTGCACGTTGTAGAAGCCCGAACGGTCGTCGACCAGGCTCTCCTCGCGCGCCTCGTCGGCCCTCAGCTTCATCATGACGAAGGCCTGGAGCTTCAGGGTCAGCTCTTCCTGGTCGAAGGGCGCCCGGACGATCTCCCATGCTCCGGCCCGGAGGGCGTCGATGCGCTGTTCCCGGTTCAGAGCGTCCATCGTGAGGAGAACTATCGGGGCGGTCTGGAGAGCGGCCGAGCGAGCCCGAATGGACTGGATCAGGGCCGTGCCTGCCATGTCCGGAAGCTCATTGTCAACCAGGATCAGATCAGGACTGACTCGCTTGAGCAGATCCTGGGCCTCTTCCCCATTCCGGGCTTTGACAACGGCGTAACCTGCGGGACTGAGAATGCTCTCGAGGGACCGGACCGTCCACTCCTGGTCAATCGTTACCAGGACCAGCGGCGTCCGAGGGAACTCCGCCTGATCGGGCATGGCGCTCCGGCGATCGGTAGGATTGTTGGATGGGAAGGGCATGTGCGCGGCGTATGCATAATTCATGCGCGCCCCGTAAACAAGTGTTTATCTACCAGTGCTATCGTCTCCACGGGAAAAACACGGGAAATCGGCCCGCCAAAGGCACATTCATCCACTGCGGGTGTGGCTCGACTACACCCGTCCGTCGCGGCGAGGACGCATGCGGTCGCGGCCATGCCACGACTGGCCGGTGCCGGAGCGGAGGGCCCCCCGTGCGGCGAGGGACACGAAAGCTCCGCGACCGACGATCACGTGATCCACGACGGGGATCCCGAGACCCTCTCCGGCGCGGGTGAGGAGATCCGTGATCCGCAGGTCTTCGGGTGAAGGCTCGGGATTCCCCGAAGGGTGATTGTGGACCAGGACGAGGGAGGCCGCGTTGTGGACGATGGCCGTCCGGAACACCTCTCTGGGGTGGATCAGCGACGCGTCGAGGATACCCCGTGTGATCTGTCGCCGGCAGATGGGGACGTTCTGGGCATTGAGGATCAGCACGTGGAACTCCTCATGACGGAGGTACTCCACTTCGGCTCGCACGAGGCGCCAGACGTCGCCGGGGCCCGAGACCGGCAGGCCGGGCGGGGCCGGGGCGGAGGCCACGCGGCGCCCCAGCTCCAGGGCCGCGACGATCCGCGCTGCGTGAGCGGGTCCGATGCCCGGAATGCCCGAGAGCTCTTCGGCCTCCGCCTGCCCGAGTCGGGCCATCGAGCCGTCCGTCCATCGCAGCACACGGTCGGCCAGCACCGCGGCCGAAGCCTGCGCCCCGCCGTGACCCAACACCAGCGCAATCAACTCCGCTTCGGACAGAGACCGGGGGCCCCGGCGTCTGAGACGCTCCCGGGGCCGGGACTCCGGCGGGACGGACTTCGCTACGATAGGCGGCTCCGGTCCCCGCTCGGCGCCGGCAGCGTGGTCAGGTCGGCGTGGGGCAAAGTGGTAGTCGGAGGCCTTCCACCAGACCTGTGGGGAGCTCGCCTACCCGGCCGCGCCATGGCACTTCTTGTACTTCTTCCCACTCCCGCACGGACACGGGTCGTTCCGACCGGGTGCCTTCTCGGCAACTGCCGGTCCCCTCTGGCGCTTCTCACCCCGGTTGGTGGCCAACTGAGCCACGTCGGGCCCACCTTCCAGGACTCCCGTGGAAGACCTGGCCGCCGCGGCGGCGACGCCCATGCCATCCACGCCTGCCCCCCGGGCTGTGGCGGTGCGGCGAGGGGCCGGCGCCCCGGGCGTTCCCATGGGGACGTCCGAGGGACCTGAGTAGGAGAGCCTCTGCGGCCCCTGAAGGCGCATGGCCGGCCGCTGCTCGACCTGTATGCGAAAGAACTGCTGGGTAACCGAACGGCGAAGGTCGTCCATGAGACCCACGAACATCTCGTAGGCCTCTTTCTTGTACTCCACCAGCGGGTCCTTCTGGCCCCATCCCCGGAAGCCGATGGAGGCCTTCAAGTGGTCGAGGTCGTACAGGTGGTCTTTCCACTTGTTATCGATCGTCGAGAGCATCACGAAGCTCATGACCTTCTCCCGATGCTCACGGAAGCTCTCCAGCTTCCGGGCGAAGGTCTCACGAACGGCCTTTTCGGCGACCTGCAGCAGTTCCTCCCGGTCGAGCTCCTCGGGATCGTCCTCGTTCGGGACCTTGGGCAGGACGGTGTGGAGATCGAGGAGCATCCGCTGCCTCAAGCCCGGCAGATCGACGCCCGTCTCCAACACGTCCTCCGGTAGGTAATCCTCGAAGGCCGCCTCCATCGTATGGCGCACCATCTCCCAGACCTCTCCCTTCAGGTCCTCGCCGCCCTCGAGGGCAAACAGCCGTAGGTCATAGATGACCTCCCGCTGCTGGTTCATGACATCGTCATAGTCCAGCAACCGTTTCCGGGCTTCGAAGTTGTTTCCCTCGACCCTTTTCTGGGCTCGCCCGATGGACCGGGTGACCAGGGGATGGGTGATGACCTCCCCCTCCTCGGCACCCATCTTCTCCATGGCGTTGGCAATGCGTTCCATGCCGCCGAAGAGGCGCATGAGATCGTCTTCCAGGGACAGGAAGAACTGAGAAGCCCCCGGGTCGCCCTGACGTCCAGCCCGCCCCCGTAGCTGCCGGTCGATCCGGCGAGACTCGTGGCGCTCCGATCCGAGGATGTGGAGGCCGCCATCCTCGATGAGGTGATCGTCCGGCTTTCCGTCCAATTCCTGATACCGGGTCGGGTCCACCGGAAGCAGGGATTCGAGGTCTAGATCCCGCTCCTTGGCCCACCCGATTGTGCGTGGGTCCGTAACCCCCTCGCCCAGTTTGATGTCCGTACCGCGGCCGGCCATGTTCGTGGCGATGGTGACCGCTCCGGGGCGTCCAGCCTCGGTCACGATCTCCGACTCCCGCTTGTGCTGCTTGGCGTTGAGCACGTTGTGAGGGATGCCCCGCCGTTTGAGCATGCGCGCCAGGGTCTCGGACACCTCCACGTTGGTGGTACCCACCAGCACGGGGAGTTCCATCCGGTTGAGGCGCTCGATCTCGTCCATGATGGCGTTGTACTTCTCGCGCTTCGTCCGGAAGATGAGGTCGTCGCGGTCGTCCCGGGTGATGGGGCGGTTGGTTGGAATGACGGCCACATCGAGGGAGTAGATC
>Ga0224512_10003666_pt1 | contig 13411 bp, 12 predicted proteins | sample SF_May12_sed_USG_4_FD_169103 | JGI IMG/M metagenome (GOLD analysis project Ga0224512, IMG submission 169103) | Sediment microbial communities from San Francisco Bay, California, United States - SF_May12_sed_USGS_13 | ecosystem: Environmental > Aquatic > Marine > Sediment | place: USA...
CAGGAGCCACCTGGTCCGGCGCAACCTGGTCCGGAGCAACCTGGTCCGGCGCCACCTGGTCCGGCGCAACCTGGAGCGGAGCCAGCTGGAGCTAAGCGCAGGAGCACAACCTGACAAGGGAACCCGCTGGAACCAACCAGGCAGCACCGTTCCCTCGGAATCACCGGCGAAGCGCCCAGATCGGACACTGGGCGCTTCGTCGCGTCCCGGTGAAAGCCGGACCATCGTGGTTCGGCCCACCCATCGCGCGAGACAAGACCGCAGTGCCCGGGGTGGGAGTCGAACCCACACGCTCCCTGAGGAGCCGAGGGGTTTAAGCCCTCTGCGTCTGCCGTTCCGCCACCCGGGCGTGGATGGCGCTTCCAGACTAGGACGGCCCGTGGATGAATGGCCGACAAATCCAGCGATTCGAACTCGGAGTCGACCTTAGAGTTGCAGCACCGGAACCTGATGGTGATCGAGACGGGCGACGCCGAGCAGATCGAGCACGGCCGGGGCGAAGTCGAGGTAGTCGACCTGGCGGTCGGCCGGCTGCTTGAAGCTGGGTGAATTGGCGACGGCCACCACCCCCTCCGGTATGTGACGACCGCTGGAGTGATCGTCGACGGCATGGATCTCCAGGCCGGCGGCCGCCGCGTTCACCGACGTCCCGTCGAGGATCACGGCCTCGGGGTCGACGACGGTCATCCCATAGGTCAACGTCACCACCGCACCAACCCGGTCGACACGCCATCGATGATGGCCGCCACCGACACCGGCCAGGTGGGCCGCCAGTCGTACCGCCCGATTGGTCGATTCGCAGTCGAGTGTGAGATTGGGGACCATCGATCCTCGGACCAACGGCAGGGGTTCGATCTCGACGCCGACCGCCCGGAGAAAGGCCGCCGGATCGACGATCACCACGTCGTGGGTCTGATCGGACTCGAGGTCACGACTCGGTCCCTGTCCCATCGACGACACGACCACGAGGGTCCGTTCGTTGCGCCGGCACCACTCGTCGAGCCGCACGAGGAAGCGATCCAGCAGCTCGACCGCGGCCGGAATCTCGTCACGGTGACGGGCCACCCAGTCGATCGGATAGTGTTCGGCACCGAAGTCGTCCGGGTACAGCGCATACCAGTAGCGATGCATCGCCGCGGCGACGTGATTGGTGAACATCACGGCCAGATCCGGCGCCTCACCGGTCAGCAACCGGAGGAACACGTCGGACAGGATCAGGAACTGGCCCGACCGCGCCCGTTCCCGCGGTACGCGACCACTTGCCACCTGCGCGGCCAACCGGCCCAGGCGGGCCACCGTCGATCCGCTCAGCCCGAGCCCGGCCATCGCCTTGACCGCCGGGCCGATCTCGGATCGCAGCGAGCGGAGGTCCGATTTGCGGCTGTTGGCCCGGGTCAACCGGAGGTTCAGTTCCTGGAACGGCCGGTAGCGGTCGGGCATCGTGTCGGCATCGACGGCGAAGCAGTCGGGAATGACGAAACGGTAGTCACCATCGGTGCACTGCACCGACAGCGGCGACGAGTGCAGGGTGTTGACGAGGCCGACGGAACGGCCGGAACGGGCCGCAACCTGCCAGTAGAGCGGGAAGGCGACAGGCTTGGGATCGCCGTACCACCAGACCTGATGGTCCTGCCAGGGCACACCCGTGTTGAGTGACGCCCACGTCTGCGACGGATACATCTCCCTCGGCAGCTGCTCGGACACGACCGATTCGACGAGCTGATCGTCGTCGAGCAACTGCTTGACGAACGGAGCCCGGCCCATGGCCGCAACATCGGCCAACACGCGGCGGGGTACCTCGTTCACCTCGATGACGACAAGACGGCGAAAGTCCATGAGCACCTATCGACCCGACCCCGCCCTTTCTGAGCGGCGAACGGCAGCGGTCCGTCCGAACACTGGGGCGGTTCAGGACCGGAAGCGCTCGGCCAGAAATCGGTAGGATTCGAGAAGCGGCTCGGTGACCAGGCGAATGAAGATGCTGGCGATTCCAAGCTGGAGGATGATGCCGATCGCCTTGGCCCACGTGTAGAGCGCACCGGGATCGGTGTCGGCGATCGCCATCGCCATCGCCGGTTCGCCTTCGGGCCCCGGACCATAGCTGCAGAACCCATCGGTTCGATCGCGCAGTGCGAACCGGTTGGAGCGCTCGAAGTCGAGCAGGGTTCGCTCGATCTCCTCGCCGTGGCGGAGACACATCTGCTCGGTTACCAGGTTGTCGAATGGGGCGACAACCCAGGTTCGGGCCAGATTGAACACGATGAGGGCGCATCCGGCGATGACGGCGACGATCAACCAGCGAACGATGTCGAACTTGCGCTCGGCCTGGTCGTGATCAGTTTGCATCGTGGTCATGGAATCCTCGCCGGTTGTCCCGAGGTGCCGGCGACCGTCAGTCGAGACTGCGGCGAGGCCTAACAGCAACATGATACGACCCATTGCCGGATCCGTGGGAGCAGGTCACCGAGTGGAACGAATCCGAAAAGGATCGCCAGGATCAGGCGGCTCGCGGTGTGGTGGTATGCGGTACCTCCGAATGCTCGGTGGTTGCGGGCGAACCGAACCCCGGGCCGGTGCCCGATCGGTGGGCCGCGCTCGAATGGCTCCGACCGTCGGTTGCCGACCCGGGGTGATCATCCGCATCGCCGACTCGCCCATCGGCCTGCGTCGACGGCGGCGACGCGATCAGTACCTCGCCCGCCGCCCGCCATAGTGCGTCGCGGGCCGCTGCATCGACCGAGCCGTTGTTCGACGCTCGAACGACACCTTCGATCATGTCGGCCGTGACCGAGATCGCCGGCCGGCCGCGGTAGCGGACCGCGACCGTGGCCGACCCGTCGGCGTTTCGACGGATCGCTCGACCGACCCCGACTCGACCGGGACTGCGGAAGGTGACGTCGGCGACCCCGAAACCGGTGGCGACGTCGATCAGAACCCGGGCCAGGCGGGCGAACCCGATCGACGTCAGCTCGGCCTCCAAACCCGTTGACGGGGTCGCCGATGACCGGCGAGCCTGCTGCTCCTGCCTGTACTCCACGGTTCCACTATGACCAAGGCCTGTGACACTGAAGCCGCCCACCACCCGGCAGGCGAACGGAAGGAACGGTCAGGGACGGCGCGCCATGGAAGGCGTCGCTGCCACCGGTTCGGCGATGGCGTCGTCGAACGGCGTCCTCTGCAGGTACAGCACCCAGGCCCCGAACCCGCTGACGATCGGCACCCACCAGGAAATGAGCCGGTAGGCGATGGTGGCGAGGCTGGCGTCCTGGGCGCTTATGCCCGAGATGATGAGGAGTGAGTAGAGGCCGACCTCGACGAAGCCGACACCGCCAGGGGTGATCGGGATCATCCCGAGCACCTGGGCGCCGGCGTAGGCGATCAACACCAGGCTGAGGCGGGGGTCGGTGCCGACGCTGTGGAGGGCGGCGATCAGCGCCAGATAATCGAAGGCCCACTTGCCGGCCGAGGCGGCCACAACGGCGGGCCATCGACGGTCGACCACGGCGACCAGACGATCACGTTCGGCGGCAAACTGTCCGTGGCCGACGGTCCACGATCGGCGAAAGACTCGACCCAGGAGACCCATCAGCACCCGGATGGCGCGCTCGGCCAGCTCCAGCGGCCGTGTGAAGGCGACGGCCAGCGCCCCCACGGCGACGAGGACCACGAACATCACACCGCCCGCCACCGCGGCCGGAAGGAGGCTCTCGGGGATCGGCGCACCCAGGAGGGCCATCACACCGGCCACCGCCGGGATGGCGACCAGCGCAGCGGTCGTCATGACGGAGGTGACGGCAAGTGCACCGCCGGCCTTCGACGACTCGATACCGGCGGACGCCAGCATCCGGTAGTAGACCGCCCCACCCGTGGCTGCACCCCCGGGAATAACGCGACTGACGGCGTTGGACACCAGCTGACTGGTTGCGGCGATGAACCACGAGGCCTGTGGTATGACGATGCGGGTCAACCACCACAGACACACGAAGCTGGCCAACTCGAGGGCGAACATCACACCGAACCAGCCGGGTCGAATGGTCCGGAGACGAGGGCCCGACGAAAGCAGATCACGCAACTGGTCCTGCATGAGGTACATGGCGGTGGCCGCAACGGCCAGGCCGATCCCCCAAACCAGCGTTCGGCGAATGAACAGCGAGCCGTTGACACCGGCGCCGAATCCGACGGTCACCGCCGGTTCGTCGGTGCGGCCGCGGCCCATCACTGGCTTAGCTTCCGATCCCATACGACCAACTCCAGCGGACGACGTTTCGCCGTTAGGCGAAACTCGAGGCCGAGCGGACACGCCTCCCCGCGATGTTTCGCCGCCAGGCGAAACTCGGTGAGCACCTGCGTTGCAGGTGCGACGGCCTCCGGCACGGCGGCCATCATGCGCCGATCCCCGCTTCCGCCTCAGCCGGCACGGCGGCATCGACTCCGTCACCAACGTCGGCGAAGCGATGGAGCGGCCAACCGAGCCGGCGACACAGCGTGTCAAGCGCAACGACCGGAAGACCGACGACGTTGAGATACGAGCCCTCGACACGGTCGACCAGCAGGGCACCCCGGCCCTGGATCGCGTAGGCCCCGGCCTTGTCGAAGGCCTCGCCCGTTCCGAGGTACCAATCGATGAGACCGCGGTCCAGGGAGCGGAACGAGACGTAGGTTGTTTCGCGCGCCGAAACCTGACGCAGACCGCTCCGCCCGTCGGTTGGATCGACCGATCCGACGGCCAGGCCCGTGATCACGCGATGGCGTCGTCCCGACAACAATGCGAGCATTCTCTCGGCGTCCGCCTTCCCCTCCGGCTTGCCCAGGATCGAGCCTCCGACCTCCACCACGGTATCGGCGGCGATGATCAAAGCGGGCTCCGACGACGGGAGCGGGGTTCGGGAGCAGGCCGTGAGCTTGGCCGTGGCCAGGCGCTCGACGAGCTCCGACGCCGATTCGCCGGACCCGGCCGTTTCGTCGACGTCGGTCGGCCGGATATCGGGTTCGATGCCGAGCCGGCGAAGGATGGCAGCACGGCGCGGCGAACCCGACGCCAGCACAACGACGGGAACTCCCGGCACACCTCGATCAGCCATCTCGTCCAGGGTAGAGGCTTGGGACGCGACGCAGGTCGGTGGCACACTTGACGGCCATGAACCTGATCGACGTCACAACCGCAGACGGTGTCGCCACCATCACCCTCAATGACCCGAAGCGCCGCAACGCGGTGACCCTTCCCATGTGCGCCGAGATCGACGAAGCCATGAACAGCGTCGAGGCCGACGAGTCGATCAACGCTCTGATCGTCACGGGCAACCCCCCGGCCTTCTGCGCGGGGGCCGATCTGTCGCATCTCGGCGACTCGGCCGAGGAAGGACTCCTGACGATCTACGAGGGCTTCCTCCGCATCGGGCGTACCCCGCTACCCACGATCGCCGCCGTCAACGGCGCTGCGGTCGGCGCCGGCATGAACCTGGCGCTCATCTGCGATCTGCGACTGGCCGGCCGCTCCGCCCGATTCGACACTCGATTTCTCGATCTCGGCCTCCACCCCGGCGGGGGCCACACCTGGATGTATCAGAACATCTGCGGACCTCAGACCGCAACCGCAGCGATTCTCTTCTCCCAGGTCTTCGACGGGGAGGAGGCGGCACGGGTGGGCCTTGCGTTTCAGGTTCACGACGACGACGAGCTGCTCGCCGCCGCCCAGGCCATGGCGGCCAAAGCCGGATCCGCCCCACGGGATCTCGTCCTCAAGACGAAACGCACAATGCAGGACATCCGCTCGGTGTCCACCCAGCGGGCCGCCGTCGATCACGAACTCGGCCCCCAGGCCTGGTCGACCCGTCAAGCGGCCTTTCAGGACCGCCTGGCCAAGCTCAAGGCGAAGATCAGCTCCAAGAGCTGAATCTCCGGATCGACGACTACAGCCAGGCTTCGACCAGTTCGGCCCGCCGCTCGGCCCACTCCTCGGCGGTGATCGCGAACCGGACGTGGTCCTCCCACACACCGTTGATCTCGAGGTACCGCAGTGCCGTTCCCTCGTTGCGCAGCCCGAGCTTCTCGACCACTCGAAGTGACGAGTCGTTGCGGGGGACGATCGAGATCTGAACCCGGTGCAGCTTCAATTCCTCGAAGGCGAAGCGCAACACGATGACCACCCCTTCCGGGGTGTAGCCCCGGCCGGCCTGTTCCTCGTCGATCCAATAGCCGAGGTAGGCGCTCTGGAACGGCCCCCGCTGCACCGCGTTGAGGTTGATCTCGCCGCAGAACGAGCCGCCGACGAACACACCGAAGCCGTAGCCCGTCCCGGATTGCCATTCGCGGTCGCGAGCGTGGCACCGGAGAGCGAAGGCGCTGCGATCGACCACCGGATCGGGTGCACCGTCGGGGCGGCGCGGCTCCCATTTGGTCAACCAGTCGAGGTTCCTGCGGCGAACCTCCTGCCAGGCCCAGAAATCCTCGGGTCGGAGCGGCCGCAGAAGGATGCGACGACCGAGGAGGCTCGTGTTCACAATCATCGTGGGTTCACCATCCCGTCGATGGGACCACCGGTCGACACCCAGATCTCGTCGATGGCAAACCGTCGCATGAACCCCAGAAGAATACACATGGCGCCGACGATCCAGCCGACATGGTCGGGCTGCAGGCCGGGGTTCGCCGCGCGGTCGAGGTGCGATTCGGTGGCCAACGCACGGAAGAGCTCCTCGGCCGCATCTCGTTCGAGGATGTAGCCGTCGATCGCGTCGCCGTCGGCCACGCCGAGTTCCACCTCGGCCACGAACCGGATCACTCCGAGACCGACGATCGTCGAGTCGGCGATCGCCGCCGCCAACTCGGGCTGTTCCCGTACGACGTCGTCGAGATACAGCTCCACCACCGACAGTGCGGCCGACAGCTCACCGGGATCGGGAGGATCGCTCCGGAGATGCTCAGCGGTCACCGTTGCGGCACCGATGGGCAGCGACATGGCAACGGTGCGGCCGTCGACGTTCGTCGCCAACCGGGTCGACTCGTGACCGATGTCGAACGTGACCAGCCGCCCGTCGGCCCCACCGGGGCGAATCGAAGGATTCACCGAAGTCCCCGCCGCGGTGACGAGGCCGTCGACAACCTCACCGGCTTCCCGCAACCGCTCGTGTACCCAGAGGCCGACCGGATCGTCGCCGCCGGCAAGATGGTGGGCGTAGTGGGCGTGCAGGCACTTGACTCCCTGCCGGGTTCCGCCGACGCCCCCGCTGGGAGCGGGTCCGGTGTGATCCGATGGGATCAGCCCATCCCGCTCCCGCCGATACCGTTCGTGGGTTTCGGCCAGGAGGCCGGGATCGACGGCGGCCTCCGCCTGCTTCACGCCGCCCGTCGACTCGAGCCGGCCGATGGCCTTGTTGAGCACAGGGTCGATGAGCCAGTAGCGGGTCGGCATCGGTCGACCCGAATGGAGGAACGGGGCGTTGGCGAGTACGACCGGCGTTCCGTCGGGGCGGCTGACGGCAACGGCGTAGTCTCCCTGCGGTCGTCGACCGAGGAGGCGTTCGACCGTCGCGTCGAGATCTGGGTCCGGGTCCGCTGTCTCGGAATCCGCCCCGGTTCGATCGGGGTTCATCGGGCCGATCAGCCGCGGCTGATCAGCCACCAGATGAAGGCGATGACCAGGGCGAGCAGGCCGATGGCGGGGACCAGTCGTTTGGCCATCGATTCGCCCCCGACGGCCAACAGGTCGACGGCCTCGGGCTCGGGCGAGTCGATCTTGCGCACGCCACCCGACACCTTGTCGGCCACGGTTGTCGCCGTTTCGCCGGCTGTTTCTGCGGCCTCGGAGGCCGCTTCGTCGACGGCCGCCGCGGCGTCATCGGCTACCGCCGAGGCGCTGTCGGCTACGGAACCGGCGGCTGCGGCGACCCCGCTTGCACCGGACGGCGAGTCCTCGCCGAGCTTGTCACGGAGGTTGTCGGTGAACTGACCCAGCAGCTTCTTCGACACATCCTCGATCGCACCACGCCCGAAACTGGCGATCTTGCCACTCAAGCCGAGGTCGGTGTGGATCTCGACCTTGGTCTGATGGGCGGCCAGCTCCTCCAGCGTGGCCGTGACGACGGCGTTGGCGTTGCCCTGCCGGGGGTCGCGTCCCTCGGCCTTGAGCTTGGCCACATGATTCTCGGCGTCCTGCTCGATGAAGGAGGCCTTACCTTTGTAGTTGGCCGTGATCGGGCCCACCTTGATCTTGACCAGCCCCCGGTACTCGTCGCCTTCGATCTCGGTGAGCTGAGCGCCGGGCATGCAGGGAGCTATGAACTCGAGATCGTTGAGGATCGCCCAGGTCTCCTCGATGCCTCGTTCGATAACAAAGTCGTTCGTCAGCTCCATCGTCGGAGGTCCTCCATGGTGTCGATGTCAATCGGATTACCCATGCACGCTACCTCCGAAACGAGGTCGGGGCGCAGTCGAATGAGCGATCGGGCGCCGTCGTCACCGGTGCGGGGCAGCAGCGGCCACACGGAGCGATCGAGCTTGACCGGAGGGCGGCGCCGGCCGTCGAAATCGGCGATGACGATGACGCCGTCGGCGTCGGCGACCGTCCGCCAGGCATCGGCCCCGATCAGAGGCTGGTCGGCCAGGCCCACGATCACCGCGTCGTGTCCGTCGGCGTCGGCCCGGTCGATGCCGACGGCCAACGAAGCGGCCTGGCCGTCGAACCAGCGCTCGTTGTGAACGATCGTGAATCCGAGGTCGTCGACGGTGACGGACTCGGCGGTTGCCAGCCAATCGAGAGCGGGATCCAGCGTGGCCGCTCCGGTGACGACGTAGACCTGATCGACGGAGCCGTCGAGGAGGCTGCGAACGACTCCGAGCGCATGGGCGGCCAGCGGGCGCCCCCGAAAGTCGACGTCGAGTTTGTGGCGCAGCCCCTCGAACCGCGAGCCCGAACCACCCGCCAGCATCAGCACCGCTCGTGTCATCGGGGCCAGTGTGCCACGGCGACCGGGATCCCCCTCGCGGGCGAAGGTGTACCGATCAGGCCTACATCGAGCCGATTCACAACTGTTACTGTGGTCACACAAATACTGCCGTCAGCGGCCAAATAGCGCTGTTCCGCCCCCATTGTCGTGGGCAATCCGCCGGAGGAGAACCGGTCGGCGCATCGCCGTCGGCTAGATTCAAGCGTCGTCCGTTTGTAGACAACAGGAAACAAACCCTCCCATGGACTCCACAACGTTACGCCACCAGCTGCTGACCCTGGCCACGAGCCACCTCTGGACCTGGGATCACGAACTGCTGGCGCTGCTCGATCACAAACGGGCCGAGCCTTCGGACCCCACCTCTCCCCCTCACCCGGTGGTCACCATCACCAGACTCGGCGATGACGAACTCGAGGAGCTGGCCGCCGACGCCGAGTTCGTCGCCCGCCTCGACGACCAATGGCAGCGGGCCGAGGCGTACCTGGCCGACCGGGTCACCGATCCGCGCATCGCCTACTTCTCCCCCGAATTCGGGATCAGCGAGCGGATACCGCAGTACTCGGGCGGACTCGGCATCCTCGCCGGCGACCATCTCAAGGCGTCATCGGACCTGAAGGTGCCGCTGTGCGCCGTCGGACTCCTGTACCGGCAGGGGTTCTTTCGCCAACGCGTGACCGACGGGCATCAGACCGAACGATACGAGACCTATGAGCCCGAGGCCCTCGGTGCCGTCGACAGCGGACTGACCGTCAAGGTTCCCATGGTCCGTCACGAGGTCACCGCCCGGGTCTGGACCCTCGACGTCGGCCGGATTCGTCTCATTCTGCTCGACACCGACGTCCAGCCGAACAGCAGGCACGATCGCCACATCACCGATCGCCTCTACAGCGGCGATCGACGCCATCGTCTCGAGCAGGAGATGATTCTCGGTGTCGGCGGCGCCCGGGCGGTCCAGGCACTCGGCCTGAACCCGCCGCTCTACCATCTCAACGAGGGCCACGCCGGGTTCCTCATTCTCGAGCTGATCGACCGGGAGGTGGCCGACGGGGCGACGGTGGCCGAAGCGCTGGAACGCGTCGAGCCCCGCCTGCTGTTCACCACCCACACACCGGTTCCGGCCGGTATCGACCGATTCGACCACAGCCTGATACTCGGCTACCTCAAACCGTGGGCGAAACGCTGGTCGGTTGACGTCTCCGAGGTCGCCGAGCTCGGACACGATCCCGAGGGCCCCGACGACGAATTCAACATGGCCCTGTTCTGTCTCCGGGCCGCGGCCATGGCCAACGGCGTGTCCAAGCTCCACGGTGAGGTCAGCCGCGATCTGTTCGGTCAGGTCGACAAGGGGGCTGCGATCGGTTCGGTGACCAACGGCGTGCACGCCCGGACCTGGGTCGACCCCCGGATCGGGGAGGCGTTCGACGAGGTCGGCGGACCGGCCTGGGCCGACGGCGACGCCGCGGCCTGGGAGCGTATCGCCGCCATGGACACCGCAGCCATCCGCAATCTGCGCCGCCGGGGCGGCGAGACCCTCTCGCAGATAGTGCAGGAACGCACCGGCACCACCCTTGATCCCGAGGTGCTGACGGTCGGCTTCGCCCGCCGGTTCGCAACCTACAAGCGGGCCGATCTCCTGCTCCGGCATCGCAAGCAGCTCGAGAAGCTGCTGGCCGACGACTCGACGCCGATCCAGTTCGTGTTCGCAGGCAAGGCGCATCCGGCCGACGAGCCCGGCAAGGCCCTCCTTGCCCGAATCGTCGAGTTCGCCAGAAGTAAAGGTGCCAACAACCGATTCGTGTTCGTGAGCGACTACGACATCGCCGTCGCCCAAGCGATGTACGCCGGCTGCGACGTGTGGCTGAACAACCCCGTCCGACCACGGGAGGCTTCGGGGACCAGCGGTGAGAAGGCGGCACTCAACGGCTCGCTCAACTGCTCGATCTCCGACGGCTGGTGGGACGAGATGGCCACCGACCTGAACGGCTGGACCATCCCGGCCAGCGGGCTCGAGGACCCCGAGGCCCGCGATGCCGAGGAGTCGAAGGCCGCCCTCAAAATCATCTCCTCTGAAATCGTTCCGACCTACTGGGCGGGCGGTGAGCCCTGGGGCGACCCGTGGATCGAGCGGGTGCGTGCCTGCTGGCGGACACTCGGACCGAAGGTCACGGCCGCCCGGATGCTGGCCGACTATCGGGACGAGTTCTACCAACCGATGCTGGACGCACTGACGGAACGCTGATGCGAGTATGGGCCGGTGACCCGAGTCGTCTGGGCGCCATCTGGGACGGTACCGGCGTCAACGTTGCCGTGTACTCGGAGCCGGCGGAGCGGGTCGAGCTCTGTCTTTTCGACGCCGACGGTTCCGAGACGAGAGTCGATCTGCCGTCGATCACCGCCTTCGTCCATCACGGCTACTTCCCGGCGCTACGACCGGGCCAGCGGTACGGCTTCCGGGTCCACGGACCCTGGTCGCCGGCCGACGGCGTGCTGTGTAACCCCAACAAGCTGCTCACCGACCCCTACGCCCACGCCCTCGAGGGCGATCTGGAGTGGGACGATTCGATCTTCGCGTTCAAGAACGGCAGCGACGAGCTGAACCCGCTCGACAGCGCCCCGTCGATTCCGCGATCGGTGGTCGTCGATCAATCCTTCGACTGGGGAACCGACCAGGCGCCCCGCACGCCGCTGTACCGCACGATCATCTACGAGACCCATGTTCGCGGTATCAGCATGACCCACCCCGACGTTCCCGGCGAGCTGCGGGGCACCTACGCCGGTCTTGCCTCCGATCCGATCGTCGAACACCTGCTCTCGCTTGGCGTGACCGCCGTCGAGCTGCTTCCCGTTCACCATCACGTCTCGGAACATCATCTGGTCAAGGAGGGTCTGACCAACTACTGGGGCTACAACACCCTGGGGTTCTTCGCCCCTCACGCCGACTACGCCATCGATCGGGGCCACGGCCCGTGGGCCGGCTCGCAGGTCGTCGAGTTCAAGAACATGGTCAAGGCCCTCCACCGGGCCGGCATCGAGGTGATTCTCGACGTGGTGTACAACCACACCGCGGAGGGCAACCAGGGCGGTCCGATGCTGTCGCTCAAGGGTTTCGACAACCCGGCCTACTACCGGCTGAGCCAGGAGAACAAGAGGCATTACGTCGACTACACCGGCACCGGCAACAGCCTCAACATGCGCCACTCGCAGTCGCTGCAGTTGATGATGGACAGCCTGCGGTTCTGGATCACCGAGATGCACGTCGACGGCTTCCGATTCGACCTCGCCTCGGCACTGGCCCGCGGTCTTCACGAGGTCGACCGGCTCAGCTCGTTCTTCGACCTGATCCACCAGGATCCGGTCGTCAACCGGGTCAAGTTGATCGCCGAGCCGTGGGACGTCGGCGAGGGCGGCTACCAGGTCGGCAACTTCCCGCCCCTGTGGTCGGAGTGGAACGCCCGCTACCGCGACGGGGTTCGGGACTACTGGCGGGGAGCCGATGAGTCGCTGGCCGACTTCGCCTCCCGGCTCACCGGCAGCTCCGATCTCTACGCCTGGTCGGGGCGACGGCCGTCGGCCAGCATCAACTTCGTGACCGCCCACGACGGGTTCACGCTGCACGATCTGGTGTCGTACAACGAGAAACACAACGAAGCCAACGGTGAGGACAACCGCGACGGCGAGTCGCACAACCGCTCCTGGAACTCCGGTGTCGAGGGTCCGACCGACGACCCGAAGATCCTCGACATCCGAAAAGTTCGCCGCCGTTCGATCCTGACAACCCTTCTGCTCTCCCAGGGAATCCCGATGCTGCTCGGCGGTGACGAACTCGGGCGAACCCAGCACGGCAACAACAACGGCTACTGCCAGGACAACGAACTGTCCTGGTACGACTGGGAGAATGTCGACGAGGAGCTTCTGGCCTTCGTCCGGCGACTGGGCCGGTTCAGAAGCGAACACCCCACGTTCCGTCGCCGCCGCTGGTTCGAGGGGCGGGACCTTCACGGCAGCGACGTCTTCGACATCGAGTGGTTCAGCGCCGGTGGCAAACCCATGACCGACGACGACTGGAACAATGGTCTTGTCCGGTCGCTGATGGTGTATCTCAATGGGCAGGTGATTCCGGCACCCGACTACTACGGGAATCGAATCACCGACGACAGCTTTCTCCTCCTGTTCAATCCCAGCGGGGACGCGACGAAGTTCCACGTCCCCGATGGGCTGGAGGCGAGGACCTGGCGGGTGGAGATCGACACCGCCACCGACCACCGGCGGGACGCCATCGTGGACACCAAAGACGTGTGGACCGTGGCCCCGTGGGCCCTTGTTGTGCTACAGATGAACGGATCCTGATATGACTTCCACCTCAACATCACCAAACCCGTCCCCATCACCAAACCCGTCCCCATCACCAAACCCGTCCCCATCACCAAACCCGTCCCCATCACCAAACCCGTCCCCATCACCAAACCCGC
>Ga0224512_10003667_pt1 | contig 13411 bp, 14 predicted proteins | sample SF_May12_sed_USG_4_FD_169103 | JGI IMG/M metagenome (GOLD analysis project Ga0224512, IMG submission 169103) | Sediment microbial communities from San Francisco Bay, California, United States - SF_May12_sed_USGS_13 | ecosystem: Environmental > Aquatic > Marine > Sediment | place: USA...
CGTCGCACTACTCGCGCGTCATGGCCGACACAGGGCGCCCGCCTGAGACGCTGAAAGCGCTGTTCGAGACGAGCTGTGCGCGCTGGCGCGTGCTCCCCGCCTTCACCAGCATGGGGGTGACGCTCAGCTACGGCGAGGTGGAACGGCGCTCGGGCGCCTTCGGCGCCTTCCTGCGCCAGGAGCTCGGGCTCGCCCCCGGCGAGCGCATCGCGATCATGCTGCCGAATCTCCTGCAGTACCCGATCGCGCTCATCGGCGCATTGCGCGCCGGGCTCGCGGTGGTGAACGTGAATCCGCTCTACACCGCGCCGGAGCTGCGCACCCTGCTGGAGGATTCCGGTGCGGCGGCCGTGCTGGTGCTGGAGAACTTCGCGCACACGCTCGAGCATGCGCTCGCCGGCACGTGCGTGCAGCACGTCGTCACGACGCAGGTCGGCGATGCCTTCCCCGTGCCGAAGCGCTGGGCGGTCAATCTTGCCGTGAAACACGTCAAGCGCATGGTGCCCGCCTGGCATATTCCCGGCGCGATCGCATTCAACGATGCGCGTGCACCAGAGCTTCCCGCGACTGCCGTGGATCCCGCGGACGTCGCCTTCCTGCAGTACACCGGCGGCACCACGGGGCGCCCGAAGGGCGTAGTGCTCACGCACGCCAACATGACCGCGAACGTGCGCCAGACCCTGGCCTGGGCCGGCGCCGCGCTCGCCGAGGGCGAGGAGACTGTGGTCACCGCGCTGCCGCTCTATCACATCTTCGCGCTCACCGCGAACCTGCTGCTGTTCTTCCGGCTGGGCGGGAGGAACCTGCTCATCCCGAATCCGCGCGATCTGCCCGCCTTCGTCGCCGAACTGAAGCGCATGCGCTTCAGCGGCATCACCGGTGTGAACACCTTGTACGCGGCGCTGCTCGATGCGCCCGGCTTCGACGCGGCCTGCCGCGCCAACCACGGCGCCCTGAAGATCGCGGTTGCCGGCGGCATGGCCGTGCAACGCAGCGTGGCGGAGCGCTGGCAGCGCGCCACCGGCGCGCCCCTGGTCGAGGGCTACGGCCTCACCGAGGCTTCGCCCAACGTGTGCGCCAACCCCATCGACGCGCGCGAGTTCAGCGGCAAGCTCGGGCTGCCCCTGCCCGAGACCGAGGTGAGCATCCGCGACGAGCGCGGCGCCAAGCTGGCACTCGGCGAGGTGGGCGAGATCTGCGTGCGCGGGCCGCAGGTAACGCGCGGCTACTGGAACGCGCCCGAGGAGACTGCGCAGGCCTTCTTCCCCGACGGGTGGCTACGCACGGGCGACCTCGGGCGCATCGACGAGCGCGGCTACGTCGAGTTCGTGGACCGCCGCAAGGACGTGATCGTGGTCTCGGGCTTCAAGGCCTATCCGAGCGAGATCGAGGCGGTGGCGCTCGCGCACCCGGGCGTGAAGGACGCGGGCGCGGTCGGCATGCCGCACCCGAAGAGCGGCGAAGCGGTGGCGCTGTTCGTCGTCAAGCGCGACCCCGCGCTCAGCGCCGAGGCGCTCGCGGCGCACTGCGCCGAGCGTCTCGCGCCCTACAAGCGGCCGGTGCGTATCGAGTTCCGCGACGCACTGCCCAAGTCGCCGCTCGGCAAGGTACTGCACCGCGAGCTGAAGGCGGCCGCCTGAGAACGTCCTCAGGCCGTGCCGCGGAAGCGCTTGTTCGCCTGCCGCACGGCGAGCTCCATGTCGTGCCAGGCCTTCTGAAACCCAGCGACGATCGGCGCGCTCGCCGCGGCGCTCTGGCGCCCGAGCTTCGCCAGCGCCCGGTTCGCCGCCTCCTGCTTGCGCTTCAGCACCTGCAGGTCGCGCACGGCGGTCGCGCGCGCGCTCTTCTCGGCCTTGCGCGCCTCGGCCATCAGCCAATCGAGCCGCTTGCCGACGGCGCGGACTTCCTTGTGCAGGTTGAGCCGGCTGGCGGTCTTGCCCTTCTTCGCGGCTGCCTTTCGCTTGCGTGCCATGGCGGTTCCTTTCGGAGTTGTAAGGCCTCAATATGACGGCACACGGAACAGGCGGGTTGACCTGCGTCAATCCGCCTGCCTTGCGTTGTCACATGTCTGCAGACATCACGCTCGGGCAACGCCTGCGCCGCCACGTGCAGGCACTCGCCGGCGACATCGGCGAGCGGCACGTCTGGCGCCCGCGGGCGCTGCACGCTGCGGCCGACTACATCCGCCATGAGTTCGAGGCGCTCGGCTTCGCCGTCGCGGCGCAGGCCTACGACGCGCACGGCGTGCGCTGCGAGAACCTCGAGGTGACGATCCCGGGATCGCGCCGTGCAAGCGAGATCGACCTCGTCGGCGCGCACTACGACACCGTAGAGGGCAGCCCCGGCGCCGACGACAACGCGAGCGGCGTCGCGGGCCTGATCGAGATCGCGCGCGCGCTGCGCGACGCCGGGCCGCAGCGCACGCTGAAACTGGTGGCCTTCGTGAACGAGGAGGCGCCGTTCTTTCCGTTCGGGCTGATGGGCAGCAAGGTATACGCTGATGCGGCGCGCAAGCGCGGCGACGACATCCGCCTCATGCTCTCGCTGGAGATGCTCGGCTGCTATCGCGACGATCCCGGCAGCCAGGCGTATCCGCCGTTCCTGAAGTGGTTCTATCCCCGGCGCGGCAACTTCATCGCCTTCGTGTCGAACCTGCGCTCGCGCCACGCGCTGCTCGCCCTCTCGAGCGCGTTTCGCGCGCACTGCGATTTTCCCGCCGAGCGGCTCGCGAGCCCCGCCATCGTCCCGGGCGTGTCTTGGAGCGACCAGATCTCCTTCTGGCGCGCCGGCTATCCGGGTGTCATGGTCACCGACACGGCCTTCTACCGCTACGCACACTATCACCAGCCGACGGACACGCTCGAGCGACTGCGCTATCCGGAAATGGCGCGGGTGGTCGCGGGACTGGCGCGCGCGCTCGGCGCGCTCGCGGGCCCCGCTCAGGCGCTCGCGGCGGGCTCGTAGTCCGGCCGGAACTCGAGCGGCCAGCGCTTGGCGAGGTGCCGCAGCACCGAATGCTCGAAATGCGGCGTGTAGTAGGTCCAGTTCGGCTGCAGCCGGGAGAACTTGCCGAGGCGCTCGAAGCGCACGTTGAGCGCGCCCCCGGCCGCGAGCTCGGCCTCCTCGTAGGCCCGCTGCTCGGCCGCGGCGTGCGCGTCGTCGCGGTAGAAGAGCCATTCGCGCGCGAACGCCTCCTGCATGCGCGCCAGCTCGTGGCGGCGCGCTTCGTCCAGCGACCAGGCCGAGTGCAGGTCGGCGAGGTCCACGGACTCATAGCGCGTCTCGCGGTCGCTGTAGTAGCCCTCCAGCAGGAAGCAGCGGCTGGCGATGTCGGCGTCGGGCCGCGGGCCTGTGTACCAGCCGTAGACGTCGCGCCCGGCAGCGAGATACGCGACGGCGCAGTGCGGGCCGGCGCCGCGCGGGGCGTAGGCGATGAAGATCTCCGGTGCATGCATGCACGTATTACGCAGCAAACCGGCGCGTGGGCACTTGACGCGGATCAAACGCCGCGTCTGGGGGGCGGCGTAGCTTGCAGGCGGTGACGGATACGGACTGCGTCGCGTTCCTGCAATGGGCGCTGCCGCGGCTCGGCCTGCGCTGGGCGGGCTACCGCAAGGTGCGGCGTCGGGTGTGCAAGCGCATCGCGCGGCGCATGCGCGAGCTCGGCCTGTGCGAGGCCGGGCGATACCGGGAGCGCCTCGAAGCCGACCCATCCGAGTGGCGCGCACTCGGCACGCTCTGCGCGATCCCCATCTCGCGCTTCTATCGCGACCGCGAGGTGTTCGACGCCCTCGGCGCCGAGGTGCTGCCCGCGCTAGCGCGGGGAGCGCAGCACCTCGAATGCTGGAGCGCGGGCTGCGCTTCGGGCGAGGAGCCCTACACGCTTGCCCTGCTGTGGCGCCTGCAGCTCGCGCCGCGCTTCCCCGATCTCGGCTTTCGCGTTCTCGGCACCGATGTCGACGCGCGACTGTTGCAGCGCGCGCGCGCCGCCTGCTACGGCGCGGGCAGCCTCGCGGCGCTGCCAGCGGCGTGGCGCGCGCAGGCGTTCGAGCAGCGCGGGCGGCTCTGGTGCCTGCGCGAGGGCTTCCGCGCCCGCGTGGAGCTCCTCCCTCAGGACTTGCTCGCCGAGTTGCCCGATCGCGAGTTCGACGTTGTGCTGAGCCGCAACCTCGCCTTCACCTATTTCGACGCCGAGGGCGCGCGGCGCGCGCTCGAGCGCATCGCCAGCCGCTTGCGCCCGGGCGGCGCGCTGGTGATCGGCGTCCACGAGCGCTTGCCGCCGCCGGCCGCGGACTTTGAGCCGTGGCCGGGCTGTCGCGCGATATACCGCTGCAACCCCCGGGTCAGCACTTCCTCCTGAGCTGCTCCGCGACCGACTCGATCTCCCTGCGGCGCGGCGACGTCGACCTCCGCGCCCTCCTCCAGCAGTCGGTAGTAGGGCACGAGGAGCTCGCTCTCCTCGAAGCCGTTCGCGCTGACGATCTAGGCGCGCATGAAGAACATGCTGTCGCGCTTGCGATGGAGCAGCTTGACGCAGATCAACAAGAGGTTTCGCGGTGGTGGCTCAATGTAGGCGCCGCGATTTGCCGCGCACCGCCAGCCTGCCACGGAGGACCGCCATGAACGTCGGAGACATCTGCACCCGGGAAATCGCGATCGCCGTACGCGAAAGCAGCCTGCAGGAGGCGGCGGCTCTCATGCGCGAGCGCCACGTCGGCAGCCTGCTCGTGGTGGGGGACTCGCCCAACGGCCCGCAGGCGGTCGGCATCGTCACGGATCGCGACATGGTGATCGAGGGCGTCGCCCGCGGCATGGACGTGACACAGACGGACATCGGCCGCTTCGCCGAGGGCAACCTCGCCGCAATCGCGGCGAGCGCGACGATCGGCGAGGCGATCGCGACGATGCGCGAGCGCGGCGTGCGCCGCCTGCTCGTCTCGACCGACGGCGGCACGCTCTTCGGCATCGTCTCGCTCGACGACCTGCTCGGGGCGCTGGCGCACGACCTGCAGGACCTGGCGTACACAGTGCGCAGCGGCATCGACCGCGAGACCGACGAGCGTCCGCCGTTCGCGGACACGCAGTTCGGGGAGATCCGCATTCCGCCGTACCCCGTGGCGTGATTTGCAGCGACCCCGCGCTCATCGACGCCGTGTGGCGGCACGCGCGCGCCATGCCCGAGGCCGACCCCGCGCACTGGCGCCAGGACGCCTGCGGCGCGTGGATGCGGCGCGAGCAGTACGGGCACGAGGACGCCGAGTTCGGCTGGAAGCTGGTAAAGGTGTCTCCCGGCGGCGCGGACAGCGCCGAAAACCTGCGCCCCTTCCACTGCCGCAACGGCTATGACGTCGCCGGCGCTCAACCGCGCTGCGCGCTCACCGCCGATCGCGCCAACCTGCCGGCGGAGAAGTACGCCATGCCGCCGCGCAATCGCGCGGCCTAGGCGCCACGCGCTTCGAGCAGCGCGAGCAGGCGCAGCGCATTGCGCGGCGCCTGGCCCCGCGCATCGTTGTCGAAGTACACGTGCACCTGTCGCCCCTCGCGTATCCAGCGCCGCACTCTTCGCGCCCAGGCGCGCAGCTCGCTTTCGCTGTAGCCGGAAGCGTAGGTCACCGCGTGCCCGTGCAGCCGCACGTAGACGAGGTCCGTGGTGAGCGCGTCCCACAGCGGCCAGTCGGCGGCGTCCGACTGGCACACGGCGATGCGGTGCGTGCGCAGGCAGTGGGCGACCTGGTCGCAGAACCAGCTGGGATGGCGGAACTCGATGACATGGCGCGGCTTGCGCCAGGCGCGCAGCGCGCGCGTAAAGGCCTCCAGCCGCTCGAGGTTGCGGCGGAAGTTTGCCGGCAGCTGCCATAGCACCACGGCGAGTCTGTCGCCGAGCGCGCTTGCGCGCTCGCGCTCGAGGCGGATCGGGCCGAGCGGATCCTTGAGCTTTCGGTTGTGCGTGAGATAGCGGTGCGCCTTGAGCGCGAAACGGAACGCGGGCGGCGTCTCGTCGCGCCAGCGGCGGAACGTGGCGACGCTCTGCAGCCGGTAGTGCGTGGCGTTGATTTCGATGCCACTGAAGCGCGTGCTGCAATACGCGAGCCACGCCTTCGCCGGCCGCCCGCCGTAGAAGTCCTCGCGCCAGGCGCCGTAGTTCCAGCCGCTCGTGCCGATGAAGGCGCGGCCGGCCATGCGCTCAGGGCGCGGCGACGAGCGGCAGGCGCCGCAGCCGCGCGCCCGTGGCGGCGAACACGGCGTTCGCCACCGCGGGCGCGACCGGCGGCACGCCCGGCTCGCCCACGCCGCCGGGAGGCTCGCGGCTCGGCGCGAGGTGCACCTCGATTCTCGGCGTATCGCGCATGCGCAGGATCGGGTAGTCCTCGAAGCTCGACTGCTCGACCGCGCCGTCGCGCAGCGTGATCTCGCCGTACAGCGCGGCGCTCAACGCGAACACGATCGCGCCTTCCATCTGCGCCGCCACCGCGTCCGGATTGACGACGATCCCGCAATCGGCCGCGCACACGATACGCTCGACGCGCCAGGCCTTGCCCTCGGCGGCCACTTCGGCGATCTGCGCTACCCAGCTGCCGTACGAGTGGTACACGGCAACGCCGCAGCCGCGGCCGCGCGTCGTGCGGCCGTGCCAGGCGGCGCGCTCGGCGGCCAGCTTGAGCACGGCGCGATGGCGCGGCGCGTGCGCGAGCAGCCCGAGGCGGAACGCGACCGGGTCCTGGCCGGCCGCCGCGGCGAGCTCGTCGACGAAGCACTCGACGGCGAAGGCGTTCTGCGAGGCGCCCACCGAGCGCCAGTAGCCGGTGGGCACGCCGGGATCTTCACGGACGTGGATTTCGCGCAGGTTGGGAATGGCGTAGGGAATGTCGACTTCCTCCAGCGCGAGCTCGGGGCCGGCGATGCGCTGCTCCCAGGCGCTCGGCGCGCCGTGCTCGTCGAGCGCGCCGCGCAGCGCGGCGAGGCTCGCCGGCCGGTAGAAATCGTGGCGCAGGTCGTCGGCGCGCGTCCACAGCACGCGCACCGGACGGCCGAGCGCCTGCGCCAGGCGTACCGCCTCGCCGACGAAGTCGGTCTCGAGGCGCCGTCCGAAGCCGCCGCCGAGATAGGGCGTGTGCACGCGCACGCGCTCGCGCGGCAGGCCGGAGATCTCCATGGCGAGCGCCTGCGCGGCTTCCTGCGCTTGCGTGCCCGTCCAGACGTCGCAACCCTCCTCGCTCACCTGGGCGAGGCAGTTCGGCGGCTCCATCGGCGCATGCGCGAGGTACGGCGTCTCGTAGCGCGCCTCAAGCACGCGCCGAGCGCCCTCGAGCGCGCGCTCGACGTCGCCGCGCGCGCGCGCTTTCGCGCCGCGCCGCTCGAGCGCGGCCGCGAGGCGCTCGTGGATCGCGGCGCTATCGAGCCGGCAGGCCTTGCTCAGGTCCCATTCGATCCTGAGCGCCTCGCGCCCGGCGAGCGCCGCGGGTACATCGGCGGCCGCCACCGCCACGGCCCCTTCGACCTCGCGCACGGCGACCACGCCCGGCACGCGCAGCGTGTCCGTGGCGTCGAAGCGCGCGACGCGCCCGCCGAAGGAGGGACAGCGCGCCAGCACCGCAGCGAGCGGGCTCTGCCAGGCGACGTCGAGCCCGAACACCGCGCGTCCCAGCGCCAGATCGGGCACTTCGAGGCGCGGCAGCGGCCGGCCTAGGAGGCGAAACTCGTCCGGGCGCTTCGGCTGCACGCCGCGTGGCGCGCGCGCCGCCGCGGCCGACGCGGCGAGCGCGGCGTAGGGTGCGCGGCGTCCGGTCGCTTCATGAATGACCACGCCGCCCTGCGCGCGGCACTCGCCGCGCTTCACACCCCAGAGCGCGGCGGCCGCGGCGATCAGCCGCTCGTGCGCCACGGCGCTCGCGCGCCGCAGGCCGTCCCACGCGGCGCGGATGCCGGTGCTGCCGCCGGTCATCTGCTCGCCGATGAGCGGGTTGACGTACTCCGGTGCCGCCGGCGCGAACTCGATGCGCAGCTGCTCAAGGTCCACCTCCAGCTCCTCCGCGGCGAGCATGGCGAGACCGGTGAGCGTGCCCTGCCCCATCTCCGAGCGGTCGACGAGGAGCGTGATCGTGTTGTCCCGGTTGACGCGCAGCCAGGGATTAAGCGCCGGAGCGCCGGCGTCGCCACCCGCCGGCAGCGCGTCGGTGCGCTGGAGCGGCTCGGCCGCGCTCCAGGCGGCCGCGCGATGGATCGCGCGCCGGATGCGCGGATAGGTGCCGCAGCGGCACAGCACGTGCGACATCGCCTCATCGATCTGCGCGTCGCTCGGGCGCGAGTGGCGCCCGAGCAGCCAGGCGGCGGTCAGCAGCTGCGCCGGCTGGCAGTAGCCGCACTGCGGCACCTGCTCGGCAATCCAGGCCTGCACCAGCGGCTGGCGCGGCTCGCGCGCCAGCGCCTCGATCGTCGTGACGGCCTTGCCCGCCGCCTGCGTCACCGGGAGGGTGCAGGCATGGCGGGGCTCGCCGTCCACCTGCACCACGCAGGTCCCGCAGACGCCGACGCCGCAGCCGTACTTCGTCCCCGTCAGGCCGAAGGCGTCGCGCAGCACCCACAGTAACGGCGTGTCGGGCGCGCCGACGAACTCGCGCGCCTCGCCGTTCACCTGCAAGCGGATTGCCTGCGTGTGCCGTTCCACGGTGCCGAGTGTCCGCCGCTCCCGGCGACGGGACTTGATCTCGCGCAAGGTCGCCGGGCGAAAGCGGCGCATTACTTGCGGCATGAGGATCGGGGTCGAGTGCTATGCCGGCTACCGGGGAGAGGAGGAGCCGCGCGTTTTCACCCTCGGCGAGCAGCGAGTCGAGATCGCTGAGATCGTGGACCGCTGGATCACCCCCGAGCACCGCTACTTCAAGGTCAAGGCGCGCGACGGCCGCGTGCTGGTGCTGCGCCAGGATACGGCTTCGGGCGAGTGGGAGCTCGCCGCGCTGGTCGGCAAGGAGCGTCCGAGCGCCGGCGCGCGGACGTTGCACTGACATGGAGATCTTCTCGGCTGCATTCGAGCACGAAGGTCTCATCCCGGTGAAGTACACCTGCGAGGGCAGGGACGCTTCACCGCCGCTCGCCTGGTCCGGCGTGCCCGCCGGCACGAAGAGCCTGGCGCTCGTGGTCGAGGACCCCGATGCCCCCGATCCCGCGGCACCGGAGATGACCTGGGTGCACTGGGTGCTCTACAACATCCCGCCCGGCTGCGGCGGGCTGCCGGAGGGCGTGCGCGCGCTGCCCGCAGGCACGCTCGAAGGTCTCAACGACTGGCAGCGCACCGGCTACGGCGGGCCCTGCCCGCCGGTCGGGCGCCATCGCTACTTCCACCGCCTATATGCGCTCGACACGGCGCTGCCCGATCTGCGGCAGCCGCCGCGCGCGAGGCTGGCGGCGGCGATGCACGGCCACGTCATCGCCCAGGCTGCGCTCATGGGCACGTACCGCAAGTGGAAGTGATCTGATCCCCGTGAGGTAGACATGGCCAAGACAACCCCGCCGACCGACCCGCAGAGCGTGTTCTGCGAGTCTTGCCTCAAGCTCGTGCCGCGCGCCGAGGCGCTCTCCGCCGAAGGGCGCGACTACGTCGCCTACTTCTGCGGCCGCGACTGCTACGACCGCTGGCACCGGCAACGCCCGCCGCTCGCCGAGCCGGGAACGCGAGAATTCCAGGAAGGCGCGGGGCGCAGCATCTCGCGCGACGAGCGCGTGAAGCGCGCGACGCAGCAGCACCCGCAGCGCGACGCGCCGAAGGCTGACAGCGTCGAGCCCGACGAGCTGCCGCCGGATTGAGCGCGGCTCAGGTGCGGGCCACGCGCCCCGAGCCGGTCCGTCCGCAGCACGCGCGCAGCAAGCCTTTTCCGGAGTTCGATCGCCTCGCAAGGCGAGAAATCAGCAGGCTTCCCGCCGCGCGAAGACATGGCGTTGCCGGTGGTCGAGCCGTGCGAGGCCGTGGCGCGCAGCCGAGGCGAGCGCCTCGCGGTACTCCTGCGGCGTGACTGGCCGGTCAATTTCGGGATATTCGTCCGCGCGATAGCAGGGCCGGTACTGGTCCATGAGGTTGAGGTAGGTGTTCGTGGAGATTACCTCGGCGAGGAAGCGCAGCACCTGCTCGGTCCCGGCGATGCCGTGCGGCAGGACCAGGTGGCGCACCAGCAGGCCGCGCTGCGCGATGCCGTGCTCGTCGAGCGCGAGGTCGCCGACCTGCCGGTGCATCTCCTGCACCGCGGTGCGGTTCACTTCCACGTAGTCGCGTACCTTCGAGTACTTGCGGGCGAGCGCCGAATCCCCGTACTTCATGTCCGGCATGTAGATGTCGACGATGCCGTCGAGCAGCGCGAGCGCCTCGGAGCTGTCGTACCCGCTGGTGTTGTAGACCAGCGGCAGCCGCAGCCCGCGCGCGGCCGCGTCGCTCACGGCGGCGACGATCTGCGCCACGACGTGGCTCGGTGTGACGAGATTGATGTTGTGGCAGCCCTGCGACTGCAGCTCGAGCATCATGTCGGCGAGCTCGAGCGGCTCGACTTCGCGGCCAACGCCGCGCTGCGAGATGTCCCAGTTCTGGCAGTACACGCAGCGCAGGTTGCACCAGGAGAAGAAGATCGTCCCCGACCCCGCCCAGCCGCGCAGCGGATCCTCCTCGCCGTGGTGCGGCCCGTAGCTCGCCACCACCGCGCGCTCGCCAGTGCGACACACCGCGCCCTCGACGCTACGGCGGCGATTGACACGGCAATATCGGGCGCACAGGTCGCAGCCCTCGAGGTGGCGGTAGGCGGCCGCAACGCGCCGCGCGAGCTCGCCGCTCGCGGCCAGGGCGAAGTAAGCGGGGGTGCGCGGGCGCATCGGTCCACTGTCCGCCTTCACCGGTCGGGGTACTTGATCTTGCGCAAGGCGGCGCAGCTCAACCCGATCGATGCGCTGCGCCACCAGCGCTGGATGCACGGCTTGCCTTTCGGGCGCGCCCAAGCAATGAAGGCAGTGGATCACGCCTGCGGCACGCGCCGTTCGATCTGCCTCAAATGAACTTGACGTACATCAAGAGCAGCCCCTTGGCGCGGCGGCATCCTTGGCGCATCAGCCACAGAGGAAATACCCGAGCCATGCAACTGCCCGTGCAAGTCACCTACCGCGGCATGGAGAGTTCCGCCGCCATCGAGGAGGCGGTGCGCGAGAGGGCTGCCAAGCTGGAGCAATTCCATTCGCGCATCGTGAGCTGCCGCGTGGTCATCGAGCAGCCGGCGCGCCACAAGAGAAAGGGCAAGGAGTTCGCGGTGCATATCGACCTCAAGGTGCCGGGCGGCGAACTCGCGGTAAACCGCGAGCAGCATGTGGACGTGTACGTGGCGCTGCGCGATGCGTTCGACGCCGCGCGCCGCAAGCTCGAGGACTTCGCGCGCGAGAAGCGCGGCGACGTCAAGCACCACGAGCCCACGCAATCGGGCACCGTGGCGCGCATCCTGGCCGACGAAGGCTACGGCTTCATCGCCACCGCCGACGGCCGCGAGCTGTACTTCTCGCGCGAGAACGTGGTGACGCCGCCGTTCGAGCATCTCGCCGAGGGCGCCGCGGTGCATTTCATCGAGGAGCCCGCGGCGGAAGGGCCGCAGGCGAAGCGCGTCAGCGCGCGCCACTCCGCGCCGGGCGGCTGAAGCTAGTCGGGGCGCCGCTCTCCCTTGCGCAGCCAGACCCCGCGCTCGGCGCACTGCAGCACCTCGCTGCCGCTGCGCACGTACTCGCCGAGCGCGAAGACCACGCCGTTGAAGTAGCAAACGGGGGCTTCGATCTCGAGGCCGGGCGTGGCCTGCTCTGCGTCGTACTCCACTTCGTCAATGATGGGCGAGTTCTTCAGCTCGGGATCGGGCGCGCCGACCTGCGGCATCGAGTCCTTCATGGGCATCTCCCTGGAATCGACCCCTACGATGTCCCGTGTGCGCGCAGGCAGCATTGACTTGCGTCAAACTCCTTCGTATCTGCGGCGACTACTGTGAGCGCAATGGAAACGCGCACCCGCTTCAACGTCGCGTATCTGGTCTTCGCGCTCCTCGCGCTGCTGCTGGTGCAGCGCTGGTGGCAGGAGGCGCAGTCGGTCGACGTTGTGCCTTACAGCGAGTTCGAACAAATGCTCAAAGAGGGCCGCATCGCGGAAATCACCGTGGGCGAGCGCCTCATCGTCGGCAAGCTGAAGCAGCCGGAAGGGCGCAAGACCACGGTGGCGGCGAACCGCGTCGAGCCCGAGCTCGCCGACCGGCTCGCCAAGTACGGCGTGCCCTACACGCGCCAGGTGGAGAGCACGTTCCTGCGCGACCTGCTGTCCTGGGTCGTGCCTGCGCTCGTGTTCTTCGGCGTGTGGTTCCTGCTGGCGCGGCGCTTCGCCGCGCAGCAGGGGCTGGGCGGCTTCATGAGCATCGGCAAGAGCCGCGCCAAGGTCTATGTCGAAAGCCGGACGGGCGTCACCTTCGCCGACGTCGCGGGGGTGGACGAGGCGAAGGCCGAGCTGCAGGAGGTCATCGAGTTTCTCAAGAACCCCATCAAGTACGGGCGCCTGGGCGCGCACGTGCCGAAGGGCATCCTGCTCGTCGGGCCGCCGGGCACCGGCAAGACGCTGCTCGCGCGCGCCGTGGCGGGCGAAGCGGGCGTGCCCTTCTTCTCCATCTCGGGCGCCGAGTTCGTGGAGATGTTCGTGGGCGTGGGCGCGGCGCGCGTGCGCGATCTGTTCGAGCAGGCGCGGCAGAAGGCGCCCGCCATCATCTTCATCGACGAGCTGGACGCGCTCGGGCGCGCGCGCGGCAGCTTCGGCCTGGGCGGACACGACGAGAAGGAGCAGACGCTCAACCAGCTCCTTTCCGAGCTCGACGGCTTCGATCCGTCCACCGGCGTGGTGCTGCTCGCCGCCACCAACCGCCCGGAGATTCTCGACCCGGCGCTCCTGCGCGCCGGGCGCTTCGACCGGCAGGTGCTGGTCGACCGACCCGACAGGAAAGGACGAATCCAGATTCTCGAAGTGCACGCGCGCAAGATCCGCCTCGCTCCCGCCGTCTCGATCGAGCAGGTCGCGGGCTTGACGCCCGGCTTCTCCGGCGCCGACCTCGCCAACCTGGTGAACGAGGCGGCGCTACTCGCCACGCGCCGCAACGCCGACGCGGTGTCGCTCGAGGACTTCACGCAGGCGGTGGAGCGCATCGTCGCCGGGCTGGAGAAGAAGAGCCGCGTGCTGAACGAGACCGAGCGGCGCGTGGTCGCACACCACGAGATGGGCCATGCGCTCGTCGCCATGGCGCTGCCGGGAACCGACCCCGTGCACAAGGTGTCCATTATCCCGCGCGGCGTGGGTGCGCTCGGCTACACCATCCAGCGCCCCACCGAGGATCGTTTCCTCATGACGCGCGAGGAGCTCGAGAACAAG
>Ga0224512_10003668_pt1 | contig 13409 bp, 10 predicted proteins | sample SF_May12_sed_USG_4_FD_169103 | JGI IMG/M metagenome (GOLD analysis project Ga0224512, IMG submission 169103) | Sediment microbial communities from San Francisco Bay, California, United States - SF_May12_sed_USGS_13 | ecosystem: Environmental > Aquatic > Marine > Sediment | place: USA...
ACCTTCGTATCCGAGGACGGCGGCGACGAGATAGTGATGGACACCCTCCACGTTGAAGGGGATGACGCCGACCCGCTCGCTGCTTCGACCCGGGTCCGCCTCGCCGAAGATACGGACGCCCGGTATGCGCTGTAGGCGCTCGAGACAGTACGCCGTGAGCTGTGCCTCATGCTCGGCCACGCGCTCCATCCCCACCTCCATGAGCACCTGCGCTGCCTTGGCCATGGCCATCGCCCCGATGACATTGGGGCTCCCAGCCTCGTCGCGGTCAGGCATGCCCGCCCAATGGACCTCATCGAGCGTCACGACATCCACGGTGCCCCCACCGGGATATTCCGGTCCGTCAGCGAGGAAGAACTCCTTGGGGCCGATGAGCGCCCCCGTCCCAAAGGGGGCGTACATCTTGTGCGCCGCCAGCGTAACGAAGTCGAGATGCTCGGGATCGTCGTCCGCCTTCATGTCGACCCGACGGTGGGGAGCCAACTGCGCCGCGTCCACCATGATCTTCGCGCCCACCTCGTGGGTCTTGCGGGCCAGGCGGTGAACCGGTTGCAGGTAGCCGCTCACGTTGGAGGCAGCCGTGACCGCCACCAGCGCGATCTTGCCGCGGTGCCGCTTCAGTTGCCGATCGAAGTCGTCCTCATCGAGACGTCCGTCCGGTGTCGCACCGACGTACACCACCCGAGCCTGTGCGCGCCACGGCAGATCGTTGGAGTGGTGCTCCATAATCGTCGTGATGACGACGGCGTCGGCATCACGTGGCAAACGGTATGCAAGCTTGTTGATGGCTTCCGTCGTGTTCTTCCCGAAAATGACAGTGTTGGTGTCGAGATCGGCGTTGACGAACCGTCCGACGGCGTCGTGCGCCTGTTCATACACCATCGTGCTGAGCCGCGACTTGAACCCGGAGCCCCGATGGACACTGGAGTAGTAGGGAAGGAACTCCTCTATGGCGAGGGCCACGTCGCGGAACGACGGGGTCGTCGCAGCATTGTCGAGGTTGACGTATGTGACCATCCGTCCGTCGAGCAGCGGGGTCTCGCGATCGAGGCCGACGATGCGACGACGAAAGTCCACGTCCGGCGTGGTCGCGTGGGCGCTGCTCACGCCGCCCCCCGAACCGATGCAGGAGCTTCGGCCGGTTCGAGGCGCACGGGACACACCTTGAGCTCGGCGGTGTGCGTCACGGGATCGTAGCCGCCGCCAGTGAGCACATTGATTGGAGTATCGTTGAACGAGAAGCTCGCGAAGACGGTGCCCTGTGGTGAGCGATTCGTCGCTTTCACCTTGATCAGTACGCAGCCGCGGCGACTGTGCATTCGAGCCCAGCCACCATTCGTGAGCCCCCAGGTGGCGACGTCGGACGGATGCACTTCCAGCGTCTCCTCAGGCAACAGGTAGTCGATACCTGCGGAGCGTCCCGTCTGGGTGCGTGTGTGATAGGACTGCAACCGTCGCCCGGTCGTGAGCCACACGGGGTACTCTTCGTCCACGGTCTCCGCCGGATCGCGGTAGGTGATGACACTGAAGATCCCGCGGCCATTCAAGAATTCACCCTGGTGTAGCCGCGGCGTGCCAGGATGCTTCTTGTGCGGCACCGGCCATTGGTATTCGCCGTGTTCGATGCGGTCCCAGTCGAGGCCCGCGTAGATGGGCGAGACGCTGCACAACTCGTTGAAGACCTCTTTGGCCGAGGGGAAGTCGAACCCTGCAAATCCCAGCCGCTGTGCGATCTGGCAGACGATCCACCAATCGGGTCGCGCGTCGCCTGCCGGCGGCACAGCGGCACGAAGACGCTGCACGCGCCGTTCGGTATTGGCGCAAACACCGTCGGTCTCACCCCAGGCCGTTGCCGGGAGCACGACATCGGCGAGTTGTGCCGTTTCCGTGAGGAAGAGGTCGATCACGACCAAGTGATCGAGGCTCTTGAGGGCGTGCTCGCAGTGCTGGCGGTCCGGATCGGTCACGACCGTATTCTCGCCGTCGATCAGCATTGCACGGATCTTGTCCCCGCACAGCTCGAGGGCGGTGACCTTCGTCATGCCCTTCTCGAGATCGACCTTTTGACCGTAGAGCTTCTCGAACTTGGCTTGGTTGGCCGGATCGGTGACGGCTTGAAACCCGGGGTAGTTGTTAGGCAGCGCTCCACAGTCACCGGCGCCTTGGATGTTGTTTTGGCCGCGCATCGGATTGATGCCGGTGCCCTCACGCCCTATGTGCCCCGTCATGAGCGCCAGGTTGCAGAGACTCTGCACGTTCTCCACGCCGCAGATATGTTCGGTGACGCCAAGTGTGTAGTAGATCGCGCCACGATCGGCACGACCGTACCACAGGGCGGCCGTCTCGATGTCCTTGGCCGGTACACCCGTGATGCTTTCGGCCCACTCGGGTGGGAAAGCTCTCACGTGCTCGAGGAAGGCTTCACCCTCGGTGGTCCGGTTGGCAGTGAACTGCTCGTTCACCAGCCCCTCGCGGGCGATGACGTGGGCCATCGCCAGCAACAACGCAGCATCCGAGCCCACGCGGATCGGCAAGTAGAGATTCGCGATATCCGCGAGGCCGATCCGCCGCGGATCGGCGACGATCATCTTCGCCCCCTTGGCGAGCGCACGCTTGATGCGGGTCGCCGCGACAGGGTGGCACTCGGTCATGTTGGTGCCAATGCAAAAGATGACATCGGGTTTTTCCATGTCGGCCAGCGGGTTCGACATGGCGCCGCGTCCGATCGTGGCTGCCAGACCGGCAACCGTCGGAGCGTGTCACGCACGGCTACAGTTGTCGATCTGGTTGATTCCCCACCCCGCCCGCACGAGTTTTTGCATGGCGTAGGCTGCCTCGTTCGGTGCGCGACCTGAGGCCACCGCGTACACGGCGTGACGCCCATGCTCTTCGACCGCGCGTGCGAGACCCGCGGCGGCCCGATCGAGTGCCGTGTCCCAATCGGCGTCGTGCAACTCGCCGTCGTCCCCACGGACGAGTGGCGTGGTGAGACGATCGGGATGCTGAACGAAATCCCAAGCGAACTGCCCTTTGATGCACAGCGCCCCTTCGTTCGCAGGGCCGTCCATCGCCGGCTGAATGCCCACCATGCGCTCGCCCTTGGTCAGTACATCGACCGAGCACCCCACGCCGCAGTACGGGCAGATCGTTCGCGTCTTCTCGATCTCCCCGGCTGCGTCGGCGTACCGCAGGGCCTTGCGATCGGCCAGGGCTCCGGTCGGACAGGTCTGGACACACTGACCGCAGAAGGTGCATGCCGAGTCCTTGAGGAGCCCTTCGAATTCGGTGGTGATCTGCGTCTCGAAACCGCGGTTCATCACACTAATGGCGTAGTCGCCCTCTTGTTCCGCGCACACGCGGACACAACGATAGCAGGAGATGCAGAGGTCGTAATCGCGGAGGATGAACGGATTCGGGTCGTCGGATCGCGACCGTCCAGATCGCTTGCCGGCAAAACGGCCGGTCCGTGCGTCGTAGCGGTCGAGCAGCGCGGTGAGCTCTTGCGAGGCGTATCCGCGGAGCGGATCGACATCGAGTTCACGATTCTCGGACGCGACCATCTCGAGGAGCGTCGTGCGGTGCTTCTCGATCGCTGGAGCCTTGGTGCGGACGGCCATCCCCGCCGTCGCCTTGGTCGTACACGACGCAACCGGGAGTCGTGATCCCTCGACCTCTACCACGCACAGGCGGCATCCGCCGAACGACTCCAATCGCTCGTCGTAGCACAGTGTCGGGATGGAGCTCCCGTGGCGCCGCGCCACGTCGTAGATGGTCTCGCCGGGTGTGAACGTGACGTTCTTCCCATCCAAGATCATGGTGGATGGCGCGGCGTCGTTCCGCGATTGAATCATGGCTGCACCTCGCGAGCTCGGGCGTTCGCCATCGTCTGAACGTGTTGTGCGACGCGATCCGGGAAATAGCGCATGAGACTCCCTGTGATGAGCGGTGCCGCAAGTCCCAGTCCGCAGGCACTCACCGCTTTCATGGTCTGACCCAAATCGTTTACTTCGTCCAGCCACGCGGTCAGATCCGTCGGTCCGGCCTCGCCCGCGAGCCGCTCGGTGAGCCGTTGGGTCCCGATGCGACACGGAAAACACTTACCACACGACTCGTGTGCAAAGAACTCCATCGCGTCATGTGCGACGGCGACCATGTCACGGCTGTCATCAAATACCATAACGCCACCGGCGCCCAGGAAGGATCCCTTGGCTCGGATGCTAGGCTCGTCGAGGGTTACGTCCAATCCATCGCCGGCCAGGAAGCCACCCGACAGTCCCGCCATCGTGACGGCCCGGATCTGACGGCCGGGCAGCGGGCCACCTGCCCAATTGTAGAGCAGTGTCTTGAGCGGTAGTCCCATCGGCACTTCGTAGTTCCCGGGATGTCGAATGTCGCCTGAGAGACTGATGATCTTGGTGCCTGCCTGACCGTTCAGGCCGAGGCTGCCATACCACTTCCCACCACGCCGAATGATCTGTGCGGCGGCAGCGAGCGTCTCCACATTGTTCACAACCGTCGGCAGGTTCTCATAGCCATGGGTCACGGGGTATGGCGGACGATTGCGTGGGAATGGGTGCTTCCCCTCGAGACTGTTGAGCAGAGAAGTCTCCTCTCCGCATATGTACGCCCCGGCGCCGCGCCGCAGGTAGAGCTGAAAAGCGAAGTCGGTGCCGAGAATGCTCCCACCCAGGAGGCCAGCCTCTTCCGCCTCATGAATGGCGTGCTCGAGTACGTGAAACGTGTCCGGATACTCGTACCGCAAGTAGATGAAGCCACGAGTAGCTCCCGTGGCGTAGGCCGCCAAGGCCATGCCTTCGATGACGGCGTGGGGATCGTGGTCGAGGATCGCGCGGTCCTTGAAGCATCCGGGCTCACCCTCATCGGCATTGCAGACGATGGTCTTGGGGCGGGCCGCCGCTTCCGCCACCGCTTTCCACTTGACGCCCGTCGGGAAGCCAGCGCCGCCACGGCCCGCCAATCCGTTTTCCGCAACGAGGTGAACCACCTCGGCCGGCTGCATGTCCGTGACCGCCCGCGTCAATGCCTCATATCCGCCGGTGCGACGATAACCCTCCAGTTTCGATCGACCAGGCTCGCGAATTGCCGAGAATACACACTCCTCGTGCTCTGCCGGGTTGGGTGGTGGCAGCGGTGACCGACGTGCCTCGAGTGTGTCCGGGCTGGTGCCGGCCAGCGCCTGTCCGTGTTGGAGTACGGGAATGGGGTCATCGCAGCGACCCGCGCACGGCATCGGCGTCGCTCCGTCTTGCTCGAAAGCGGCGAGAAGCTCCATTGCGCCGTATCGTCGGCAGATCGGTCCGGTGCAAATGCGTAACGCGTTCGTGCGTGTCGGATCACGGTTGAAATGGTGATAGAACGTGACGTCGCCGAAGAGCTCAGCGATGGGGACTTTGAGACCGAGCGCCACCGCTCCGAGCGCCTCGTCCGAGAGATAGCCGTCTCGGTCGTGGAATGCATGCAGGAGCGGAAGCAACGGCGCCGGCTCATGGCGCCATCGGGTAATCAGTTCCTGATTGGTCGGGCTGGTCATGACGGTTCGACTCTTCCACAGAAGCTAGCGTTATCGGACGCCGCCGCCAAAAGACGAGGGGGCACGAGCCGCCTAGCCACTCAGCCTCGCACTCCCTGCGTAGACGTTGAATGTGTCGCCACGTGCGAACCCGATGAGCAGGGTCCCGAGGGATTCAGCGAGTTCCACGGCCAGCGACGATGGTGCGGACACACCTACAATGGCCCCGATACCAGCGACCGCGGCCTTCTGCACGATCTCGAAGCTTTGGCGCCCAGACACGACGAGCACGCAGGGAGGAAGGGGCCAACGGAGCTTTGCTGCGACTCCGATTGCTTTGTCGACGGCATTGTGGCGACCGACGTCCTCGCGGACCGCCAAAGCCTTCCCCTTGAGATCGAACAGTCCGGCGGCATGGAGGCCTCCCGTCTCATCGAAGGTCGGTTGGCGCGTGCGAAGCGCCTGTGTGAGTTCGGTGAGCACGGACGGAGTGACGGTGAACTCCGGTGCCGGTCGCGCGACCAGTTGCACGGCTTCAATCGAGGCCTTGCCGCACACCCCGCAGGAACTGGACACGAACATGTTGCGGCGAAAACGCTCTGGGTCGAGCTCCACGCCGGGTGTCAAGTACGTCCTGACCCGCGAGTCATCCAGATGCTCGATGTGATCGAGTTCGTCCGGGGTCAGCAAGATCCCCTCTGTTAGGAGGAACCCTGTGACGAGATCCGCGTCGTCACCCGGTGTGCGCATGACGACGGCGATGGGCGTGTCGCCCAATCGAATCTCCAACGGATCTTCGGCGGCGACGACGTCGTCGGTGCGAGCGATGCCCGAGCCGTCGTGCCGGACGACCTTCACGCGATGGGTCTTGTCGATCACGGGGACTCCTCCGAACGTGGATAGTGTGACGCGTCCGACACCGGGTCAAGCACTTGGCCTTGGGGCAACGAGGGAGATACATTGGCCCCACCAAGGGAGTGTCCGGAACGCCCCGTTCGGCCTGGAGGTCTCATGGTTGCAACGCCATCGACGATGCTGCCCCTCGGAACCGAGATCCCCGACTTCAGCCTGCCCAACGCGATCGACGGGTTGGCGATCGCACCGGGGGAGTATCGAGGCTCAGTCGCACTCGTGGTCATGTTCATCTGCAACCACTGTCCATTCGTCAAGCATGTGCTGCCTGAGCTGGGGAGGCTGTCACGTGACTACCTCCCTCAGCGCATCGCGTTCCTTGCAATCAACTCCAACGATATCGAGACGCATCCGGCCGACAGCCCCGAACGCATGCGCGAACTGGTGGCCACGGAGGGATGGACGTTCCCATTTCTGTTCGACGAGTCGCAGGAGACCGCGAAGGCCTTTAAGGCCGCCTGCACTCCGGACTTCTATGTCTTCGACGGAGATCAGAGGTTGGTCTATCGTGGCCAGCTGGACGGAAGCCGTCCGAAGAACGACATCCCGGTGACCGGGGCGGATCTCCGCAATTGTCTGGATGCGATCGTTGCCGGAAAAAGCGTTCCGGCCGAGCAGCAACCCAGCCTCGGCTGCAACATCAAGTGGAAGCCAGGCAATGCACCGCAGTACTTCCCGCCCGGGAAGTAGTCTGACGGCCGACTACTAGGTGCCGCCCTCCAGGAAGTCCCACACCAAGTACGCCATCGCCTTGATGCCGATTGGCACGGCGCCGTCATCGGCCTGGAAGGTTGACGTGTGGTGGTTCCCGGAGGACGTGCCCTCCTTCTGGGTACCGAGTCGGTAGTAGAAGCCGGGGACCTGGTTTGCAAAGTACGAGAAGTCTTCCGCAACCGTCGCTGGTTCCAAGAGCAGGACGTTGTCGGCGCCGACGGTACGCTCGAGGCTCGCGAGCATACGTGCGGTGAGCGCACGGTCGTTGACCGTTACGGGGATACCCTTCTCATAGTCGAGTTCGTAGGACCCTCTTCCGGCTGCGGTGACGCCGGCGAGGATCTCATGCATGCGCTGCTCGACGAGATCCTGTGCGTCCTTCGAGTACGTGCGGACGGTGCCTTGGAGCTCGACCTCGTCGGGAATGATGTTCCAGCGAGTCCCACCGTGGATCCGCCCGACCGTGACGACACCGGGCTCCATCGGAGAAAGGTTACGCGAGCGGATCGTCTGGAGAGCCGTGATCACGTGTGCCGCAATGACCACCGGATCGGCACTCAAGTGGGGTGATGCGCCGTGGGCACCTTGGCCGGTAACTGTAATCGTGAACTGGTCGGCGGCGGCAAGTGCGGGCCCCGGGGTGTAGCCAATGGTTCCGACCGGCATGTTCCACATGGTGTGCAGGCCGAAGATCGCTGCAGGACGCGGATCTTCCAGCACGCCCTCCTGCACCATGAGCGCCGCCCCCCCCTCCTCCCCTGGCGGTGGTCCCTCCTCTGCCGGCTGGAAAATGAATTTCACCGTGCCAGGGAGATCGTCCCGGAGTGCCGCCAGCACCTCTGCAAGTCCAAGCTGCACCGCCATGTGGATGTCGTGGCCGCACGCGTGCGAGACCCCGACCTCTTGACCGAGGTACGTGGCCTGCGCCGTCGACTTGAACGCGAAAGGCGTGTCTTCCGTGACGGGAAGCGCATCCATGTCGGCGCGGACCGCGACGACAGGACCCGGTCGGCCTCCCCGGAGGATTCCAACGACACCGGTGTGTGCGACGTCCGTATCGACGATGTCGAATTGCAGCCGCCGCAGCCACTCCGCAATCAGGTGAGCCGTGGCAAACTCACGGTTCCCCAGTTCCGGGTTCTGATGCAAGTGGTGTCGGACGTCCACGACCGACGCCGTGACCCGCTCGATCTCCGCATCGATGCGGCTGTATTGCGCGACGGCGGGGACCGTGCAGAGAGAGACGCTCAAGAAGAGGAGAAACAATTGTCGATTCATGTGGTAGTGCCTGTTGAAAGCTCGGGATCACGGCGGACAGCTGGGCAATTGTAGACTGGAACCAACCGCTGACGCTAGACTTCACCTGACAATAGCGCAAGGAAGACACCGTGACACGGCAGGGCTTGTTCTTACTCGGCGCGATGTTGACGGCGTGCACCTTCGGGGGCGGCGACCCGCCAGCTGAACTGATGGAAGGCGATCGCGACTTGGCGGAGCGTGGCGTCGACGGCTGGGTGTCGTATTAGACTGGTCATGCGTGGCGCTCAGGGGCAGTTCGGGGCGATCCGGTTCCCACAGATTGCCTGGCGCGCGGTGTTGCTAGGGCTCACCGTCTCTTCGGTATCTCGCGCCCAAGCCCAAGTCGTGCGCGGTGAAGTGATCGATTCTCTGGCGGCTCGCCCCGTCTCCGCTGCGATCGTCGTGCTTGTGGATTCGGCGGATCAGGAACGGGCGCGGGCGCTCACCGACGCTGCAGGACGTTTTGCGATCAAGGCTGACACCCCGGGTCGCTATCGTCTGCGAACGCTCGTGGTCGGATACCGTCGGTGGGAATCGGGGTTCATCGCGCTCGAGCGTGGTCAAAGCGTGGAGCGTCGAATCACGTTGGGGTTGGTACCCGTCGCGCTTCCCGTGCTGACCGTAGAAGCCGAACGAACGTGTGTCGTTCGACCGGAAGCAGGATTGGCCGCGGCCGCCCTGTGGGAAGAGGTCAGAAAGACGTTGGGGGTGACCCAACTGACCCTCGATCGACGGCGATATCGCTTTGCAACGGTGGTCCACACCACCGAATTCGACCGAAATCGTGCACTGCAGTCGGAGTCCAGTCAGCGCGATCTCGATTACACGGCCTTCGGGTTCGGGAGTCTCGACGCCGCAGAGCTCAGGGACCGGGGATTCGTACGGAACGACGCCGGCGGACCAATCTACTATGGGCCTGACGCGCGGCTCCTGGTGTCGGATGTGTTCCTCGATGGGCATTGCTTTCGCGTGGAACGCACTCGACAGCCAGGCGTCATCGGCCTCGCGTTCGAGCCGGTAGGTGACCAATCGAAGCCGGATATCGAGGGGGCACTCTGGCTCGACTCGGCCACGGTTTCACTCGTGGGACTCGAGTGGCGCTATACGGCTCAACCTCGCTGGGCGCGGGATGGGGACCCCGGAGGGTCGATGGAGTTCGCGCAGCTTCCCAATGGCGCCTGGTTTGTGCGTCGCTGGACATTGCGGGCACCCATTGCGCGCGTGATCGCCGGGCGCGCAGACACGTTGTTGCACGGCACGAAAGTGCGCGAAGGACTCGTTGTCGAAGTGTTGACGGCGGGAGGTGACGTGGTGGTGCGGTTCGACTCGGCAGGTGCTGTTCTCAGACAGCGTCACTAGCCCTGTTGGTCCATGAACCACCGCACGGTCCGGCCAAACGCTTGGGTGGGCGGGGTTGTCGGACGCCAGTCTAACTCATGTGTGGCGCGTGCGGAGGTGTAGGGGTTGTCACGCGCCATGAATTGGCCACTCGACGATCCCACGCCTGTGTAGCGTCCCGGTCGTACCAGCCGATGCGCCCAATGCCATGCGGTCCCAGCCATCGTCGCTGCCCGCACGGGGACGCGAACCTCTCGCAGTCGCCGACCGGTGACCTCCCCGACGATGCGGTAAAACTCCTGCTGGGTGAGGCCGCCATCGTTGGCAGTGTTGAACGGCCCCGTGATGTGGGGCCGATCGAGCGCTGACATCAACGCGTCAATCACGTTTCCTATGTAGACCATCGCCAGCTGATTGTGCCCCGACCCTACCACAGGCGCGACACCGAAGCGGAGGAGACCAAGAAGTCGCGAGAGAAAGAGTCGCTCGCGCTCACCGTAGATCACGCACGGTCTCAGTGCCACGGCCGATGCGTCGTGAGCGCCCGCGACTTCCCACAGCACCTGCTCGGCCTCCCGCTTCGAGCGCGCGTAGAAGTCGGCTGGTGCAATTGTTCCGAATGGTGCATCCTCTCCGACCTCGTCGGTCCCGTCGGTGCCAGGCTGCCGACCGTAGACGGCCACGGACGAAATGTGCACAAGGCGGGCACCGAGCCGTGCTGCGGTCTCGGCGGCAAGCCGGGTGCCCTCCACATTGACGCTTCGATAGACATCCCATTTGGTGGGTGTCGTGACGAGTGCCGCGGCATGAATGATGGCCTCGCTGCGTTCAGCCGCGTTCCAGCTCACACGGTCTTCTACGGATCCCCGTGTGGGATCGGCGCCCAGCGTCCGGACGAAGTCAGCACCCTGCCGGGAGCGCACGAGGGCACGGACCTCGTGGCCAGTAGTGGTAAGCCGTTCGATCGCGTGGCTGCCGACGAGCCCTGTCCCACCAGTGACGAACACCCTCATAGGGCGAGAAGGATAGCGCGCGTGCCCAGCACGCCACACAGGGCCACGACGAGACCCCCGAGAACGTTCCCACGCCACGTGTTGACGTGCCGTCCCAGACGCCGCCGATCGTTCATTGCAACGAGCAGGACGAGTGCTACGATCGGCAGTACGAGGCCGTTGACGACTTGGGCCACCAGAATGAGTGGCACGGGACGTACACTGAGGAGGGCAGCCGCACTCCCAATGCCTACACATCCGATCCACACCACCCGCGCCAGTGGCCGTCGCGTGTTGCGGTCGCGGCCGAGCGTGTCGAGGACGGTGTATGCGGCTGCAAGCGGCGCGGTGATCGCCGATGACACGCCGGCTGCGGCGTAGCCGAGGGCGAAGGCGTGGCTCGCCCAGGACCCAAGCAGAGGTTGCAGTTGAGCAGCCATGTCGGATGCCGATTGCACGTCGGCGCCATTCAACGCCGCAGCGGCGGTCACGACGACGGCTCCCGACACGAGGCCGCCGAGTCCAATCGCGACCACGAGATCCAGGCGAACGGCGCCCAAGTCCGCGACACTCGACCAACGCTCCCGTACGGCCGCAGCGTGGAGGAAGAGGTTGTAGGGAACGATGGTGGTTCCGACCAACGCCAGAGCGGTGAACTCACTCGCTGGAGGAAGACCCGGAGTGACCACTGCCTTGATGAGCTTGCCGATGTTGGGCGCAACGAGAACGGCGGTGGCGAGAAACACCACGCCCATGACTGCGACACACCCGGCGAGCACTCGCTCGAGCAGTTGGTAACGCCCCGTCCACAAAAGCAGACCCGCGATCGCAGTGCCGATGCCGATCCATCCCCGCAGTGGAATGCCCGTTATCGATTCGAGTCCTAACGCGGCGCCCGTGAGGTTGCCGGCTTCGTAGGCTGCCGCGCCGCTCACGACGGCGAAGGCGGCGAGTGCTGCGAGACCAACGCCAAGCCATCGGGGGCCACCGACGTTGCGGAGAGCCTGGCCCAGTCCGGCATCCGTCACCAGTCCGAGGCGCGCACTCATTTCCTGCAACACGATCGTGGCGACCGTGGCGAAGGCGAGAGCCCACAGGAGCGTCACCCCGTGCCGGGCGCCAGCCAACGTGGCTGTGGTGACCGTACCAGGTCCGATGAACGCGGCCGCAATGATCACACCCGGTCCGATGCCGCGCCACGTTCGCGTCACGGGAGATCAAATGGGAGGTCGCGGATCGTTGCGGATCTGCCGAGTGCGGCAACGTGTGTGCCCGGGTCGACTTCACGCCGAACGAGACCCAGACCAATCCACGCCTCCAGAGGAGCGAGCCACACGACGGTGGTGACGTGCCCAACTGCGGTGTCCCCGAGGAAGATGGTGGTGTCGCGCGCATCGGGTGGCTCGTCCCACACGAGACCGAGCACCCGTCGATTCACGTGACCGCGGAAGTGGACTCGTGCCACGGTTTCCTGCCCGGTGAAGCATCCCTTGGAGTACGACACGCCGTCGATTTCGTCGAACCGCACTTCCTGCGGGAGCGTCTTGTCACCGATTTCCGATCCCAAGCTGGGCCACCCGGCCAGCACCCTCGCGAGCTCCAAGGTGGCCACCGATCCTGCCATGACCCCACCCGCCTCCAACAGGGTCAGGAGCTCCTCCGTGGTCTCCCGCGGCACGGTGAGCTGAAAGACAAACGGAGCGTCCCGAGGTGATCGCGCACAGGTATACATGATGCTGCCCAGCGTCGACTGGGTCACGCGGCCAGGGGCGGGTACCACGATGTCCGTGCGTTCCAGACGCTCGACCGCCGCCGGACCGACGATGCGCAGTGTCGTGAGCTCTGCAGATCGATCCGTCATGCGCGCAAGGCGCGGCGGAAGTGAGCGCTGGAACACCTCGACGAGTGGCCCGCGCCCAGCGGAGGGGACCGACAAGTGGACGTCGCTCGCGATGCGGGCACTCCAGAGATCCGTGACGATCATGCCCTTCGGAGTGAGGACTGCCCCGTAGACGAACCCGTTTGCCCCTGGAGCCTCGATGTCGTTCGTCAGTACGCCCTGGAGGCACGTGATGGTGCCTGAGCCGGAGACCGAGAGTGCGGCGACGTCGGTCACGGTGGCAACCGCCCCACTCATGACGGCCTCGGCCTCGACTGGGTTGAGATCGTTCGGCGCCAACCGGCGGAGGGGACGGTCGGGCGAGGTGTCAGCGGTCATAGTACCCAGCGCGCTGATATGATGCGTCCAACAGTTCCACAGGGTGAACGACGGGGATCGTAACCCCAACCGCCCTCAGGCCCGCGCCGATCTGCATGATGCATCCGGGGTTCCCGGTTGCGACCACATCGGGCCGCGCTTGTTCGAGGGCGGCGATCTTCCGGTCGAGCACGGCCCCCGAGATTTCCGGTTGTGAGAACGTGAAGCTCCCTGCACTGCCGCAGCACAGCTCGGCCTCCTCGTGTGAGACGAACTCTACTCCGTCGATCGCGGCGAGTAGATCGAGTGGCTCCCGGGAAATTCCTTGCGCGTGGAGCAGGTGACAAGGTGGATCGTACGCGACGCGCACACCGGGCAACGTGCCCCGCCGGAGACCGACAGCAGCCAAGACTTCACTGACATCTTT
>Ga0224512_10003669_pt1 | contig 13401 bp, 15 predicted proteins | sample SF_May12_sed_USG_4_FD_169103 | JGI IMG/M metagenome (GOLD analysis project Ga0224512, IMG submission 169103) | Sediment microbial communities from San Francisco Bay, California, United States - SF_May12_sed_USGS_13 | ecosystem: Environmental > Aquatic > Marine > Sediment | place: USA...
TGTGGCTGATCGCCGGCCAGGAGGGCGTTGTCGCCGCCTACCGGTCCTGGGTGCAGAACTGGACGTCGAACCCGCTGTGGCCGCGTCCGAGCATCAAGTTCGCATTGATGGACAAGTAGGGCATGATCGAGTGGGCCGGGTGTGAATCGCACCCGGCCCACAACGAACCCGAGACGAAAGAGGCTGAACGCGGATGCAGATACGTGACTACGTGCTGAGACGGCTCATGGTGCTGCCATTGCTCATCGTGGGCGTGTCGATCATCGTGTTCGCCCTCACGCGGATCGGCGGCTCGCCGATCGGGATCTATCTGTCCCACGAGATGAATGCCGAAGAGGTGGCGGAGCTCGAGGAGAAGTTCCACCTCAACGACCCGGTGCCCGTGCAGTACTACTACTGGGCCTCCGGTGTGCTCACCGGCGACCTTGGCTGGTCGGGTGTTGCAGCGGCCCCGGTGATCGATGTGTTCCCGGACAAGCTGGCCGCCACGATGGAGCTTGCGTTTGCCTCGGCGATCGTCGCCGTGACTCTCGGCATCGGGCTCGGCACCTTTGCAGGAGCCCGGCGGGATCGCGCGCCGGATCACATCACACGTGTGGTCTCGATCAGTGGGGCCGCCATGCCGTTGTTCTGGTTCGCCATTCTCATGTTGATCGTCTTCTGGGTCGGTCTCGGCTGGTTCCCGATCGGCCGCAGCGATCCGGAGATCTTCGCCTCGATCGGACATCCGACCGGCCTGTACACGGTTGACGCCGTTCTCGCCGGCAGCTGGACGGCCTTCAGAGATGCGATCTGGCATCTGGTGCTCCCGGCCGTCACCCTCGGCTACGGGGCAACGGCGATCATCGCCCGCATGATGCGATCCTCACTGGTCGAGGAGCTCCAGGAGGACTACGTCGACGCAGCCCGCGCCAAGGGCCTCGCCGAGCGGCTCGTGCTGAGGCGTCACGCCCGAAGGAATGCGCTCATCCCCACGGTCACGGTGATCGGCCTCAGCTTCGGCTTCCTCCTCCAGGGAACCGTCGTCGCCGAGATCATCTTCCGATGGCCGGGACTCGGCCGGTGGATGGCCGACTCGGTGCTCAGAGGAGATCAGGCCACCATCATGGCCTACGTGCTGTTCACAAGCGTCTTGTTCCTCTTCGTGAACCTCGTCGTCGACGTGGTCTACGCCTACCTCGACCGACGCGTCGTCTTGGGGGTCTGACATGGCCGTATCACAAGCACCACCGGCTGGACTCGCTCCTGTATCGGAGAGCGCACTCCGAGTCCGGATGCGCCGTGCCGGTGAACTCACCGCAAATGTGCTCTCGAACCCCACGACCCTCGCGGGTCTGATCATCATCACCCTCATGATCGGGATGGCGCTGCTCGCTCCATGGATCACGACGCCGAACACTCCCAACCCAACCCAGATGCCCCGCGACTGGGGGGCGATCGCAGTTCCACCTGGTTCGCCGGGTCATCCGCTGGGCACCACCAACACCGGTGGAGACGTGCTCTACGGCGTCATCTGGGGGGCGCGAACGTCACTGCGCCTGTCGCTCATCGTCGTCGGGGTCACCGTGACCGTCGGCGTCGCCGTCGGCAGCCTGGCCGGATACCGCGGTGGGCGGATCGACGAGATCCTCATGCGCATCGTGGACGTGTTCCTCTCGATCCCGGAGCTGATCTTCGCGCTCGCCATTGCCGCGGTGCTCGGTCCGTCGTTCCGAAACATCATCCTCGCTCTCGCCGTCGTATTCTGGGTGAAGTACGCCAGGATCATGCGCGCCCAGGTCATCAGCGTGAAACAGAACGAATACGTGGACGCGGCCCGCGTGATCGGCGACTCGCCCCTGCGCATCTTCCGCAAGGACGTGTTGCCGAACGCGATCACGCCGGTGATCGTCCAGGCCACCCTCGACATGGGCAACATCGTCCTCGTCGGGGCCACCCTCAGCTTCATCGGCCTCGCCGAAGCCGGTCTCGCGGAATGGGGCGTGCTCGTGTCGGAGGGACAGGCCGGCATCTCCGCAGGACGGTGGTGGGCTTCGACGTTTCCGGGTCTGATGGTGTTCCTGTGGGCACTTGCGTTCAACCTGCTGGGTGATGGCCTGCGGGACGTGCTCGACCCCCGGACCGAGACCAGTCGATGACCGCTGCCGACCCGGCCGGCATCTCCGCTGCCGTTCGAACGGACGTCGTCGCCAGCGTCCGTGACCTGCGCGTGTACTTCGGCACCAAGGCCGGAATCGTCCACGCCGTGGACGGCGTCGACTTCGACATCCGCGATGGCGAAACCCTCGGCCTCGTCGGAGAGACCGGCTGCGGCAAGAGTGTGACCGCCCGATCGTTCCTGAGGCTCGTCCCGATGCCACCGGGCATCGCGGTCTCGGGTTCGATCCTCTTTCGACCCAGGAGCCAATGCACGGCGTGCGGTGGCGCGGGCTGTGCCGTCTGCGAGAACACGGGCCGGGTCGTCTCCGATTGCCAGCATTGTTCGGGCAGTGGTTGCCCGAGTTGCGATGGCAGCGGAGTCGAGACCGTGGATCTCATGTCGATCTCGGAGCGACAACTGCGCCAGATCCGTGGCGACCGGATTGCCATGATCTTCCAGGATCCGGGCAAGGCGTTGAACCCGGCGCTGTCGATCCGAGACCAGCTCGGCGAGGTCTTCTTCACCCACCGTTCGCAGGAGCTGCTCGACCGGGCCGGCTTCGGGGCATCCGACGCCGACGGCGCAGGGGTGTTGGTGCAGCGCCACGCTGCGCTCCGCACCCGCGGGATCGAGCGGATGATCCTCGCGGTCCCGCCCCTGCGGGGCAAGCGCAATGCCTTGATGGCATCCGCAGACGACATGATCGTGGATGCATTGAGCGAGACGCAGATCCCGAATCCGAGGAAGGTGATGGATCGGTATCCGCACGAGCTGTCCGGTGGCATGAAGCAGCGGGTGATGATCGCCCAGGCGCTCGCTTGCGACCCGGATCTACTCATCGCCGACGAGCCGACCACCGCGCTCGACGTGACGGTCCAGGCTCGGATCATGGATCTGATCAGCGAGCTCCAGGAACGCCACCGGACCGCGGTCCTGTACATCAGCCACGACCTGTCGCTCGTCAGGCGCATCGCCGATCGCACTGCCGTCATGTATGCCGGGCAGATCGCCGAGATCGGCGAGTCGGAGCAGATCTTCCGCGATCCTCAGCATCCGTATACACGGGGGCTGATCGATGCGATTCCATCGGTCACGCACGAACGCGGCAGACTCGCGGCCATCGCAGGCAACGTTCCGGAGTTGATCGATCCCGACCCTGTCTGCCGCTTCGCCAGTCGCTGTTCGTATGCGGCGGCTGTGTGCGAGACGACCGAACCCGCCCTTCACGTCGCCGACGGCGAGCACATGGTTGCGTGCTTCCTGCACAATGCGCCTCCCGGTACCCCGGCTGCGGACCTGCCGGTACGCGCTCGGAGCGCCAGATGACCGCCGAACAGATCGCAACGTCGGGTTCCCCGGCGGCCGGAGCCGACAACGTGCTCGGGGTGCGGGGCCTCGAGAAGCACTTCCCCATGAAGGAGGGGGCACTCCAGCGAGTCGCCGGATACATCCGTGCCGTGGACGGTGTCAGCTTCGACTTGCGGCGAGGAGAAACGCTCGGCCTGGTGGGCGAGAGCGGTTGTGGCAAGACCACCCTCGGCCGCGTGGTGGCAGGGCTCACCGACCCGACCGGCGGCGGTGTGTACTTCGATCTCGACGACGCAACGCGCGATCGCCTCGACCATCTGCTCTCGGCCGACGCACTGACGGAACAGGAGAGCGGTGAGCTCGATCGCCTCAAGGGTGCGCATCGCGTCGACCACCTCCAGGGCGAAGCGTGGCGCCGCTTCCGGCGGAACACCCAGATGGTCTTCCAGGACTCCTTCGCGTCCCTGAACCCCCGTCACCTCGTGCGCGACATCGTCGGGCGTCCGCTACAGGTTCATCGGGAGTCGGGCGGCTCCGATCTCACCGAGAAGGTCGTCGAGCTGCTCGAGCTCGTCGGCCTGGGTCGGCAGCATCTGTATCGCTACCCGCATCAGTTCTCCGGTGGCCAGCGCCAGCGGATCTCGATCGCCCGTGCTCTCGCGCTCGATCCCGAGCTGATCGTGCTCGACGAGCCCACGAGCGCCCTCGACGTCTCGGTCCAGGCCCAGATCCTCAACCTGCTCCACGAGCTCCAGTCCGAGCGAAACCTCACGTACCTGTTCATCACACACGACCTGTCGGTCGTCAGGCACATGGCAGACAGGATCGTCGTGATGTACCTGGGTCGAGTCGCCGAGACCGGCAGCACGGCGGACATCTTCGGCCATCCGAACCACCCGTACACCGAGGCGTTGCTGGCGGCGAGCCCGGACGTGCTGGAAGGCGAAGAGGAGAGCTCGATGCAGGCCCTCGAAGGGTCGGTGCCGGATCCTGCCCGTCCGCCCCAGGGGTGCCGGTTCCACACGCGGTGCCCTGTGGCAACCCCGATCTGCGGCTGGGAGCTCGACGATGTGGTGCTGTGGCTGCAGGACCAAGAGGGTCTGTTCGACGAGATCGCCGGCGTCGAGCGGAGGGATCCGTTCTCGGGGGAACTGACCTTCCAGAACGAGGGAGCGGCGGCGACCTTGGCCGAAGCGATCAGGACCGGTCCGGTTCCCGATGCCATGCGGACGGCTCTCGAGCGGCTCGAAGTCAAAGGGCGGACGGTGCACATCGCATTCAACCCGGTCGATGAAGTCATGCTGACCCGACGAGGCCCCGGGCACGAAGCAGCATGCGTGCTCGATGAACTCCCTAGCGCCTCGTCCTGAGAATCACGGCGCACACGACTGGACGGTCGTGAGCCGCTGATGGCGTCCCGGCTCCGTCGGGCTACGCGCCTGCTGCTCGTCGACACCACCCCGCTCAAGCACTCTCGCGGGTTCCGCTGGCTCTATGCGGGCCTCGCGCTTGCGTGGTTCGGACGTCAGCTCACGGTTGTGGCGGTCCCCTATCAGGTGTATCGACTGACCGGATCCACGTTTCTCGTGGGAGCGTTGGGTATCGCTCAGCTCGTGCCGCTTCTCCTCACTTCGGTGGTCGGGGGTGCGATCGTCGACTCGGTCGATCGCCGCCGACTCCTCGTGTTCGCACAACTCGCCCTCATGGCGACCGCGATCGGCCTCGCGTTCAACGCCTCGCTCGACGATCCGGCGGTCTGGGCGATCTTCATCCTGAGCGGTCTGAACGCCGGGATCTCCGCAATCGACAGCCCGGCCCGGTCGGCTTCGGTGCCTGCGCTCGTCGGTCGAGAACTCCTGCCATCGGCCCTCGCGCTCACCCAGACCCTCGGCAACATCGCCAAGACCGTCGGGCCGGCGATCGGAGGGTTGCTCATCGCGCAGACGAGTCTGACGCTCACGTTCGCCGTCGAAGCCGCCGCGTTCGGCCTCGGCACGTTCTTCATGTTCCGTATCGGGAGCCTCGAACCCGAAGGGGGCGGTCAGCGATTCGGCTGGGATTCGATCAAGGAGGGATATCGTTTCCTCCGCGAGCGCCGCATCCTGCAAGCCAACTTCGCGATCGACCTGAATGCGATGATCTTCGGTATGCCGCAAGCGCTCTTCCCGGCGATCGGCGAGACCGTCCTCGGCGGTGATGCGACCACGGTGGGCCTGCTCTATGCGGCGCCTGGGGCCGGAGCCCTGCTCGCCGCCGTGACATCGGGCTGGGTAGGCCGCATCCGACAGCAGGGACGGGCGGTCGTCATCGCCGTGATCGTTTGGGGAGCGGCGATCGCCGGGTTCGGCCTGGCCGGTTCGGTCGGAGTGGCGGTCGTCCTGCTGGCAATCGCAGGAGGTGCCGATGTCGTCTCGGCGGTCTTCCGAAACACGATCCTGCAGCTGGCCGTCCCGGATCGGCTCCGCGGTCGGCTCGGGTCGATCCACATAGCCGTCGTCAGCGGTGGTCCCCGGGTCGGCGACTTCGAGGCGGGCGCGGTGGCGTCGGTGACCACACCGCAGATCTCGGTGGTCTCGGGGGGCCTCGCCTGCATCCTCGGAGCGATCTTCATCTCCCGCAGGATGCCCGAGTTCTCGAGCTACCGAGCCGGTGACGAAGCCGTCGATGCTCGATGACCGTCGGGTAGGTTGAAGGCGTTGGCTTTGTTCAAGAAGAAGGACCCGAAGCAGCAGTTCGTTGCGGCCGTCGAGGCGACGCTTCGTCGGCTCGACGGTGCCCATCCGATCGAGTACGACGAGGATCTCTTCGCCTTCCGACTGTCGGGCGATCGCATGGTCTTGCTCGGCAACCTGTACGGCCGTTGGCAGTCGCTTTCGAGTGCCGACGCCAACGCCTATCTGGAGACGGCCGTTGCCGGCCTCGTCGCCGAGGCCGACCAGCCCAGGACCTTCGCCGAGGCGCGTGACCGTCTGCTCCCCGGTGTCCGCGACCGCGCAACGATCGAGTCGACCCGTTGGTTGGCCGAACTGGGCGGCTCGAGCCCCGTGGCGATTCCGCACCGAGCGCTCGGCGCCGGCGTTCTGGTCACGGTCGTGCTCGACTCGCCGACCACCATGATGATGCTCAACCAGTCCCATCTCGAGGACTGGGGCGTGTCGTTCGACGACGTGTTCGATGCGGCCGTTGCGAATCTCGATGCGAGGACCGAAGTGGCCAGGTGGGCGAAAGTCGGGAGCGGGACGTATGTCTCGATGTGGAAGGACGACTACGACGTTTCTCGCATTCTCGTCTCGAAGGTGATCGAATCGCTCGACGTCGCCGGAGATCCCGTCGCCTTCGTCCCGCATCGGAATCGCTTGATCGTCACCGGATCCGACGATGTGCACGGGCTCGCCGTGGCGATGAGCCGCACCGAGGACGAGTTGGACAAGCCGAGCCAGGTGTCTGCCGTTCCGCTGGTGTTGCGCGACGGCTCCTGGACGGATCTCGATCTCCCGGCCGGCCACCCGGCGCGACCCGGCCTCGATCGGCTTCGATCAGTGGACCGGTCTCTCGCGTATGGAGCGACCACGCCCATTCTCCAGTCGTTGCTCGGCGCCGGTGTGTTCGTCGCGAACTCGATCCTGGCCGAGCGTGAGGGTGTGATCACCTCGGCTGCGACCTGGATCGATGCGCCGTGTCTGATCCCGGAAGCGGACCGTGTGATGTTCTTTCGCAGCCAGGACGAGAACTGGCTGGTCGCTTGGGACGATGTCCGCACCCACGTCGGCCATCTGATGATGCCCACCGACTTCTATCCGCCGCGTTACCGCGTCGAGGGGTTCCCCACAGAAGAGCAACTCGCTGCGATGCCGCTGATCTCTGACTGATCCGGTCCCTGCTGTGGGAAGTCGCAATCCTGGCTCCTCGGGTCCGATACGTCCCTCCGGCTCTGTCGCCGTCCGCACAGTCGGTGTCCAATGGTCGGTGAAAGGAGTCACGATGACGCAGATCGCCGACCGCGCTCAACCGGCAGAGAGATCGGATGTCCAGGAGAGGGTGGGTGACCCACCACGAGCGACGGCGATCGTCGTCGGTGTTCTCTTCATCATCGCGACGGCTTTGCTGTTCGTTGGTCAGGCGATCTACGAGCCGGTACTCGAGGGCGATGACGTGCTGACGACCGCCTTCCCGGAGCGGAGCGCTGCCGTCGCCGGTCTGTTGGTCGAGTTCGTCTGCGTCATGGCGATCCTCTTGATCCCCGTGTTCCTGTTCCCGGTGCTGAAGAGGCAGAACGAAGCCTTGGCGCTCGGCTACACCGGTTTTCGATTCCTCGAGGTGGTTCTGTTTCTCGCCCTCGAGGCGAACCTGCTCTCACTGGTGTGGGTGAGCGAGTCGTACCTCGACTCGGGCTCGGCTGCGTTCGACGGCATCTTGGCGTCGATTCGGGCGGAGAACGATGCACTGTTCTTCGTCTACGTGACCGTGTTCACGCTCGGAGCACTCGTGCTCTACAGCCTGCTCTATCAGTCGCGCCTGATACCGCGCTGGTTGTCCGTGTGGGGTCTGGCCGGCGCAGCTTTCCTGTTGATCGGGGTGGTGTTGATGCTGCTGGACGTCGTCGCGGGAACGGCCTTCGATTCAGAGGTGATCTGGGCGCCGCCCATCGCCGTTCAGGAGATGGTGATGGCGCTGTGGCTGATCTTCAAGGGGTTCGACGCCAAAGCATGGTCCGTCCTCCCCACGGCGGCCGCCGTACCCAGGTAACCGTCCTACGAGCGGCAGGCGCGCTCAGCTGAACACCGAGATCGGATCGTAGGGGGACAGCTCGAACGAGAAGCGGCGGGCGTCGTTCACAGAGACCGGTGGGATCACCGAGCCCGTGATGATCACGTCGCCGGCGCGTAGGCGCTCGCCCGCGGAGGAGAGCGTCGACGCCACGGTCGACACGATCCATGGATAGGCTCCGGTGATCGCTTCGAGGTCGGTGACCGTGGCGATCACCTCGTCATCGAGTGTGATGTGGGCAGTCAGGCCGGTGATGTCGAGCCCGGCGCGGCTCTCGTCCCGCGTGCCGAAGATCACCCCTCGGTGGAAGATGTCGCCGGCCATGATGTCCGAGATGCCGTCTGGGCCGACCAGGAGGTCGACATCGGCGACTTCGATCGCCGGCCCGACCGCGGCGACTGCGGCGGCAGCCTCCGAGTCACTCGCTCCGGCGCCCAGATCCGACCCCATCCACACGGCGACTTCGAACTCCACGACCCCACGAGTCCATCCATCGGTCTCGAAGGTCGCTCCGTCGCCGAACACCGTCGTGTCGGTCAGGTAGCCGAGCAGCGGGGCGGTGATCTGCATCAACTCGAGCGAGGCCGGCGCACCGAACCCGACCTTCCACCCGACGTGGCGGGCGCCGGCTCCGAGTGCTTCGTCGCGGGCGGCGAGTTGCCGCCGCAGCCCCTCGACGATGCGCGGGTCCTCCCAGGGGTTCATCCAACCACCTCGGGGTCGACCTCGTAGCCGGACGCCTCCAGCGATCCTGCGCCGTTCCAACCCCAGACGAGGACGACGTCGTCGTCGCCGGTGTTGTCGAAGCCGTGATACTTGCCGCGCGGCGTCCAGATCACATCGCCCTCCGACGCCGGTTCGGTGCCGTCGTCGGTGTAGATGTGGCCGATCCCGCGCAGTACGACGAAGAACTCGTCGGCGTTACGGTGGAGGTGACGGTCGTGCCGAGCGCCCGGAGGCAGCACTGTCCATCCGAGCAGGAAGTCGTCGGCGCCTGTGGTGGCGGCGTCGAGCAGGAACTGGACCCGCATGTCGACCCAGCCCTCGTCCTCGTCCAGTCCTCCGACGTAGGGGACGTCGGCCAGGTTCTTGTGGATCCTCATCGCATGCCTGCCAGCAGGTGGTAGACGTCGAAGACGGTGACGAAATCGCGATGGTCGATTCCGAGGCCTCGACAGGCGTTGAGGAGTTCGTTGGCGACGGCGCCCAGCGGAGCGGGCGAGCCCTGTCGGCGCGCCACTTCGAGTGCCAGGATCATGTCCTTCTGTTGCAGCGTGACGTCCGCCAGCGGCTTGTCCGGCATCTCGAGGATGAAGGGGCCCCGGTAACCCATCACGGGTGATGCCACGACGCTCTTGAGCATGGCGTCGACGGCGACCGCCCGATCGACGCCGCCCTTCTCGGCGAGCGCAACCGACTCGCAGAACACCACCATCTCGACGATCAATGTGAGGTTGATCGCCACCTTCATCTGGACGGCGGTCCCCGACGGTCCGATGTAGCTCACTTTGGAGCCGATGTCGTGGAGGACGGACTCGACCCGCTTGTAGGCGGCGCGGTCGCCGCCGACCATCGTCGAGGCGGTGCCCTGTGCAACCGTGACGGGGCTACCCGAGAGCGGGGCGTCGAGCATCGTGAGCCCTCGTTCGGCGAAGGCGGCCGAGACTTTCTTGCTGACGAGCGGATCGATGGTCGACATGTCGAGATACACGCCGTCCTCGTCGATACCGCTGATCACACCGTCATCGCCGAGTGCGATCGCCTCGACTGCGTCGGCGTTGGTGACCATCGAGAAGACGAACTCCGACTTCGCGGCCACGTCCCGTGGCGTGCCCGCCCACGTCATGCCCAGCCCGATGAGATCATCGGCCTTCGATGCCGTGCGGTTCCACCCGGTCACCTCGTGCCCGGCCTCGAGCAGCCGGGGGATGATCACCTGGCCCATGTCCCCGAGCCCGATCCATCCGAGCTTCATCTCTCACCTCACAATCGATTGCAGTGGGGCCGACGCTACCGGATGGCTCTAAGACGCGTTGCGGGGAACGGGGTTCGCGCCCGGAACCGGTCGTCGACTCCGTCCGAGCGTCTGCGGAACCAGACTCGGGGGCAAGGCGCCTCAGGTCGAGCAGTCTGGCGTTCCGTGAGGTGCGATGTCCTTGCGGAACTGCTCCTTCATCTCGGGCCAGGTGACCTCGCCCGTCCACACCCGGATCGCCTCGACGAAGTGCCACAGCACGTATTGGTGCGCTCCGAGCCGATAGAGCTCGGCGTGGTCTCGGTTCACGAGTGCCGTTCGTTCCTCGGCGGACAGCGTCCCGCTGTCGGGGTGCGGCAGACGGGATGAGGCTGCCCGTTCCTCCCAGGCCGCCACGAAGCCTTCGGGGTCGGCGACGTAGTCCCGAACGGCCTGATCCGAGCCCTCGACGTAGCTGATGAACTTGTCGATCTGGAAGCGGCTCACAGGTCCCACAAGAAGAACGGGCCGTTGGCGAACCGGGAAGGCGTGCCCTCGGCGAACGACGCAGGGCCGCGGGCAGCTGCGAGTGCCGTGATGAAATTGAGGAACTGTCCGGTGACGTTCCCGGCGGTAGCGAGACGTTCGAACGTGCATCCCGCAATCGCGCCATCGAGGTCACCGGTCCGCATCCACTCGGTGGCGAGATCGTCGAACTCCGGATCCGGGGAGCCGCCACCGAGGAACTGGCGCGGTCCGCCGATCTCGGTGGCGAGATGGCCCGAGGCGATGAGGGCAACCTTTCGGTCGAACGGTGCCGCCTCGATCCTCGAGCGCAGATACCGGCCGAGTGCGGCGTACCGCTCCGCCCGAGGGATCGGGGGGATGTTGGCGTTGGTGTGGATCGGCACGATCGGGATGTCCAGGTCGGGCGTGAGGAACTTCGCAGGGAGGGTGAACGAGTGATCGAGCACCCATTCGTTCGACATGGCGAAGTCGATCTCGGGTTGGAGCTCGGCGTCACCGAGCAGCCAACTCGCGAGCTCCGGGTCGCCGATCATCTCCCACGGTTCGAGCCCGAACGTGCGGATCTCGTTCTCGAAGGTGCAGGCGAACCGTTCCGTCTTGCCGATGCAGAACGCCGGGCTGTTCCCCCATTGGAACTGACGTAGATGGTCGGATCCGACGACCACCAAGACGTCGACGTCCGCCGCATCGATCGCGTCCGCGAATCGGGTGAAGTTGGCCCGCGTCTGAACCAGGTCCTCGGGCACCGGGTCGGAGCGCATGGTGCGCCACAGCAGCGGGTTGTGTGGAACGCCGAGGATGGCGGCGAGCTCAGCCATCGGGCATCACACGTACGTGACCGATGTGGTGACGGCGATCTGTGGCGATATCGACCTCGCCACCGGGCACTTGTCGGCGTGGAAGCCGAGCACCCGTTCGACGGTGTCGTGCTCGTCGTCTTCCACGCCACGCAGTTCGTATTCGACGTGGATCCGTTTCACGACCAGCACCGACCCGTCCTTCTCGATCTCGCCGGTCACTCGACCGATGAGTGTCCCACCGCTTGCTTTCACGCCGCGCGCCTCCAGCGCGCCCCCGAAGGTGCCGGTCAGTCAACCGCCGGCCGCAGCCACGAGGTAGTCGAGCGTCGTGGCGTCGGGCGGGAACTCATCTGGGGAGACGCCGTAGTGCTCGGCGACCTCGGAGTGCACCCCGAAGGTGACTGGTTCGGCGCGTGCCGGGATGGTGGCGTTGCGGATGGGGCCGCGTACCCGCTCGATGGTGACCCGGGACGTGTACGCGGTCGTCATACGGCTACTCCTCGTTCGTTCGCTCGTGCTCCGAGTTGATCGGCCATCCAGTCCGCCATGTGCGGCCGGTACATGTAGGCCTTGTTGGTGGCGACGTGGTTGGCGTCGTCGATGATCTGGACATGGGTCGGCCCGGCGATCGCCTGTGCGATCCGACGGGTCTGGTCGGCGGGCACGATCCGGTCGTTGGCGCCCGTCACGATGAACGAGGGGCAGGTCACCAACTCGGCGACGCTCGTGAGATCCATCGATGCCAGCTTCTGCTTGGCGGTCTCGAAGTCGGGAGAATGGGTGCGGACCTGGAACGCCAGTTGGGTCATCGGTGGTGTGACGTCGATTGTGTCGTTGATGGTGTGCGGTCCGGAGAGCGAGATCACCGCCTTGATGCGCTTCTCGAAAGCGGCCGCCCGCACGACGTAGTAGCCGCCCAGGCTGACACCCAACGCTCCGAGACGCGACACGTCGATGTCGTCGCGAGCTTCCAGCGCATCGATGGCGGCGCCAGCCGGCTTCTCGTAGGCGGTCTCGATGGGCAGGTCGTATTCGGCTTCGCCCTGTCCCGGACCGTCGATCGAGAACGTCGCCATCCCGCGATCGAGGAACCAGAACTCCATGCCGGACAGCTCCTCCTTGGCCGAGTCGAGCCCGGGGATCAGCAGAACCACCGGTGGGCGGTCGATTCCGAGCGGCTTCCTGAGGTTTCCGACGAGGGTGTGGGTGCCGAGGTAGTCGAACTCGATCCGCTCCATCTGCGGCTCGACCAGTGGATGGGCCTTGCGGTGCGCGGCGACCGCCTTCCGGTGGGTTGCCTGCATCTGATCGATGTCGTGGCAGAAGAGGAACTTGCCGAAGTGGTACTCGACGGCGGCGGTGAGGTAGTGATCGCCGGCCGATCGCAGATATCCCTGCGCCAGGGCGTCGTCGCCGAGCTCCTCGTGGACGGCGCCGGCCTCCGTCCATGCGGCACACCAGTCCTCCCATGACCCGATGGACCGGGTGACATCGAGGAAGTCACCGACGGGAACGCCGTGCTCGACGTATCGCGGCGCCCAATGTGTGATGGCAGCTTCGACTCTGGGGTCACTCACGGTCGCGACGATACCGCAATCGATTGCTGCTCGCCGGCCGGAACCGGGACCTCACGGCTGGTCGAGAAACTCGCATGTCCGGCGCCACAACTCGGCGGCGGCAGCCGGCTCGTGGCGGTCGGGCCGGGTGTGATCGGCGAAAGCGTGACGCGTGCCGGGATAGGACTCGAGCGTGATGTCGGTGTTGCTGGTCGTCAGGCTCTCACACAGCAAGGGCAGCGTGTCGTTCACTCGGGGATCGTCCTGCGCGTACGCCGCGAGGACCCTGGTCTCGGTGGCGGACACGCCGTCGGGGTCGGGGCAGATGCCGTACCACAGGACCGCCAG
>Ga0224512_10003670_pt1 | contig 13400 bp, 9 predicted proteins | sample SF_May12_sed_USG_4_FD_169103 | JGI IMG/M metagenome (GOLD analysis project Ga0224512, IMG submission 169103) | Sediment microbial communities from San Francisco Bay, California, United States - SF_May12_sed_USGS_13 | ecosystem: Environmental > Aquatic > Marine > Sediment | place: USA: California...
ACTCCGAGACCGAGCCCATGCGTCCCAGGAAGCGGGCCCGCACCTGGGTGAGGGCGGCCGGGGTCGGGGCGGCGGCGATCGCCTCCCGGGCCTCGGCCTCCAGCGCCTCCAGGTTCTTCGACGCCGGCGGCATCCGCGGCTCCGCGCCTAGGAGCCCTTCGACTTCGCCAACTCGGCGAGGTCACCGAACGCCTTCGGATCCGACACCGCCAGCTGCGCCAGGACCTTGCGGTCCACCTCGACACCCGCCTGCTCCAGGCCGTTCATGAAGCGGCTGTACGACAGGCCGTGCTCGCGCGCGGCGGCATTGATGCGCGTGATCCACAGCGCCCGGAACTGGCGCTTGCGCTGCTTGCGGTCCCGGTAGGCGTACTTCCACCCCTTCTCCACCGCCTCGCGGGCGGTCTTCAGCAGGCGGCTGCGGGCCCCGTAGTAACCACTGGCCTCGCTCAGGATGCGGTTGCGCCGCTTCTTGGCTGCGACGCCGCGCTTGACTCGCGGCATGGAATCCCCCTTTCCTTGTTCCGCCTAGAGGTTCGGAAGCAGCTGCTTCAGGCGCTTCTCGTCGACGGGGTCGACCAGGGCGCTCTTGCGCAGCTGCCGCTTCCGCTTCGGCGACTTCTTGGTCAGGATGTGCTGCTTGTTGCTGCGGGAGCGGACGATCTTGCCGCTCCCGGTCTTCTTGAAGCGCTTGGCCGCGCCCCGATGCGTCTTCATCTTCGGCATTTCAGTCTCCCTGGGACTCCGCCGTTTCGGCGGCCTTGGCCTCCGCTTCGGCCTTCGTCGCCTCTCGTTGCGCCTCGATCACGGCCTCCCGGTTGGGCACGAGGATCATCGACAGGAAGCGCCCCTCCATGCGCGGAGGGTTCTCCACCGTCGCCAGCGATCCGAGCAACTCCTGCACCCGATCGAGCTGCCGGCGACCGATCTCCCGATGCACCATCTCGCGGCCGCGGTACATCACGGTGAACTTCACCTTGTCGCCGTCCATCAAGAAGCGCCGCGCGTTCTTGAGCTTGAAGTCGAGATCGTGATCATCGGTGCGCGGCCTCAGCTTGACCTCTTTGAGCGACGCGGCGTGGCCCTTGCCCTTCCCGGTCTTCTTTTTCTGCTCGTACTTGTACCGGCCGTAGTCCATGATGCGGCACACGGGCGGCTTGGAGCCCGGCGCGACCTCGACGAGATCGAGCCCTTCCTCCACCGCGCGTTCGATGGCGGCTTCGGGGCTCATCACACCCAGCTGAGAGCCGTCGCTTCCAATGACACGGACCTCCGTTTCATGGATGCGCTCGTTGATCCGGGGCACGTTCTTCTTGGTGGCTTTTCTAAACTCGGCGATACGCCTATCCTCCTACGACCGGCGCGTGTTGCGGCGGTCCGCAATGTCCCGCACGAGCTGCGCCACGAGCGCATCCACGGGCAGAGCCTCGGTCGCCGGCTGCGAGCCCAGGCGGTGGCGAGGCGTCACGGTTCCGTTCGTCTGTTCCTGGTCGCCGACGACCAGCATGATCGGGACCTTCTGGATCTCCGCCTCCCGGACCTTGTATCCGAGCTTCTCGTTGCGGAGATCCACATCGGCGCGGATGCCGGCGCGCGCCAGCGTCGCCTCCACGCGGCGCGCGTAGCCCAGGTGGCGCTCCGCGATCGGCAGGACCCGCACCTGCAGCGGCGCGAGCCAGAGGGGGAAGTCGCCGCCGGTCTGCTCGATGTAGAGCGCGATGAAGCGCTCGAGCGACCCCAGGATCGCCCGGTGGAGCATGGCGGGCCGGTGGATGCCGCCGTCGCGCCCCACGTAGCGCAGGCCGAAGCGGGTGGGCATGGCGACGTCGATCTGGAGCGTCGCCAGCGTCCACGGCCGGTCCAGCACGTCGCGGAAGTCGAACTCCACCTTCGGCGCGTAGAAGGCGGCCTCGCCCGGCTTGATCGCGCACGCGTAGCCCGCCCGCTCGACCGCCTCCACCAGCGTCCGTTCCGCGACATCCCAATCGGCGGGATCGCCCGCGTAGCGCTCCGCCCGGGTCGAGACGGCGACCGCGACACCCTCGAGACCGAGGGCGGCATAGACCTCGGCGGTCATCGCGAAGAAGGCGTCGAGCTCCGCGGGCATCTGCTCGGGCTCGCAGAAGATGTGGGCGTCGTCCTGGGCCATGGAGCGAACGCGCGACAGCCCCGTCAGCGTGCCGCTGCGCTCGTTGCGGTGCAGGCGCGAGAACTCCGCGTAGCGCACCGGAAGCTCGCGATACGAGTGCTTGCGGCTGCTGAAGATCTGACAGTGCCCGGGACAGTTCATGGGCTTGAGCGCGATCTCCTCGCCCTCGTCCCCCTCCATCAGGAACATGTCGTCGCGAAACAGCTCGTAGTGCCCCGAGGTCTTGAAGATCTCCGTGCGGAAGATCTGGGGTGTGATCACCTCCTGGTAGCCGTAGCGGGGGTAGAGCGAGCGCATGAAGTCGACGAGCCCGTTGTAGAGGACGACGCCCTTCGGCAGATAGAACGGCGAGCCGGGCGAGATCGGATCGACGTAGAAGAGCTCCAGCGCGACCCCGACGCGTCGGTGATCGCGGCGGCGGGCCTCCTCGAGGCGTTCGAGGTGCGCCTCGAGCTCCCGGCGCGTCGGAAAAGCCGTGCCGTAGATACGCTGCAGCATCGGGTTGCTCTCGTCGCCGCGCCAGTAGGAGCCGGCGACCTCGAGCAGCTTCCAGGCCCCGATCTGCTCGGCGCGCTGGACGTGGGGACCGCGGCAGAGGTCCGCGAAATCACCGTGGCGAAATACCGTGATCGCCTCGTCCTCGGGGATGTCCTGGAGGCGGGAAAGCTTGAGGTCCTCGTCCCGGCTCCGGAACAGCGCCTTCGCCTCCTCGCGCGTCATCTCCTCGCGGGAGAAGGCGGCGTTCTCGGCGACGATCGTACCCATCTCCTTCTCGATCCGCTCGAGGTCCTCGGGCGTGAAGGGGCGCTCCACCCGGAAGTCGTACTGGAACTTCTGGGAGTGATCGCTGCGCCCCACGTCGATCTGCGCCGTCGGAAACAAGCGCTTCACGGCGTCGGCCATGACGTGCTCGGCCGAGTGTCGGACGATCTCGCCGGCGGACGGGTCACGGGCGGTCACGATCTCGAGGGCGACGTCCTCCTCCAGCGGCTCGCGCAGGTCGACCAGGCGGCCGTCGATGCGGCCGGCGAGCGCGTCGCGGGCGAGGCGCGGGCCGATCCGCTCCGCGACGGAGAGGACCGTCGCGCCCTTGGGGATCGCCAGCGTCTTGCCGTCCGGCAGGCGGATGCGAATCTCGGTCATGGACGCGGGCGGTTCATGCTGTCGCTGTCTTCGAAGTACGCTGTCGCCGCCCGGCGCGGTCCCGCGCCGTTCGCGGTCCCGCCGATCCGGCTTCTGGTAGGCACGGGCGGGATTGAACCGCCGACCTCCGCCGTGTCAAGGCGGCGCTCTCCCACTGAGCTACGTGCCTGTCCGTTTGTAAGGACGCGGAATCAATACCGATTTCGCTGTGGAGTGTCAATCGCGCCGGGCCCGCTACCGGCCCCCCCCCGCCGAGCCGGCCGCCGCGGGCGACCCCGTCACGTTCCGCACCCGCAGCCGGATCGTCTCGGCGTCCACGGACAGCGGAACGATCCGCAGGTCGGGGGGCGCCGCCGCGAGCAGGTCCTCGAGCAGCGCGTTGGCCTCGCGATCTGCGACCACCCGGAGCACCGCGCGGCCGCGCTCCATCGCCACGGGCTGCGCCGAGCGCACGCGCGCCCCCTCGATCAGGGCCCGGCGCAGGGCGGCGTACGCCCCGTAGCGATCCAGCCCTTCTGCGATCACGAAGATCTGGACCCGGCGCACCTCCCCCGCGGGTTCAACCAGCCCGTTTGCGGCCATGCGCTGACGAATCCGCTCGAGGTCGAGGTGCGCCTCCACGACGACGACGTACTCGCTCGCCGCTCCAGATTCCTCGACGAAGAGCGCGGGCCGTTCCCCGCGGTCTTCCAGGATGCGGAAGCGCGTGGCGTAGCGGAAGGGATCGTCGCCGAGCGCCTTGGCGATCGCCGGCTCCGCCGTGATCGGGTCGAAATCCCCCGAGAGCAGCTCCAGCGCGAGCCGCTGCACCGCTTCCCGAAGCGCCGCGCGCACCGCGGCGTCGCGCGGCGGCTGCGTCGCGGCGACCTCCCCGCCGACCGGCACCGCGCCCACCGCCTCCACGCGGCGCACCTCGGCGGCGGCCGCCGTGGCGAAGGCCGCAAGCGCGGCGGCGAGCGCGAACGGCACCAGGCCCTCTCGCCGGCGCCTCACGCCAGGATCTCCGTCACCCCGCGGCCGAACAACGCGTCCACGTCCCGGCACAGCGTAGCGTCCGGGCGCACGCCCGCCGGGTTGGAGAGCCGCAGGACCGTCTCGCTTTCGCCGGGAATCACCACGTGAAGGGCCACGCCGCAGTCGCCCGGCTGCCGCTCCAGCACGCTGCGCAGCGCGGTCATGCGGTCGGGGGTGGCTTCGTCGGCGACCAGCCGCACGCACAGCTGGGAGGAAAGGCGCTCCTCGGCGCGGTCGAGCGCGATCACCTCGCGGACCAGGATCTTCGGCGTGTCCCCGGGCTCGAGATTCCCAGCGATCACCAGCGGCGCCGGGCCGGACCCGGCGGCATCGGCCAGGGCGCTCTTGAGCAGCTTCGCGTGCTGCTGATAGGGCTCGCTGAAGATCACGAGGTCGAAGGTCCCCTCGAGGTCTTCGAGCTTGCCGAAGGCCATCAGCGCTCCGCGGCGGGTCCGCGTCTCGCGCAGCTCGGTGAGCAGCCCCCCGGCCCGCACCTCGCGTCCCTCGCGGCCTTGCGTGGACCCCGCGCGGATGTCGGTGAAGCGCTCGAGCTCGCCTTGGACGGCGGCCAGCGGGTGCCCGGTGACGTAGAAGCCCAGCACCTCCTTCTCGTAGGCGAGGCGCTGGCGGTCCGTCCAGGCCGCGGTGTCCGGCAGGGACGGCTCGGGCGCGGCGGCGCCCTGCGGACCGCCGAACAGGCTGGCCTGGCCGATCTCGCGGTCGCGCTGGGAGGCGGCGCCGGCCTCGAGGATCGTGTCGAGCGCCGCCCACACGCCGGCGCGCTCGGCGTGGAGCGAATCGAAGGCGCCGCACTTGACCAGGCTCTCGACGACGCGGCGATTGACCTTGCGGCTGTCGACGCGTCGGGCGAAGTCGAAGATCGAATCGAACCCGTTCGATCTCGGCTCGGCGGCGCCGGCTTGCGGGCGGCGGGCCTCGAGGATGCAGTCGATGGCCCCGGCGCCCACGTTCTTGACGCCGGACAGGCCGAAGCGAATGCCCTCCGCCACGACGGTGAAGGCCTGCTCCGACTCGTTCACGTCGGGAGCGAGCACGTCCACGCCGAGGTGGCGGGCGTGGTCGATGTAGCGCGCCAGCTTCTCGTGTTTGCCCGACTCCGTGGTCATCAGCGCCGCCAGGTACTCCTGGCGGTGGTTCGCCTTGAGATAGGCCGTCTGGTAGGTGATCAGGGCGTAGGCCGTGGAGTGCGACTTCGCGAAGCCGTAGCCCGCGAACTCCGCCATGAGCTTGAACACCTCTTCGGCCTTGCGCTGGTCGATGTCGCGCTCGACGCAGCCCGAAACGAAGCGTTCGCGCTGGCTCGCCATCTCGGCGGCCTTCTTCTTGCCCATGGCCACGCGCAGCAGGTCGGCCTCGCCCAGGCTGTAGCCCGCCAGCCGGTTGGCGATGCGAAGCACCTGGTCCTGGTAGACGATCACGCCCAGGGTCTCCGCCGTGAGCTCCTCGAGCTCCGGAAGCAGGTACTCGACCCGCCGGAGGCCGTGCTTGCGGTTCACGTAGTCGTCGACCATTCCCGAGCCGAGCGGCCCCGGCCGGTAGAGCGCGACGATCGGGATCAGCTCCTTGAACGCGCGCGGTTTGAGCTTCACCACGAGATCGGTCATGCCGGGCGACTCGACCTGGAACACCCCCTCCGTGTCGCCGCCGGCGAGCAGCTCGTAGGTGGCCTCGTCGTCCAGGGGGACCTTCTCGATCTCGAACCCGGGCAGGCCTCCCTCCCGGATGCGTCGTTCCGTGTCGGCGATCGTCGTCAGCGTCTTGAGGCCGAGGAAGTCGAACTTGATCAGTCCCAGCTTCTCGACGCAGCGCATGTCGAACTGCGTCACGATGTCCTTGGACTTGGGATCGCGGTACAGCGGGACCGTTTCGATCAGCGGCCGGGTCCCGATCACGACGCCCGCGGCGTGGGTCGAGGCGTGGCGGGTGAGCCCTTCGAGGCTCTGCGCCGTCTCCAGCAGGCGGGCCACCTGGCCGTCGGATTCGGTGCGCGAACGCAGCTCCGGCGACTGCTGGAGCGCCTGCTCCAGCGTGATGCCGACGGTACCGGGAACCAGCTTGGCGATGCGGTCCACCTCGCCGTAGGGCATGCCCAGCGCGCGCCCGACGTCGCGGATCACCGCCCTCGCCTGCAGCTTCCCGAACGTGATGATCTGCGCCACGCGCTTGCCGTCGTAGCCTTCGCCGTCGTACTTCTCGGCCACGTACCGGATCACCCGGTCGCGTCCCCGCATGCAGAAGTCGACGTCGATGTCGGGCATCGAGACCCGCTCGGGGTTCAGGAAGCGCTCGAAGATGATGTCGTACTCGATGGGATCCACACCGGTAATCCCCAGCGCGTAGGCGACGAGGCTGCCCGCCGAGGAGCCGCGCCCCGGCCCCACCGGGATCGCGCTGCGGCGCGCGAAGTCGATGAAGTCGGCGACGATCAGGAAGTAGCCGGCGAAGCTCATCGAGTTGATGACGCCGAGCTCGTGCTGCAGGCGCTCGGCGTACTCGGCGCAGCGGGGCGGGACCGGCTCGTCGGGCGCGAGCCCCAGGCGCCCCCGCAGGCCTTGCCACGCCTGCCGCTCGAGCACCTCCTCGCGGGTCGACCCCGCAGGGACCTGGAACTCCGGGAGGTGGTAGACCCGGGAGTCGAGCCCCAGATCCACGTTGCAGCGCTCGGCGATCTCGAGCGTGTTCGCGACGGCCGAGGGATGATCGCGGAAGACCTCCGCCATCTCGTCGCCGGATTTGAGGTAGAAGCCCTCGCCGTTGAAGCGGAAGCGCTTCGGGTCGTCGAGGTGGGTTCCCGTGCCGATGCACAGCAGCGCCTCGTGGTGGCGGTGATCGCCCTGCTCGAGGTAGTGCGCGTCGTTGGTGGCGACCAGCGGCAGGCCGAGGTCGGCGGACATCCGGAACAGCTCGGCGTTCACCCGGTCCTGGTCGCCGATGCCGTGGCGCTGGAGCTCCAGGTAGTAGCGGTCCGGGAACAGGCTCGCGAACTCCTCCACCAGGCGCCAGGCGGTCTCGCCCTGCCCGCTCGTGATGGCCCGCGAGACCATCGAGGAGAGACAGCCCGAGGTCGCGATCAGCCCCTCGGAGTGGGCACGCAGGAGGTCGAGGTCGATGCGCGGGCGGTAGTAGAAGCCCTCCAGGTAGCCCTTGGAGACCAGGACCATGAGGTTGCGGTAGCCGGTTTCGTTCATGGCGATCAGCAGCAGATGGCTGATGGCGTCGAAGCCGCTGTCGTCCCGCTCGCGCGCCTCCTTGTCGAAGCGCGACTGTGCGGCCACATAGACCTCACAACCGAGAATCGGCTTGACCTTTGCCCGGTGCGCCTGCTCGTAGAACTCCACCGCTCCGAACAGGTTGCCGTGGTCCGTGAGCGCCACGGCGGGCATGCCCAGCGCCCGGGCGCGCGCGAACAGCGGCTGGATCTTGATGGCCCCGTCCAGGAGCGAATACTGGCTGTGCAGGTGGAGGTGGACGAACGGGGTGACCGCCACCGCGCCTATTCCCACTCGATCGTGGCGGGGGGCTTGGAGGAGACGTCGTAGACCACGCGGTTGATACCCTTCACCTCGTTGATGATGCGGCTCGCAATCGAGCCCAGCACCGCATCCGGCAGTCGCGCCCAATCGGCGGTCATGGCGTCCACGGACGTGACGCAGCGCACGGCGATGGCGTTCTCGTAGGTGCGCTCGTCGCCCATCACGCCCACGCTCTGGATCGGCAGGAAGACCGCGAAGGCCTGCCACAGCGCGTCGTAGAGGCCGGCATTCCGGACCTCCTCGGTGACGATGGCGTCCGCGCCGCGCAGCGCCGCCAGCCGCTCGGCCGTAACCGCCCCCACGATGCGGATGGCCAGCCCGGGCCCGGGAAACGGATGGCGGCCGACGGCGGCCTCGGGCAGATCGAGGCGCCGCCCCACCTCGCGCACCTCGTCCTTGAAAAGCTCGCGCAGGGGCTCCACCAGGCGCAGGCGCATCCGCTCGGGGAGGCCGCCCACGTTGTGGTGGGTCTTGATCGTCGCCGAGGGCCCCCGCACCGACACGCTCTCGATCACATCGGGGTAGAGCGTCCCCTGGACCAGGAAGTCGGCCCCGCCGTGTCGCTGCGCCTCCTGCTCGAAGACCTCGATGAAGCGGTGGCCGATGATGCGACGCTTGCGCTCCGGATCCTCCACCCCGGCCAGCGCCGACAGGAAGCGGTCTTCGGCGCGCACCGTCACGAGCGGGATGCCCAGACTGTCGCGGAAGATGCGCTCCACCTCGCCGCGCTCGCCCTGACGCAGCAGCCCGTTGTCGACGAAGATGCAGGTGAGCTGGTCGCCGATCGCGCGGTGGACGAGGGCCGCCGCCACCGACGAGTCGACGCCACCGGACAGCCCGCACACGGCCCGGGCCCCGCCCACCTGCTCGCGGATGTCGGCGATCGCCTGCTCGACGAAGGCCTCCATGGTCCAAGAGGCCTCGCAGCCGCAGATCCGGTGGACGAAGTTCGCGAGCATCTGGCGGCCGCCGTCGGTGTGGACGACCTCGGGATGGAACTGCAGCCCCCAGACCGGGCGCTCCGCGTGGCGCACGGCCGCGAAGGGCGAGCTCTCGCTGGTTCCGAGCACGACGAAGCCCGGCGGGAGCCGCAGCACGCGATCGCCGTGGCTCATCCACACCACGCGCTCGGCCCCGCCCGGCAGATCGGCCAGCAGCGGGTCGTCGCGCTCGACCTTGAGCAGCGCCCGCCCGTACTCGCGGTCGTCGTCGGGCTCCACCACACCGCCCAGCCGATGCGCCAGCAGCTGCAGGCCGTAGCAGATGCCGAGCACCGGCCGACCCAGGTCGAGCAGCGCCGGGTCGAAGCCCGGCGCGTCGGGATCGAGCACGCTGGCGGGCCCACCCGAGAGCACGATGCCCGCGGGGTCCCAGGCGAGCACGGCCGCCGCGTCGAGGTCGCCCGGCTGGATCTCGCAGTAGACGTGCTGCTCGCGGATGCGGCGCGCGATCAGCTGCGTGTACTGGGAGCCGTAGTCGAGCACGAGGATGCGATCGCGCTCGAGGTCGCGGGCGTGGGGGGCGGAGGGCATGGGCCGTCTGCGTCCTGGTTGTCGAGCGGCCCGGAGGGAGGCCGGAAATCAGCGTCGGGGGCGGACGGAACTCTACTCGATCCGGTAGTTCGGGGCTTCCTTCGTGATGATCACGTCGTGGACGTGACCCTCCTGCCGTCCCGCGGAGGAGACGCGTACGAAGCGGGCGCGGTTGCGCAGCTCGGCCAGGTTCGCGGCGCCGATGTAGCCCATGCCCGAACGCAGCCCCCCGAGAAGCTGGTGGATGTTGCTGGTGAGGTGACCGCGGTAGGGGATGCGCCCCTCGATCCCCTCGGGCACCAGCTTGCTGGCATCGCGCACGTCGGTCTGGAAGTAGCGGTCGGCGCTGCCGTCGGTCATGGCGCCGATCGATCCCATGCCGCGGTACACCTTGTAGGAGCGCCCCTGGTAGAGGACGACCTCGCCCGGCGCCTCGTCGGAGCCGGCGAACAGCGCGCCGATCATCACGGTGCTGGCCCCCGCGGCAAGCGCCTTGACCACGTCGCCCGAGAAGCGGATCCCGCCGTCGGAGATCAGGGGCACGCCGCTGCGGGCCGCGACCCGCGCGGCGTCCAGCACCGCGGTGAACTGGGGCACGCCCACGCCCGCCACGACGCGGGTCGTGCAGATCGATCCCGGCCCCACGCCGACCTTGACTCCGGAGACGCCGGCCTTGACGAGCGCCTCGACGCCCTCCGGCGTGGCGACGTTGCCACCCACGATCGGCAGGTCGGAGAAGATGCGCCGCAGCTCCGCGATCGTCCGCAGCACGCCGCCGGAGTGGCCGTGCGCCGTGTCGACGACGATCACGTCGACCCCGGCGTCGGCCAGCGCCTGGCCGCGCTCGAGCGCGTCCTCGTCGACGCCGACCGCGGCCCCGCACAGCAAGCGCCCCAGGCCGTCCTTGGAGGCGTGCGGGTAACGCTCGCTCTTCTCGATGTCCTTGATCGTGATGAGGCCGCTCAGCGTGCCGTCGGCATCCACCACCAGCAGCTTCTCGATGCGGTGCTCGTGCAGCAGCTCCTTGGCCCGCTCCATGGTGGTGCCCGGCGGAACCGTGACCAGGTTCTCGCAGGTCATGACCCGCGAGATCTCCTGCTGGGTGTCGCGTACGAAGCGCAGGTCGCGGTTGGTGAGGATGCCCACGGCCTTGCCGTCGCGCGTCACCGGGACGCCCGAGATGCGGTAGCGCGCCATCACCTCGAGCGCCTCGTAGATGCGCTGCTCCGGCCGCATCGTGATCGGGTCGATGATCATTCCCGACTCGGAGCGCTTGACCTTGTCGACCTCGCCCGCCTGCGCGGCGCTCGGCATGTTCTTGTGGATGACGCCGATGCCACCGTTCTGCGCCATGCAGATCGCCGTCTCGTGCTCGGTGACGGTGTCCATGGCCGCCGAGGCGAGCGGCATGTTCAGGGCGATCTCGCGGGTGAACTGCGTGCGCAGATCGACTTCGGGGGGCAGCACGTCGCTGGCGCCGGGCACCAGGAGGACGTCGTCGAACGTCAATCCCTGGCGAATCGGGCTCTCGTCCATGTCGACCCGGCGGCGTGGCAAAGGGGTGCGTGACGCCGACCCCCAGAATGGGCGCCGAGTCTAATGGCTGTCTTCCCGTCGGTCAACCGGCGCGGCCGCGCGCGTCAGGGAACGATGCGCGCGAACAGGTCGCGGATCAGCACGCGGGCCTTCTCGGCGTTCTCGAGAGGCACGAGGAAGAGGGATCCCTCTTCGAGCCGATCGAGGTGCTGCCGCAGCGTCTCCTGCGCGTCGCGGTCGCCCTTCTCGAGCAGCACCACGTGGAAGACGCGCGAGCGGGGCAGCTTGCGGATTTCCTGCTCCACGCGCTGGATCGACGCGGTGGCCTCTTCCACCGGGGACGCGAGTACGAAGACCGTGCCCAGGGCGGCGTGGCCGACGACGGGCCAGATCGGTGCAAAGCGCTCGGCGGCCGGAACGTGCACGATCTCGATGCCGACCTCCGTGTCGACGGCGACGCGCCCGAGCGCTGCGAGATCATCGACGGAGAAGGCCCCCGCCGCCAGCCGCGCGTCGATCTCGACGTCCGGGGTATCCTCCAGAAGAACCGCGAATTCGGTGCGCACCCGGGCGTCCGCCGCCACGACCAGGAGCTTGGCGTCGGGCGCCGCCCCGCCGCGGGGCCGCGAGACGTCGAGCCACTCGCGCAGGCGGCCGACCTGCGCCGGGGTGAAAAGCCCCGAAGCAGACGTCTCCCCGAAGGCGCCCGTTGCGGAGCGCAGCGCCAGCATCCCCCGCTCGATCAGCGTGTGCAGCGTGCGCAGCACCTGGTAATCCGGGTACGCGCAGTGGTCCAGGATGTCGCGGACGCGGGAGTAGTGCTCCAGCACGACGAGGACTTCCTGCGTCATGGGGTGGATCACGTTCGGAAGCGAGCCGCGGGGGACCGTGAGCGCGACGTGGGCGTCGCCGGGCGGCAGCTCGAAGGCCGCCTGCTTCCACTCCTCGATCTGGCGCCGGCCCTCCCGCAGGAGCGTCCGCGTCGACGAATGGATGGTCGGCGAGGCGGATACGGGCCCCGGCTTGAACGCGAAGCTCCCGCGGTCCCAGGTCAGCAGGCGATACAAGGCCTTCGCGCCCTGGGCGGCGCCGGCCTCGGCGTGGATCACGTCGCCCGCGCTCAGCACCACGCGCCCCACCGCGTCCGACTCGCCGCGGGTCAGCTCGATGGTCCCCGTCTTGCGCCCGCCGTGGAAGAGCTCGAGCAGGTCCCCCAACGAGATCTGGGAGATCTGGCCTTCCACCCCGCCCGGATCGACGCGCTCCTCCGGGACTGACTCCTGCGCGCTGCGCTGCATCAACAAGACCTGTACGCGCCGGGCCACGCGCTGGGGATCGATCGGGGGCAGCATGACGTCGCCGTCCAGGTCGGTGCGGTCGGCATCGCCGGGCTGGCCGCCGAGGAAGAGCAGTCGGATGTCCCGGGTGCGGGGATTGGCCCGGAGGATCGAGGACAGCATCGGCCCATCGATGAGCGGCAGATCGAGCTCGACCACCATCGCGGCGGGCCCGTCCGCCAGCGCGATCTCGAGCGCTTCGGCGCCCTGACCGGTGGCCTCGCAGTCGATGCCGCGGGCCGCACAGGCGTCGACGATGGCCTTGCCGCGGTCGCGGTCGGCGTCGGCGACGAGCACCGCGCCGGTCACGCGGGCTCCCCGATCTCGGCCCGCTCGACCTCCATGCGTTGGGTGTCCTCGTCCGCCGCGCTGGAGGCCGAGAGCTCGGTCTGAAGCCGAAACGCCAGGTACTCGACGATGCTGCGATCGCTGGTGTGGAAGAGCCTCACTCCACACTCTGCCTCCTTCTCGTCCCGCACCATGGCGTAGCTGGGTCCGTCGCCGAAGTGGATCAGGAAGGGCGGGACGCCGGGCAGCCGTGCGGGGGACACCCGGGTGAGCGGCGGCGTGTTGCGCGTCATCCGCTCCGCATCGGCGATGACGACGATCTCGGTGGTCACCCCGTGGTCCCCCAACCGCGCGAGCCCCTCGCTCACAGACTCCGAGAGGGGCTCCCCGGGCGCCAGGAACAGCATCCCGCGATGGCGGGCCCGTCGCCCCACCTCGGCGAGGAGGAAGCGCGTGATCTGAACGGCGGTCTCGGGGCGCTCGACCTCGCCCTCGCCGAGCAGCGTCTCCAGGCTCTGGGCGAAGGCCATGCGCTCCAGTCCCAGGCGCCCGACGGGGCTGTGCCGCTCTTCCTCCAGGCGCTCGTCGAGCACCTGCGTCAGCGTCTCGAGCTGCGTGCCGTCTGCGGGGAAGGTCGCCGCGGCCAGGTGGGGCCGCCGCCCGTCGTCGTCCTCGAAATCCTCCAGCGCGCGCTGGGCCCGCTGCTTGAGGACCGCCGCCCCCAGGGCATCCGCCTCCGCGAGCATCACGCTGAAGCAGTTCGCGCCCACGGCCGCGATGAAGTCCGTCGTCCGCAGCAGGCCGCGGATCTGCGCGACGGCATCGCTCAGCCCGTCGGCGCCCAGCG
>Ga0224512_10003671_pt1 | contig 13394 bp, 9 predicted proteins | sample SF_May12_sed_USG_4_FD_169103 | JGI IMG/M metagenome (GOLD analysis project Ga0224512, IMG submission 169103) | Sediment microbial communities from San Francisco Bay, California, United States - SF_May12_sed_USGS_13 | ecosystem: Environmental > Aquatic > Marine > Sediment | place: USA: California...
CGTCTTCTTCTCGGCACGCGCCGGAAACAGCGACATCTGGCTCGCCGACGTCGCGTCCGGCGAGCTGACGCAGCTCACCACCAGTCCTTGGCTCGACATTCACCCGTCGTTCTCGCGCGACGGGCAGCGCATCGCGTTCCAGTCCGATCGGCAGGGGCGGATGGAGGTCTGGGTGATGAACGCGGATGGGACGGAGCAGCACGCCGTGACGAGCATCGGCGTGGCGCCGAGCCACTTCGTGCCGTGGACGGCGGACGGCAACAGCCTCTTCTTTCGGGCGGCGGGGGCCGGCCCGCCCGCTCCCATGCGCGTGCGACTGGCTGACGGCACCGTCGAGGCCACGACGGTGCAGGGCGGTGCCCACATGTCGTTCAATCCAGACCACACCCGCATCGCGGATGTCGTCGGCCACCAGCGGATCTGGATCTCGCCGATTAGCGGCGAGAAGCCCTACGAGGCCTTCTCGTTCGACGATCCGGAGGTACGGATCGACTACCCGGTCTGGTCGCCAGACGGGCACTGGATCCTGTTCGACCGCTGGGCGCCGCAGGGGGGCGACATCTGGCTCGTCGAGTGGCGCTGACAACCTCCCTCCTCCGCGGCATCGATGTCGGGCTCCTCCTGGCGGGTGCGGGGTCCGGCCGATACTTTCGCTCGGTCTCGATTGATCTGCCGTATGGGACGGAGCCCCTGACCCTCTCGCCCTGCGGCCCGTGGATACCCCAGTCCTGGGGAGGACTCCATGAAATCTCGATTCTGTCTCGGCGTCACCTTGGCCGCAATCGTCGCGGTGCCCCGCGGCGCGCCGGCCCAGGAAATGGAGATGCCGCGCCTGGGCGATCTCGCCGCCGTCTCGACCTGGGAGATCAACCCCGCCGACTTGGGGACCTTCCTCACCGTGGCGACGAAGGTCGTGCAGGCGGCGAAGCAGGCGAAACTCGGTGCCGACTACGGCTGGACCATGTGGCAGAACTTCTACGCGGTCACGCTCGTGGGGCCGTTCAACAAAGCCGAGTTGGACGATCCGCAGGTCTGGATGAAGCAGTTCATGGGCACGCCGGGTGAGGCGACCCTGATGCAGGCCTTTCAGGAGTTCGAATCGGTCGGGATCCTCAAGTCGACCATGGAGATCCACCAGGAGATGCCCGACTGGAGTTACATGCCCGCGGGCATGACCCAACCCTCGGTTGCCTGGGTCCACGTCCACGAGTTCTGGCTCAAGAGCGGGCAGGCGAACTTCATGAAGTGGAACGCGCTCGTGAAGGACGTCATGGCGTTCTTCAAGGAGATGGGGTACGCCTATCCCGTCTGGGGCAACATGATCCGGTACGGCGACGCCCGGATGCTCTTCGTCACGGGGTACGACAACCCCGGCGAGTATCACGGCGCCAAGAGCATCGAGGCGGTGGCGGAGAAGCGTGGCGCAGCAGCGCGCTGGCAGCAGCTCACCGCGCGGATGGCGGAGCTGAGTCTCCGCCTGACGGACAGCCACCACCAGTACCGGCCGGCCCAGAGCTACGAGGGGATGCCGCCGGCGCAACCGGGAGCGAAGTGACGCAGGGGGAGCTGGGTTCCTGACCCCGGCCGGCCCGCACATGTCCGAACTGGAGCCGCGTCTCGCGCCACCTTCGGCCCGCGGCCACGTGTCGGTGGCTCACCTCCCTGACTATTGGTACGTCGCGTGCCGCTCCCGAGAGCTGCGCGCGGCACCGCTCCGGCGCGTGCTGCTGGGCGTCCCGCTGGTTCTGTTTCGCGATCGAGCGGGTGCCGTGGGCGCGTTGCTCGACCGCTGCCCGCATCGCAACGTGGAGCTGTCCCTCGGCCGGGTGGTGGCGTCCGGCCACCTGGAATGCTGCTATCACGGGTGGCAGTTTGATGGGAGCGGCGCCTGCCGGCTGGTCCCGGGCCTCCCCGGGTCGGGAGAGGCGAAAGGGCGGCGGGTGGAGGCCTACCCGGTGCGCGAGCGGGACGGCCTCGTCTGGGTCTATCCCAGGCCCGACGTGGAGCCGCATACCGAACCGTTCCCGCTCCCGCTGGCGTCCGATCCGGCGTATACCACGGTCGTTCGCGCGTTCGAGGTGGAGGCGTCCGTGCACGCTACCATCGAGAACGCCCTCGACGTGCCGCACACGGCCTATCTCCACAAGGGCCTGTTCCGCGGCAAGGGGGAGCCCAACCGCATCGACGTCGAAGTACGGCGGTGGCCCGACCGGGTGGAGGCCGCCTACATCGGGGAGCCGCGCCCGCCGGGCCTCGCCGGCCGCGTGCTGTCGCCCAGCGGCGGGACGGTCGAGCATGCCGACCGCTTCATCCTACCGTCCATCGCGCAGGTGGAGTACCGCCTCGGGCCGGAGAACCACGTGCTGGTGACCTCGCTGTGCACGCCGGTGACCGACTTCGTCACGCGCCTCTACGCGGTGATCAGCCTGCGCGTGCGGATCCCCGGCTGGCTGGTGAAGCCGGTGCTCCAGCCCATCGCGCTCAAGATCTTCCGTCAGGATGCGGAGATCCTCGAGGCGCAGACCCGGCAGATCCGGGCGTTCGGCGGCGAGCAGTTCATGTCCACCGACGCGGATGTCCTGGGCCGTGAGATCTGGCGGCTGATGCGGCACGCCGAGCGCGGGGCGCCGGAGGCCGCGGAGGAGCCGGTGGTTCGGCGGCTCCAGTTGGTGATCTAGGGACGTGCACTGCGGGAGTGGCGTCGTGGTGGCGAGGGACCGGCTCGGGCTCGACTCCACGACCGCCACCATCCACGCCACTCCGGGGAGTCGCCCTGCGCCGGTCCTTCGCCACCACTGACGGACGTCCGCCGAAACGCGCTTCCTTCTAGCCGCGCGGAAGTGTCGCGAGCAGGAAGCGCTGCACGTTCTCCCCCATGATCGCCGCGATGTCCTCGTCGCCGAACCCCCCGGTCAGCAGCGCGTCCGTCAGCACCGGGAGACCCGCGGCGTCAAACGGGGTGCGCACGGCGCCGTCGAAATCGGAGCCGAGTGCGACGTGCGTCACGCCCACCCGGTCCACGGTGTGGCGGACGGCGCGCACGATGGCGCCGACGTCTTTCCCGCCCACGGCCTGAGGGAAATACGTGATGCCGATCAATCCACCGGTGGCCGCGACCCGGTCGAGCTGAGCATCGGTGAGGTTGCGGGGGCTCGCGCGGGTGCCGGCGACGCCGGTGTGGGACACGAGGACGGGCCTGGTTGCGAGCGCGGTGACGTCGTCGATGGTGGCCGACGACGCGTGTGCGAGATCGACGATCATGCCCAGCTGCTCCATGCGCGGCACGACCTGCCGACCCAGCGGCGTGAGCCCCCCCTTGGCCACCCCGTGCGCCGACCCGGCCACGTCCGTGTCGAAGAAGTGGGTGAGGCCCAGCAGACGGAAGCCCGCGTCAAACAGGGCTTCCAGACGCGTCAGCTCGCCCTCGAGCACCTGCGCGCCCTCGATGCCGAGCAGACCGCCCACCACGCGCTCGCCACGCCCGCGTCGCGCGGCGAGCGCCTCGACGTCCCGAGCCGTGGTCACGACCGCCAGCCGCCCGTCCGAGGCCGCGGCGAACCCGTGCAGTCGGCGTGCCTGGTGCTGCGCCCGGGCGTAGAGGCTGAACCACGTCGCGGCCGGCCAGCGCTGCAGTACGGCGAGCGGGGTGATCATGTCGCTCGTCGCCGCGTTGCTCTCGAAGTTCAGGCCGAACGGAACCTTCGACACGACGGTGAAGACCTGAAGGGCGACGTTTCCCCGGACGAGCCGTGGCAGATCGACATGCCCGCGCCGGTGCTCCACGAGGAGGTGGCGATGCCAGAGCAGGGAATCGGCGTGGAGGTCGGCAATCCACAGGCGGTCGTGCAGCGCGCGCGCCGCCGGCGGGACCGACGCCAGGTCTGGTCGCCCCCGGCGGTTGGCGAGCGCGTCGATCGCAACGGGCGCTACGAGCACCAGCAGGAGCACCGCGGCAGCGATCAGCCCGGCGATCGGGATCACTCGACGCGATCGGTAGCCGGGTCGGGCTGTTCGCCCAGGAACTCGATCCAGGCCTTCTTGGCGCAGGGGTAGTGCTTGTCGGCCTCGACGAGGTCCAGGAATCCCACGACCGTGCGCTCGAACCGCTCTTGCAGCTGCGCATTGGCGATCCGGCCGTCCGCGTCGAACGCCTGGTGTGCCTGGGCCAGCGAGAACATGTCGGGGTACACGCGCGTGCCCAGGTGCTCGAACGGGACGCGCAGCGCCCACAACCCGCGGTTCCCGCCGACCATGGACGGCGAAGCCGAGATGAGGAGGGCGTGGCGCTCCTTGAACGGTTGCGGCCGGTAGCGCGATACCCAGTCGATGGCGTTCTTGAGCGCCCCGGGCATCGAGAAGTTGTACTCGGGGGACGCGATGACGCAGCAGTCGCTGGCTTCGAGGCGCCGGCGAAACGCCTCGGCACCAGGCGGGAACCCGCTGGCCTGTTGGGCGTCCATGTCGTAGGACGGCCCGTCGAACTCACGCATCGTCGCCCGATCCACCGTGCCGCCGTGCGCCTCGACCACCGTGGCGGCCAGCGCGGCGAGCGTGGCGTTGAGCGAGTCTTCGCGGAGCGACGCGCCGAAAATCAGGGCGCGGACCGGCTCCCGGGGTCCGGACGGTCTGCGTGCCGGCGTTGACTGAGACATGGATTCCTCCCTTGGTTCTCCCAATGAAGGGCGCGCCGCGCCCCGATTGCAACCATGCCGCCTCGGCGGTAGCGTATCTCCCGTCTCCCAGGAGGAACCCGATGCGGATCCGAGGTCTGTTTCCCGCCCTGTCGATTCTGCTGGTCGGCCTTGTTGTGGCACCGTCCGCCGCGCAGGCACCGCGCGGCGCGAACCAGGAGGCGGCCGGCAAAGCCGGTGCCGAGGCGGAGCTCCTGCCCGCGGAGCCGGTCGTCACGCAGCACTCCAGGCGCGTCAACGGGCAGACGGTGAGCTACACGGCCGAAGCCGGCTGGCTGCCGATCCGGGAAGACGGGACGCTCCGGGCCAAGATGTTCTACGTTGCCTACACGCGAAATGGGATCGCCGACCCCGGCACCCGACCGCTCATCTTCTCGTTCAACGGCGGGCCCGGTACGGCGTCGGTCTGGATGCACCTGGGGTACACGGGACCGCGCCGCGTGGTGTATGACGACGACGGGTTTGCGCTGCGGCCACCGGGGGGATTGGAGGACAACCCGCATTCCATCCTCGACGCGGCCGACATCATCTACATCGACCCGATCGCCACCGGGTTCAGCCGGATGGTGGAAGGCGAGGAACTGCACAAGTACCACGGGAAGATGGCCGATATCCAGTCGGTGGCCGAGTTCATCCGGCTCTACGTGGTCCGCAAGAACCGATGGATGTCGCCGAAGTTTCTGATCGGTGAGAGCTACGGCACGACGCGCGCCGCCGGACTCGCCGGCCACCTGCAGAGCCGGCACCAGATCTATCTCAACGGCATCATTCTGGTGTCGATGACGGGGCTGGACGTGGAGGCCGGGCCCGACGTGTCGCATGCGACGTTCCTGCCGCAAGCCGCCGCCACGGCGTGGTACCACCGCCAGCTGGCGCCCGAGTTCCAACGGCGTCCGTTGGCGGAGTTCCTGGCCGAGGTCGAGACCTTCGCCCTCGGCGACTATCTCCAGGCGCTCGTGCGGGGGGATCGGCTGAGCGATGCCGAGCGGACCGCCATGGCCGACGGGGTGGCGCGCTACACCGGGGTGACGCCGGCGTATGTGCTGGCGGCGAATCTCCGGTTGGATGCGCGCCGCTTCTGGAAGGAGCTGCTGCGCGACCAGCGCCTCACGGTCGGTCGGCTGGACAGTCGGTACCTCGGCGTCGATCGGGATGCCGCCGGAGAGAACCCCGAGTACGATCCGGCCATCGCGGACTGGAACGGCGCGTTCAGCAACGCGGTGAACCGCTATCTGCGCGACGAGTTGCGCTACAATCCGGATCTTGCCTACAACGTGTGGGGCGACGTGCGGCCTTGGAACCGCGAGGAATCGGTGAGCGTGGGTGACATGCTGCGTCAGGCGATGCGGAACAACCCGTACCTCAAGGTGCTGATCCAGGGTGGCTACTACGATGCGGCGACGGACTACTACAGCGCCGTGTACACCATTGCGCACCTCCAGCCGGGCGGCGAGTTCCGCGACCGGTTCCGGTTCGCGTGGTACGAGAGCGGGCACATGATGTATCTCCGCAAGGCCGACCTGGCGCGCACGAACGACGATCTGCGCGGGTTCCTCCGCTGGGCGCTCGAGGGGGTGGGGGATTATCCGCGCCGTGTCCAGTGACGCCGGTGTGGGCGTACCACGCTGGCCTCCGTGCGCTCTCGCTCCCATCTTAGCGACGGCATGACAGAGCCAGGACTTCCCGAAATCCGTATTCGCCTCCCGGACTGGGTGGCGTCGGCCGTGGACTGGGACCGCGTCTACAGCGTGGTCGCAGACCGGATGCGTCTCGCCATCCAACTGGCGCGAGCCAACGTGGAGCACGCCACCGGTGGTCCGTTCGGGGCCGCGGTGTTCGAGCTGGACACGGGCCGGCTCGTGGCGGTGGGTGTGAATCTGGTCACGCGCGACCAGAACTCGACGCTGCACGCGGAGATGGTGGCGCTCATGCTGGCCGAGCGCCGGCTGGGCCACTACTCGCTCGCGTCCCCCGACGGGCCCGCCCACGAGCTGGTGACTTCGTGTGACCCCTGCGCGATGTGCCTCGGTGGCGCCCTGTGGTCGGGGGTGCGGCGCATCGTCGCCGGCGCCGGCCGCGTCGAGGCACGGCGCGTCGGGTTCGACGAGGGCCCCGTCTTTCCCGAATCCTACCAGTATCTGCGCGACCGTGGCGTCGAGTCCGTCCGCGGCGTGTTGGGGGCGGAGGCGACGGCGGTACTCGAGTTGTACCGGGAGCGGGGCGGCGAAATCTACAACGGGTAGGCGGCGCGCTTCCCTGTCGCGACCCGGATGGCGCGCTCTCCCGGCGCGCCCTAGTATGTTGCAACGTACCCCCCCGCGCAGGGATGCGGATGCCCGACGTCTCCTTCACGCTGAACGGTCGTCCTACGACCGCCGCCTACGAGAAAGGCATGCATTTCCTCGAGGTGCTGCGGGAGGAGTGCGGGGTCACGTCGCCCAAGGACGGCTGTGCCCCGCAGGGCTACTGCGGCTGTTGTGCGATCCTCGTGAACGGCCGGCCGGTGCTGGCGTGCCTGCGTAAGCCCGACCAAATGGCGGGCATGCAGGTGACGACGCTCGAGGGCGTCGCGGAGGCGAAGCGCCGCGTGCTCGCGCAGGCCTTCGTGGCGGAAGGCGCCATCCAGTGCGGTTACTGCATCCCCGGTATCGTGGCGCGCGCCTCGGCCCTGCTCGACGACGGCCGGGCGCGGGATCCCGAGGCCGTGCGGAAGGCACTCGACGGGCATCTCTGCCGGTGCACCGGGTACAGCCGCATCGTGGACGCCATCCGCACCGCGGGCGACGCCTGGGCCGAGCGGCGCCAGGTGGAGCGGGACGGGCCGCGGCGGGCCGACTTCTTCGGTGCACAGTTCGGTCTGTCCCGAACGTCCGAGCCGGGGCGCCCCGCGGGCATCGGCGGCTGGAGCGCGCGGTACCGCGGGACCGATCACGCCCTGGGCGCCAAGTCGTACATCGCCGACATGCGCGTGCCGGGGATGTTGCACGGCGCCGTGGTGCTGAGCGAGCATCCGCGCGCCGTGGTGGAAGCGATTGATCTCGCTCCCGCGCTCCGGATGCCGGGTGTGGTGCGGGCGCTCACGGCGCCGGACGTGCCGGGTGCGCGGTACACGGGGTTGATCGTCCCCGACTGGCCGGCGTTCGTGGACGTTGGGGAGACGACGCGGTGCGTGGGCGACGTGCTCGCGCTGGTCGTCGCCGACACGCAGTACCACGCGCGCGCGGCGGCGCAGGCGGTCGCGGTCCGCTACACCGTGCTCGCTCCCGTGTGTGACCCCGCCGGGGCGCTGGCCCCAGCGGCGCCAGCGATCCACTCGAAGGGCAACCTGCTGGAGGCGTGCGGGTTCCGACGGGGTGACGTGGACGCGGCGCTCGCCGCCGCCACGCACGTCATCGACGAGACGTTCACCACGCAGCGCATCGAGCACGCCTTCCTGGAGCCGGAAGCGTGCCTCGCGGTGCCCCGCGGCGCCGGCCTTCTGGTCTACACGCAGGGGCAGGGCGTGCACGACGACCAGCGCCAGATCGCCGCGGTCCTCGGCGTGGATCCGACGGCGATCGCCGTCGAGCTGGTGACCAACGGCGGCGCGTTCGGCGGCAAGGAAGACCTGTCGGTCCAGGCGCACACGGCCCTGGCCGCGCGGCTGCTCGATCGCCCGGTGCGGACCGTGCTCACGCGCGAGCAGTCCATCCGGATGCATCCCAAGCGCCACCCCATCACGCTGCACTACACGGTCGGGGCGGACGCCGAGGGCCGGCTCACGGCGGTCCGCGCGCGGATCGTAGGCGACACGGGAGCGTACGCGTCGGTGGGAGCCAAGGTGCTGGAACGGGCGGCAGGACATTCCTGCGGCCCGTACCGAGTGCCGCATGTCGACATCGAGGCCAAGACCGTCTACACCAACAACCCGCCCAGCGGCGCCATGCGTGGCTTCGGCGCCAATCAGGCGGCGTTCGCCATCGAGGGGGTCATGGATCTGCTCGCCGAGCGCGTGGGGGTGGACGGCTACGACATTCGCGAGCGGAACGTGCTGGCGCCGGGAGACGCGTTTGCCACGGGCCAGGTCATGACCGCGAGTTGCGGGATTCGCCAGACGCTCGAAGCGGTGAAAGGGGTCTACAAGGACGCTCGCTATGCCGGCATTGCATGCGGCATCAAGAACACGGGCATCGGCAACGGCCAGGAGGACGCCGGTCGCGTCGTGCTGCACGTGCTGGACGGCGGCGAAGTCGAGTTGCGCACCGGGTATACCGAGATGGGGCAGGGGCTCTTCACCGTGCTGCGCCAGGTGGTGCACGAGGAGACCGGGCTCGATCCGGCCGCGGTGCGGGTGCGCGCGGTGAGCGATGACGAGGTCGTGTGCGGCATGACCACCGCGTCCCGGGCCACCGCGCTGGGAACGGCCGCCGCCCGCGTCGCCGCGCAGAAACTGGCGGCGGACCTCGCCGAGCGTCCCCTCCAGGGTCTGGCGGGGCGGACGTACCCGGGCGAGTACGTGTGCGCCTTCACCGTCAAGCCGGGAACGGCCGTGGAGAACCCCAAGACGCACCTGACGTTCGGCTACGCGACGCAGGTGGTCGTGCTCGACGACGACGGTCGGGTGCAGCGCGTGGTGGCCGCGCACGATGTGGGGCGCGCCATCAATCCGCTCCAGTGCGCCGGTCAGCTCGAGGGGTCCGTGCACATGGGACTCGGCTACGCCCTGTCGGAGGACCTGCCGTGCGTGGACGGTTGGCCCGTGTCGCTCCTGTTGCGCGATCTGGGGATCGTGCGGGCCAAGGACACGCCGGAAATCGACGTGATCCTGGTCGAGGTGCCCGACGAAATTGGTGGGTACGGCGCCAAAGGAGTCGGGGAGATCGGGCTCGTGCCGACGGCCGGCGCGGTGGCGGCTGCCCTCCACGCCTACGACGGGATCCGTCGCGTGCGGCTACCGATGACCGACGCGCCGGCGGCCGCGGCTTCCGTCCCCAAGAGCCGGCGCTCCACCTGATGCCGGATTCCGCGGACGCCGCGGGGGAGCGGTGAGACCATAGCCGAGCTGGTGCCGATCCCGTTCGCGGACCTCGTGCGCCGGATGCGGTCCGAGCTCGAGGCGAGCGAGGCGATCTTCGATCTGCCCGTCCGCAAGTGGTTCCACCCGGAGGCCGGGCTCGATTTCGGCACGAGCCACGCGGGCCGGCGGGCGGCCACCCCGGTCGGTCCGGCGGCCGGCCCGCACACGCAGCTGGCGCAGAACCTCGTCCTCGCGTGGCTCGCGGGCGCGCGGATCCTCGAGCTCAAGACGGTCCAGGTCAATGACCGCCTCGACATCCCCCGCCCGTGCATCCACGTTCCCAACGTCGGGCTCAACGTGGAATGGTCGCAGGAGCTCCGCGTGGAGGAGTCGGCCCGGGAGTACGCGAAGGCCGCCTACCTCATCGCCATCCTCCAAACGACCCGGGCTTTCGGGGTACTGCACGACGTGGCGTCCGCCCAGCTCGACACGGTGTTCGACATCAGCGTCGGCTACGACCTGGAGGGCATCCGGTCCGCGAAGGTCACGCGGTTCCTCGATACCTTGCGCGCGCCCGACCGGTTGTACGACGAGCTGCGATCGCAGCTGGACGGCGAGCTCACGCCTTATCGTGATCTGGCCCCGCCCTCGCCGCTCGCCGACGCGGTCACGCTCTCGACGTTCCACGGATGTCCCGCGGAGCAGATCGAAGCGATCGCCCGCCATCTGCTCGAGGTGCGCGGGCTCAGCACGATCGTCAAGCTGAATCCCACACTGCTGGGGTTCGAGGAGGTCGAACACCTCCTGCACGAGCGTCTGGGGTACCGACAGTTCGCCCTGCGGCGTGAGGCCTTCGACCAGGACCTGCAGTACGGTGACGCGCTCGCCATCCTCCACCGGCTCCGCGCGGTCGCCGCGCGGTGCGGCACCACCATCGGGGCCAAGTTCACCAACACGCTCGTGGTGGAAAACGCGCCGGACATCTTCCCGACGCAGACCGACCCCTACATGTACCTGTCGGGACCGCCGCTGCATGTGATTGCGATGACACTGATGCAGCGCGTGCGGGAGGACGCGGGCTTCGCGTTCCCCGTCTCCTTCTCGGCCGGCATCGACGCCACCAACTTCCCCTCCGCGGTGGCCTGTGGCATGGCGCCGGTGACGACGTGCACGGATCTGCTCCGCCAGGGTGGCTACGGCCGTCTGCCGGCCTACCTGCGGGCCCTCGGGCGCGCCATGACGCAGCTCGGCGTGACCACGCGCGAGGCTTATGTGGTGGCGGCCGGCGGTCATGGGGCGGCGGCCGTCGAGGAGGCGCTCGCGCAGGACGAGGTGGGGAAGGCCGTGGGGGCGAGTGCGCGCGAGTCGATCACGGCGGTCGCGCGGGAGCGACCGGACAAACTCCCGGCCGCGCTCCGGACGCTCGCCAGGGCCCACGGCCTCGATCCCGAGCGGCTCGTGTCGGCGGTGATCGCCGGCGCGGGTCGGCGCAACGGGCGGGAGATCGTGGGCGCCCTGACCGATGACGCGCGGTACCATGCCCGCGCCAACGCCAAGGGTCCCCGGCGGCTCGAGCGCACGCTCGCGCGCTACGACTGCATCAATTGCGATCTGTGCATACCCGCGTGCCCCAACGACGCGATGTTCGCCTACGAGGTCCGTCCCGTCGACGTTCCGACGGAGCGCGTGCGGGCCGGGCCCGCTGGTCTGCGGCGCGAGCCCGGGGCGGGGTTCACGATCGGCGAAGCCCACCAGCTGGCGGTCTACGAAGGGGCATGCAACGCGTGCTCGAACTGCGAGGTGTACTGTCCGGAACAGGGGGCCCCCTTCGTGGTGAAGGAGCGGCTGTTCGGCTCGCGCGCCGATTTCGAGCGCTGTGCGGACCTCGACGGGTTCTGCCGTGAGGACGGCGTGCTCCATGCCCGGCTCGACGGGACCGTGTGGCGCGCCGCCCCGCTGCCGGAGACCGGACGCGCCACGATCGTCGGGCCGGGAGTGCGGCTCGACGTGACATGGCCCGGACTCGACGTCCTGTCGGGCGAGACCGAGCCGGACGTGGCCGTCGACACGGCGCTGCTGTGGCGGATGCGCACGGCGTGGGAGAACATCTTCACGTCACGCGTGCCGAACGTCGTCAATCCGGCGGGGACGGCATGAGCGGGACCCTGCTCGTCGCCAACGGTACCGTGTTCGGCGGGGCGCTGGGGCAGGATGACGACCGCCCGGTCGTGATCGCCGATGGCGCGGTCGCGTGGGAGGACGCGCGCATCGTGGCGGTCGGCCGGCAGGCAGAGGTGCGCCGCGGATATCCCGGGGCGCGTGTGCTCGATGCGCGCGGCGGCCTCATCCTGCCGGGCCTGGTGAACCTCCACCATCACTTCTACTCGGCCCTCGCCCGCGGCCTCGACCCCGGGACATCCCTCGCCGATTTCGGCCAGGTGCTGGACCGGTTGTGGTGGCGGCTGGATCGGGCGCTGGATGCCGAGACCATCCGCGTCTCCGCCGAGCTCGCGCTCGCCGACTGCATCCGGGCGGGGTGCACGACGGTGTTCGATCACCACGCGTCCCCGAACGCCATTCCCGGGAGCCTCGACATCATCGCCGAGGCGGCGGACGCCTGCAGCCTGTCGGCGGTGCTCTGCTACGAGGTGACCGACCGGAACGGCCCGGCGGGGGCCGCCGCCGGCCTCGCGGAGAATCTGCGGTTCATCGACGCCACCCGCGGGCACCGGCGTATCCGCGGGACGCTGGGTCTGCACGCGAGCTTCACGCTGCGCGACGAGACGCTCGCCGAGGCGGCGCGGCGGCGGCCCGCCGAGGCCGGGTGCCACATCCACGTCGCCGAAGACCCGCTCGACGTGCGGTACTCGCAGGAGCAGTTCGGGGCGGGCCCGGTGCAGCGCCTGCAGGCCCACGGCCTGCTCGACGCGCGCAGCCTCCTGGCCCACGGGATTCATCTCGAGCGGGCGGAGTACGAGACCATCGCCGCGCACGACGCGGTGCTCATCCACAATCCGGAATCGAATGCGAACAACGGGGTGGGCGTTCTGGATGTGGCGGGTGCCGCGGACGCGGGTTGCACGGTGGGCCTCGGCACGGACGGCATGTCCGGCTCGATCCTGCGCGCACTGCGCCTCGGCGTCCTCATGCAGCGGGCGGCGCGACGCGATCCCGGCGTTGGTTTTGAGGAGATCCGCCGTCTGCTGGCGACCAACGCCCGCGTCGCCCGCCGGTTCTTCGACGAGCCGCAGCTCGGGGAGCTCACCCCCGGGGCGCCGGCGGACGTCATCGTGGTCGATGCGCCCCCGCCGACGCCGCTCGAGACCGGAAACGCCGTTGGGCATCTCCTGTACGGGGCAGCGGACGCCCCCGTTCGCCACACCGTCGCGCGCGGGCGGATCCTGCTCGAGGACTTTCGACACGTCGCCGTGGATCTCGAAGCGCTCGCGGCGCGGGCACGCCGGCGCGCCGGCCCCCTGTGGGAGCGCTTTCACGCGCTCCGGTGGGGCACTAGGTTTCTCGGGTCCTGAGTCGACGGAGACCGGGGTGAGGACGGCCACATGACAGGCGCCATGAGCGCGATGCACGAGGTCGGCCGCCGGCACGCGGTGGAGACGTGCCGAGCCCGGCGCGTGCTGATCCCGACCTTTGCCGAGCTGCGCGAGCCGGCGACCATCGATCCGGTGGTGGTCGAAGCGCTGCGGCCC
>Ga0224512_10003672_pt1 | contig 13394 bp, 11 predicted proteins | sample SF_May12_sed_USG_4_FD_169103 | JGI IMG/M metagenome (GOLD analysis project Ga0224512, IMG submission 169103) | Sediment microbial communities from San Francisco Bay, California, United States - SF_May12_sed_USGS_13 | ecosystem: Environmental > Aquatic > Marine > Sediment | place: USA...
CGTCCTGTTCGATAATTTTGGCTTACTTGCTTCATAGGTCACTCTGGTAAAGATACGTTATTGATAAACCACCCTGTCACTATTACTGTAATCGCATTCTCTACTAGTAACACTCACGAACCCCTTGTGAGATAGATATTCCATCCCCGGCTTCAGTGCTAATCACTACTCATCGCACGACAGCAGACATCTAGTCACAAGTTTTTGTTCTCCATAACAGATTGGTACAAATCGTCGAACTGATTTGAGAGGCGTTGAAGTCCATAATTCTCGCGAGCCCAAGACAAGCAATTCTGTGACATCGTGCGTACAAGATCGTTATCGGAGGCGAGTTTACGTATAGCGTCGACAATCTGTACAGGATCTTGTGGTTCAATCAATACCCCATGTATTCCATCAATTACGGCATCGGGAATCCCGCCGACATTTGACGCGATCACTGGGGTACCGGCCGCGAGGCTTTCGAGAATCGAATAAGGAAGACCTTCATGGTAGGATGGAAAAATAAAAACGTCGGATTGCTGCAAGAACCTTACCTTCTCTGAATCAAACAATGGTCCAACTAATCTGACACGAGCACCTAATCCCATTTCCTCTATCCGAGTTTCAAGGTCAGTTCGTGCGAACCCGGACCCAGCAATTACAAGCTCAACTTCACCCAGATTCGGGTCTGCGTCAATTATTTTCATTGCTTCAATAGCTTCAAATAAGCCCTTTTCGCGCGTAAGGCGCCCGAGATATGTAAGTCGACGCACTTTGCCAGAATGTTTTCTTGTAGATTCTTGATAATAATCCCCGATGTTGACAGCGTTGGGGATCACAAACAATTTTTTCAGATTCGATATCTTTTCGAAATTACACTTTTCCGCTGAGGACAGAACTACCACTGCATTGGCCATGCTAAATGCAACCGACGATATGTATCGCAATATCTGACTGGATTGACAGAATTTCTCCAGTGAACCTCCATGAATTTGCATAATGACCTTTCTGCGAAATAGCTTACCAATAACCAAATAGCCAATATCACGCCAGAATGACTTGTGATTTAGCGAAGTATTTAAATGGACCACTGCAGGTCGTAGCTGAATAATTCTTAAAATTAGAAGGATTGGGCTCCATACAATTCGCAATATCTGTGTGAACAACTTCTCTTCGCTGGCCGGGCTCTCCTGGCCATGGCTACCGATTTCGAAGTGTTCAAGATCGTAGCGTTCGCTTAACGACGAGGCTAGCATGTTCCTCAGGTGCGTGGGGCCCCCGCCAACGGCAGATAACTGTGGGCCAAAGAGTAAGATCCTGGTTTTTGCTGGTGTCGTCGTCATTAACACAATCTTTACTACCTGAATAGAGAATCTTCTGTAGACTTGAAACCTGTTTGTGGCGTGACTCGACCGTAGAGCACTGCCCCTTGCGCGTGGTCGAAATCTAGCTACCGACGTGTAGTTAAATATAGAGAACGCGTTTTTTGACTGCACTCATCCAGTATATCGGACATATAAATACCATGTTTAGAGAACAGACTTTCTTTATAAAGGTCAACCAACAACCCATGGACAACTCGAAAAGTTGGTGACTACCGACCTAACGCGACATAATAAACATGCTAGTGTCCTGAAAACACCGCACTCTTAAGTCCTTCCCGAATCGTTTGCTGTGTGTAACCGGAACAATGCCATCGGTTCGTCTTCTATAGCCCAGAAAGTTTTCAGCGCGTTGCCTGATTTTAGCCAGTACCGCGTTCAAACTTATCCAGCGTCGCACTATTGTCTTGATCATTTGTCATTGTTATCTGTTCGACCTGAGGCCTCAATGACTGTCTTAGCTCAACGTATGCAAGCATCATGTAATACAAATGACCAACCTGGATTCGCCACACATAGCTGTTGCTAACAAACATCATTACATTCACTGAGAAGAATAGCGCCAGGAAGCCATACCGTTCTTTCCCAGGGATTCTCAATATTGCTTTGAGGAGCAGGACTTGCAGCATCGCAAAAAGCCCGAAACCAATGAGCCCTGTTTGTGTGACAATCTCCAACCAATCGTTGTGGCCATAAACCTGGTCTTCTGCAACGCCGAATCCAGCTCTGTTCCCGATTCCCGCTCCCGCGAGTTGTTGATCGATCGGCCGCTCTGCGATCACCAAGATATCATGCATCCATAATCCGGGCCGACCCGAACCCAATGACATACTCTCCACTTCAATCCCTCGCCGTCTCATGTCAAGCTCAGGCAATAGGGTTGCAAACCATAACGGAAGCGTCGCCACGGCCAGTACTGTCAGACCAATCGCACCAACCACTAGAAGTTTCTTGTTATAGCAATACAGATATATGGCAGCGAAGATCAGCAAACCTAGAATAGCGGTACGTACTTCACTCTTATAAAGGCAATACAGAGCTACGATGCCAAGCAGGCCGATGAGAGTATTTTCAATCATTCTGGGCACACCTACTGTCTCGCGACCGGGAATGCCTCGCAACGCGACATAAAGCACAAGCGTCATCATTAGTAATGTCATGCTGTGACCAAAATTATGCGGGTTAGTATATGCACCCTCCCAGCGTGTCACACCCGTCCAGTACATCACGCCCGCTATCCCCGCCTGGCTACCCGTCACTACCAGCACAGCGCTCACGATGGTCGGAACAGAGAATCCGACTATCATCCAGAACAAGAGCCGCGTGTACTCGCGCTGATCGGGGACCACATTCTTGACGAGCGTATAGCTGAGCACCGGCACCAGCAGCTTTGCGACTTCGCCGATCTTTGTGCCCTCGTAATAGGTTACAGAAATGGCAACGCACCACACTGTGAACGCGAATATAACCCCATCAATCAGACTCAACTTGAGAGACTTGTTCAGCGCGGCCTTCATGAGCACGGCCGCAAAGAGAATTGCGAACAGCCCGATACCGAGCACGTCGAACAACGCCTCGGCGTACTTTATCGATGCGACCGGTCTGAACAGCGCGACCAGTTTTAGAAGGAAAAGCTCCATTTACGCTGTCACACTAGTTATTCAATACCGACATTGTAAACGTCTACCGACTCCATGTCCGTAACAGTAGTCATCCAGGATAGAGAGAGCAGCAGTTCGAGAGCTAACTGTGTGCGAAATCATCAAACATCCAAAGCAATGTGACTTCTGATTCTGGATACGATATCAAGGGATTTTGTACTATCGAATTTCCTGGCATAAAGGCTGTCAGATGCGATCAAGCGATCAAAATCTTCGCTGGTCAGTACTCGAGGGGACGATGCACCAGTTTCCCAGTCGGTAAATCGCAGTGCATCATCTACAACATGATCCCGATATGGCGAGTTTAGTACTAACGTCTGTAAAAATAATTCGTCTGGGTTGAGCGTGTGTGCGAAGAATTTGCAGTACTCCGGGTGCTCCCTCAAATAATTAAGCGCATACGTTGCGCAGTGGGATGATATCGCAAACCAATTTGGGCCGCCGTAGGGCACAAACCCCGGCAGGAACTTTCTCTTTAAACTGGGCGCGTACCTGTACGCCGATCTGGTAAGCCTGGAATAAGCGCCCCATCCCCATCTTTGTAATCTTTTTGAACCAGTCATTTCTAGCAGATGACTGACACCGTCGACCTGCCAATAGAGTTCGATGCGCTCCATGATATAAGGGCCCCAGCCCCATCTTTTGGGTGGTAACGAGGTATAGGAAATGATTTCTTTTCCTTCGTGCGCCTCAAAGAACGACTCTATGTGTCTGTTACTCTTGATTGGAAAGTCCTGCCCGCTCAGTAACACTGCATATTGAAATTCCCCTTCGTCTACTGCCTGTCGAAGCAACTGTAACGTTGCTTCGACAATAGAAAATCCCCCCCAGTACACCCTTACCCGGTCCCTGAGGAAAAACACGTTCTCCCTATCCATGATCGGCTTTAGAGATGGATTATCGAGGAAGTCAGCGCTTCTTTGATCGGCGTGAATGTAGAATCGCGTTTTTCCTGGGACATCAAGCGCAGTCACCAATTCCACCAATTGAGAGGGATTTTTATGTGCGAGAATGAGGTAAGCGATCCTCATTTCGCTACGTTTTCCGCGAGGGATCGCCGACAACAATCAATTTTAATGCATCTATAACCTTTTCAATCCACACGTCGCGGCTGAACTCATCTTCGACCGCTTGACGGGCACTTTGCCCCATTAACGAACGCCGCTCGCTGTCATCAATCAGGGACATCAGGCTTGACACAAACTTCTTCACATCGGTCTCAATAATCAGCACCCCGGTTACTCCGTCCTTGATGATTTCGGCGGGACCTCCACTGGCAAATGCCACGACAGGCAGAGAGTGGCTCATGGCTTCCAGCACTGTATACCCGAACCCGTCGTTGTGTCCCGTGAACATGCTGATATCCGCGGCTCTGTAATACTCGTCGACATTTTCGACATGGCCAGGTAAAACGAAATATTCTTCTAGAGCTGCCTCTTTCAACTTCCGCATCACCCCTTCCCGCTCCGGTCCCTCGCCCAGGAAGACAAACCGCACATTCTTCCGCGCCGCCAGAATTGCCTCGCAAATTTTCAGTGCCAGCGCATGTCGCTTCTGGGCCGTGAATGACGCGACCATCAGGACAATCGTGGCAGAGGGGTCGAGCCCTATTTTTTTTTGCAGATTCTCACGCTGTACTCCAGCGCGCCTCTGCGGGGCATCTCCAACGCGGATGGCATTCAGGACAGTAAAGACCCTGGCATGCCTGGGAAGCGTTTGAGTAATAAACCGAGAAATAGATATGAAATAATCTACATAAAATCGATAGAAGATCTTCTTCAAGAATACGTGCTTGGTTCCCAGGGAATGCCAGTGTTCATTCCAGATCGTTATTTTACCCCAGAGCTTCCCGAAGAAAGTCGCCCAGAAGCGCTCAAAGCCGAAGTGCGTATATACCGCATCGATAGCGTGATCTTTGAAAATGCTGCGAAATAGCAGAAAATTCGATATGACGTTGTATTTGGATATATCTCCTACAATACAAGGAATCCCGGCACTTTTTAAATGAGTCACATACAACGGTTCGCTGAGAACGCTGCGGTTACTGCTCTTCCAGTATCGGTCATACTTCGATGCGCCACTCGCCACCAACCAAAGAAATACAATATGATCATCGGGCTTGCTACAGAGCTCGACGAACGATGCTTCGATTTCACTGTATGTATCGACTACAAATCCCGGAACCAGCAATATCGTTTTTTTAACAATAGAGTTCATATCCCGAATAGCATCATCGCGCAGCCGTCTTTCTTCCTACACGATACTGCGTCATCGACCAACTACATGCGCCGGAAACGACTTTGATGTGGTTATCTCCGTCATTGTCATTTGACTAATCAAACAATGGGGTTAAGCACGGTCGACCGTTCGGGCTCTAACGTAGCGTCGGACCTTATCCGCAATCACTGCGATTACCGTCCCCAGGCCACAGCGTTTCACCGCATAGGCAATCGAGCCCAGCTTGTTGCGCCTGCTGCCAATATGCGAGATAAAGTTGCCGGCCAGATGGTAGTTGAACCATTTCTCACCGAAAAACTGCCTGTGTTTATGCAGGACAGCTGTCCGTTTTTCGAGCTCCACCGGCGTCATTTCTCTCGCTTCGTTTGTCATTCGCACATGGCCGCCATCGCTATACAGAAGAAGCGGCTCTGGATCATATCCAACCGTGTGGTCCTCGGCTATGCGGATAAAGGCATCCCAGTCTTCGCCCTGGCGAAGATTTTCATCGAACAATAGTTCCTTGATCACAGCCGCTTTCACTAGCATTCCGGATGGCTCGAAGCTGCCCCGTCTCAAGTCGTCCAACGAAATAGTCGGATGCGGATGTATGCTGAGGCGCCAACCATCGACGAGCACGCCGCATAGCACGGCATCGTATTTCTCGATGAGCTTAAGCTGCCTCTCGATCTTATCCACACGCCACTCATCATCGTCATCCAGGAATGCGATAAATACGCCTTTCGCTGCGCGAATTCCCGTGTTTCTGCCCGCGGGAAGTCCTTTGTTCTTTTCGTGACGGATATAACGAATCCTCTCATCCGGGATTGCGCGAACAACCGACTCTGTGTTGTCCGGTGATCCGTCATCAACTACAATGATTTCTAGGTTAGAGTATGCCTGTCTTCGCACGCTTTCGATGGCGCGTGAGACGAGGCTAGCGCGCTTGTAGGTCGCAATAATCGCGCTCACGAGCGGTCTCTCGTTCATTCCCCTTCCCCCATTGGCCTAACGTGGCTTGCCTGCGTTGATTGATTAGGGCGATTAGTCATTTTTTGCCAGACGCGTTTCACCAGAAATTTAACGACGTTACCCATACCGTAATTTCTTACCAGATAGAAGATATGGGCGAGCTTATCCGAACGATACTTGATGCCGTAAAGCATGAACCGGCACACATGCCATCTGTACAACTGCTCACCGAAAAATTCCCTGTGCTTGTGTACCATTCGCAGCTCTTTCTCGAGTGCGGATGCCGGCATAGTGATGATTTTGTTACTAATGCGCTCATGGACGCCTTCGTTATACCGGACAAAAGGTTTGTTGACATAACCTATCCTGTACTTTTGCCCAATCCTGATAAAAACGTCCCAGTCCTGGTAGCGCGGAAGATTTTCATCAAACAGTGTTTCCTGCATAACGTCAGTTCTTGCCATCAGAACCCCGGTACCTCCGGCGGTGAATCGGCCGCGACGTAGATCTTCAAGATCGATCATCTTCTTGTTGTCAAATTTAGACATTCGCGCACCATGTTCGTCAGAGGTGCACAACACGGCATCATAGTTCTGCCTCTCAAGGACCCACAGCTGTTCTTCTGTCTTGACTGACTCCCACTCATCATCATCATCGAGGAACGCAATATACTCGCCACGCGCTGCGCCAATCCCCGTGTTCCGGGCCGCTGAACCGCCCCGGTTTATTTCATGCCGGATATATCGCACACGGTCATCCTGAACGGCCTTGACGACTTCCAGGGTATTGTCGCGCGAGGCATCATCTACCACGATAATTTCGAGCTGTGCATATGTCTGGTTGAGCACACTTCGCATGGCGCGTTCCAGGAGTCGCGCTCGATTGAAGGTCGGCATGACAACGCTCACCAGGGGCCTTTCAAGCCCGGTGTCTTCTTTTCTACTACTTGGTATTGCCATCATTTATACCCGGCTCGATTCTCGAACGCCTTACGGATCGAACGTAACGACTCCCTGGAAATACCCGCTATTGATACGCGCAAGCGAATGTATCTGCCAGCCGCGATAATTGTTTCGAAAAAGTTCCATAATCCGCTCGCTTTCACAATCAGTTCATTGAAGTCTGCCCCATCATCGACACGAAGGCGCTTAAGGCGAAACATGTCAGTATCGCGCGTGTTGTATCCTCCGTCGATGGTGAGCGCACACGCGTATCCCGCTTTCTTGGCCAGAATAGGTTCGCGTGGACTGTAGTCGCCGTTTGGGTACGCAAAAGCGTAGATGCGAAGTCCGAAGATTTTCTCCAGTTCTGTTTTCGATCCTGCTATCTCTTCCCAGGATTGGTCATCTGTGCATCGTGGAAGGATCGGGTGATAGCGGCTGTGTGCCTGCAAATCGACGGCGGACTTTAGCCTTTTGATTTCTTCCCGGGAAAGGGACTGCCGATCGACGTATTTCCTGTTTTCTTGAAATCCGAATTCAGCCAGGCGCCGGAGCCGTTCATCGTTATCAAGCGGCTTCAAGGCGTACACAGTTCTCGTGTTCGGGCATGCCTTCCACCAGTAGTGACGGTGTGTTCCCACTATGCTGCTGCAGAGAAATATGGTCGCCGGTACCTGATACTGCCTGAACAAGGGAAGCAATCTGTAATTGCCCTTATGGCCGTCATCAAAGGTGATGACAAGTGCTTTTTTAGGTATCGCTATTGGCGCGTGACTACGGCGGGCATCGATATAGGCGTTCAGGGGAATGATGTTGTAAAGCCGCTTAAGCACGCGGATATGCATCTCGGCGACAGTGGGGTCCATGTCGTGGTAGCAAAGTATTGTCACCCTTTTCCGCTGTATGACCTCCCGTAGGAAAAAGGGGATACCAGTAAACCGAAGCAGAAAGAACAGATGACGACGCATGGAATTGTTATGATCAAAAAATCCGGTCTGCTATTCCCGGCCTGGTGGACGGTCAGTTTCCCTGATCATGAGCCGCCCCTAAAGATACGACGTAATCTTCGCATGGCACCACGAAACTTCCCTTGCAGCGTGTAAAGCACCGTCCTTCGATAGTAGTACGCGACGCCGGAAGGACTGAATCGCCATGGTTCACCGTCCTGAAGATAATTGAGCTTGTGTGAATCCCTTACCGTGGTTCGCCAGTTGGAAGAGGTCACATGCGCCCGGAACGATGGGTTACCAAAGCGCAATTTCAGTCGTTTCTCAATCTGTTCGGGGTCGCGAAACTGGTAGTGACGATTGAGAATTCGCCGATGCCAAACCCGCTTGAGCCCGTTCGGAACTCCATTGTTGATCGAAACGTCCCACGCGGGTCCCGCCTGATTGCGAAACAGCCGTGGTTCCTGCCAATTGATCAGATAGTACCGACGCCTCTCGAATATAGGCCTATTCCGATTATCGCGGCCAGCCTCCCACTCAGCAAGATCCTTCTCAGTTAAATAAAATTGAATTTGCCATGACCGGATGATATCCGCTTTATCGCGCATCGCCTTTTGAATAAGTTCCTTCGGATCCTCGGCCATAAACTCGTCAGAATCGAGGATCATCCACCAATCATCATCAAGCAGCTCCTGATGCACCTGGTTGTAGACGCGGGCACGTAGTGCATCGTTGTAGGCCAAGTAAGTCTGTTCAAACGGCACTATCTGAGGATACTGTACCGCAAGAGCCTGTGCGATATCCCACGTTCGATCGCTGCTTCCATTATCGATGACAAAAATCTTGTCGCAGTGGCGCGTCGCGTAGGTCAATGCTTGCGCAATAATATCGTCTTCATCCTTGACCAAACAGATTGCATATAACTTCATGGCTCACCATGTTGCACGGGTGTGTTAGGAGAATTACCTATCGCGCCCGCAAAGCGATCCGCTCAAACAGGAGCGTGACGCTCGAGCCATAATCCCAAGGTTAACAGATTCCACGTTTCGTAGGGTCGGCCCTGGAGCATAGGAGGACGGAAGCCTGGCAATAATTCCCGGAGTCGTGAACCCTCTTGGAACACACGCTGAGTCAGATTCTTGACTTCAGGAAATTCCAACCACGCCTGGTACGGCGAGCCGAAACCGAGCTTTGGTCGGGACTGGACGCTCGTTGGCCAGTAACGGTTGAGGGCGTGCTTGAATAACACTTTGGTATTCGATCCATTTACCTTGAGGATGGCTGGCAGCGATGCGGCGAATTCCACCACATCCCTGTCAAGGAACGGTGCGCGCGTTTCGAGCCCGTGTGCCATCGCCGCGCGATCGACTTTAACCAGAATGTCGCCAGGCAAAAAAGACACCCAATCAAAGTGAAATACCGTGTTCATTCCGGTCGTGCCGCTGGGCGGGGTGTAGTATTCGGATTGCGAGAAATCGCCAGCTGGCTTGCTGTGGCCACCCCAAAGAGCCTGGCGCTCCAATGGTGGAAATGTCAACTTGAAATTAATGAACCGCTGTCGGATATCCGGCCAGCGCGCCGCAAGCCCCATGCCATGTGAGTAGAGATCAAGTGATCCAAAACGATGACCCATCAACTTGCTGATGCTGCGAAGCACGAGCCATTTCAGCCACGATGCGCGAACTTTTTCCGATACCGCCAGCGGGGGATACCAGGCGTAACCTCCAAAGAGTTCATCGGCACCATCTCCCGACAGCACTACCTTCACATGCTGTCGTGCATACTGGGCTACCAAGTAGGTCGGGATATTCGACGAATCCATGAATGGTTCATCGTAGACCTCAGCCATGCGCACAAGAAGCTCACCCACCGCAGGCATACCCAAGTCGATATCATGATGCTCGGTGTGGTATTGCTGCGCGACAGCACGCGCATAAGGCAGTTCGTTAATGTACTCTCCAAATCCAACGGAGAATGTCTTCACTGGCAGTTTCGTTTCCTGCTGCATGAGCGCAACCACCGTGCTCGAGTCGTGACCGCCGCTGAGAAACGCGCCGACCGGGACGTCTGCCACCATTTGTCGACGCACAGCCTGTTGCAGTAACTCGCGCAGACGCTCAGCAGCTTCGTCGAGTGAAATCGGCTGCGGATCGAGCCGGGGCTGCCAATACCGGCGAACCTCGATGCCGCTCTCGTTCCATTCGAGGAAATACCCCGGTGGAAGGGTATGCACGTTAGCGTAGATCGTGCGATCCGGCGCCACGTAACCGAGTGCCAGGTAGGCGTCAACAGCACCTGGGTCGATCCACGGCGTGATCAGTCCCGCCGCTAGGATCGACTTGATCTCCGAGGCCATCAGCAATGACCCATCCGGTGGCAACGCGTAGTAGAGAGGCTTTTCGCCAAAAAGATCGCGCCCGGCAAAAAGTTCTCGCTTCTCGCTATCCCAGATGGCGAATGCGAACATCCCGCGGAAGCGGTTCAGGCATTCCGTGCCCCACTCCGCATAGGCAGCTATGATGACTTCGGTGTCAGACTGCGTGGAAAACTGATAATTCTTTTTTTGCAGCTCCGCGCGTATTTCCCGGTAGTTGTAAATCTCCCCGTTGAAAGTTATGTGAAAGCGGCCTGTTACGTCGCTCATCGGTTGGGCACCGGTCGCTATATCGATAATGCTCAGGCGTGCATGCCCAAGCTGACAGCCGGGTAAGCTCAGCACACCGTGCGCATCGGGTCCGCGGTGCGCGAGCGCGGATACCATCCGCTCGATAGCGTCGCTCTGTTCATCGGCCCTTAGACCGGCCACGAGACTAATGCCACACATGCTCGATTACACCAGCGCCGACGTCGGGAGGGGGCTCAAAAAATCGTGCTCCTAATCTGCTAACGAGTCATCACGCTCATTATTGTTAGGCGAATCAATTAAACCCTCATACAACCGCACAAGTTTGTCATTGAGCTTGTCGATGTCGAACTCCGCCATTACGCGTTTACGCGCCGCCTGACCCATTGTAACCCATGCCTGTGGATGATCGATCAACTGCCGCAAGCGATCCGCTATCGCTTCGACATCACGCTGCGGAACCAGATAGCCCGATACCCCATCCTCAACCAGCTCAGGAATGCCACCGTGAATCGTGCTAATTACCGGTAATCCGGTGGTCATGGCCTCTTTAACCGCGTTGGGAATGCCCTCCTCGTCACCATCAGCCGCAGTCACGCTTGGAGCAAGCAAGACATGCGCCATTTCGATCTGACGAATTACATATTCGTGGGCCTGCCAGCCAAGCAGTTGCACTCGCTGGCCTAACCCAAGTTCATCAATCAAGCCCTTCAATTCAGCTCGCATCGGACCATCACCAATGATTGTATAGGTGAGGTTACATCCAGAGGCTAATACTTTGGCCACCGCCCTGATGGCGTAGGCAATGCCCTTCTTCTCTGTGAGTCTCCCAATGGTGAGTAATTTCACGGATTCGGATTCTATATGGTGGCGCTCTATCATCCTGAATTTCGAACAATCGATGCCGGAATGGAGCACAGCGACCTTGGATCGGTCGCATCCCGCCTCAATGAGCCGCTCAGCCAGACTCCGGCTGACCGGGAGGAACAGATTGCCCGACTTAAAAAGAGCATCGTAGGTGTGTGGGTCAGTTTGCAAATATTTAGTGGCATCGAAGCCGCGGAAGGATGTGACGAGCTTGCCAGTGACCACCCGCATCTCACGTAATTGCAGGGCCATCTTGCCGTAGGTTCCGAACTGGCTGTGAATTACATCGAAGAAACCTTCTCGCTGTTGCCGGTGCAGGGTGAGCGCGGCGATCAGGAGACCTAGCGATAGGGCGGCGCGTCCATAACGAATGAAATTCAGTGCCCGCCAAACTAGGCTTGGCGCACGCCAACCTTCGCTAACCAGCAAACCACAGGCTCTGACGATCCGTGCCAACAAGTTCTGGGGGCCGTAGAGGGAGCAGGTCCGCTCCAGTAGCCGGTAGCGCTGGACCTCTACTGGCACATCACCAGTCACTCCCGGGACCGTGGTAAAGATATTCACGGTATGGCCTCGGGCGGCAATGCCGACGATCTGATTTATGATGAAGGTTTCAGAAATGTGCGGAAAGGAACCAACAATATAAGCAATCTTCATCTTCTCTGTATGATATTACACGCTTCTCGATATACAGCGCGCCCGCCTTTCATTCGACCCATGCCGGCAGCCCCAGCAGCTTTCTTTTAATGTGACGCAGTACACGATAGAGTGCAGTGCTGCGAAATATCATACCCGCCGGTGGCAGGTAACGCCCCCCAAACATCCGATACACTATCCAATATGCCTTAAGCCTTTTGTTCAAGGCACGTACGTCGCTTGCGCGGTTAAAGTTAACCTTGGCAAAGAACCGCAGTCCTTGATGTCGTACCTCATCCCGCTTGTCAGCCGCCAATTCGCACAATATTTCCAGGAGGTCGAGGGAATCTTCGCACCACTCCCGAACCTGGGCGACATGCGTCCATTTACCACCATGCTGCCGAGTGCTCGCCTTAGTTTCCTCAATATCAACCCGTCCCATGGATGCAGCCAGTTTGGTCGTGGCGGCAACGTCCTGAAACAGATTGTACCGAGAGTGGAAACCACCCATAGACCGTAGCCCTGCAACATTGTACAAGGTGCTGCAGACATAAAGCGGGGTTAACCCGGCAAACCACCCAAGGATAAAATCAGCTATCGATAAGCCAGTCACACGGTTCCGGCCTTCGTTGATTACGGTTCCGTTGGCATTGATAATCCGCGTCCCCGTCCGGATAACTCCATAACGCTCGTCGTGTTTGGCAGCACGCATGCACGTTCCAATAAAATCAGGATCAATTTTGTCGTCGTCGTGCAGCATCAGAAAGTAAACGCCCTTCGCCTGTTCTAGGCAGAAGTTGAAATTGTCGTTGGGGATCACGGGTGGCTGCTGCCGGTAATAGCGTATGCGCGGATCGGTATAGCCTCGGACCACTAACTCCGTGTTGTCGGTAGAACCATTGTCCGAAACCACAATTTCCAGATTCGGATAAGTTTGCACCAATGCACTTTCAAGCGCTTCTCGCAAATATTTGTTCGCCCTGTTGTATGTCGGAATCCCGATTGTTACCAAAGGGAGGGTCAGATTACTCATTTTTTTTCATTTCATCAGAGGTCATTTGGTTTTCAGCCTGTCATCAGCTTAACAGTCGATCACTAAGCAAGCACATTGTTGGTTTGCTGGGAACATGCCTTTATAAACTCGGGAGTAAAGGCCGCTGAAACAT
>Ga0224512_10003674_pt1 | contig 13387 bp, 9 predicted proteins | sample SF_May12_sed_USG_4_FD_169103 | JGI IMG/M metagenome (GOLD analysis project Ga0224512, IMG submission 169103) | Sediment microbial communities from San Francisco Bay, California, United States - SF_May12_sed_USGS_13 | ecosystem: Environmental > Aquatic > Marine > Sediment | place: USA: California...
TCCGCCGCGGCCGCCCGGGCGGCGTCCAGGAAGGAGCGGTAGATGGCGGCGAGCTCGGGCCGGCCGGCCCCGTCGAGCGCTTCGAGGTTGCGCCGGACGGTGGCGCCGTCGCCGCGGGCGATGGGTCCGGTGAGGGCGGCCTGGGCGTCCGGCGACTCCAGATTGGCCGCGACGGCCCGCAGGTAGGGCAGCGCGAGGGCCGGCTCGAGGTCCCAGCGCGCCCCGAGCTCGGTGAAGAAGCGCTGCCACAGGAGCGTCGTGAAGTTGCCCGCCATGACGCAGAGCGCGTGGTAGAGCGGCCGGTCGCCGGCGGGAATCCGTACCGCCGGGTTGGGCATCCCGGGGAGGAGCTCGGCGAGCCCGGGGCCGCCGCTCTCCAGCACGAAGGGGATCGTGGGGTAGAAGTCCGCGGCGTAAGGCTCGGGTCCGAACGTGCACAGGGGGTGGGCGGCCGCGGCGCCCGGGACCCGGCGGCTGCCCGAGAAGTGCACCCACGGCGGGCCGCCCGCTCGCGAATGGCCCGCGACGAAGCCCGCCAGCGCGTCGTCGGCGAGCGCGGCGAGCACGCGGTCGTGCTCGCCGACGGCGTCGGCGAGCGGCGGATCGCCCGCGAGCGCGAGGCCGGCCGGCGGCTCGGGGTGCCAGCCGTGGCGGCGGCTCCAGCGCCGGCAGGGGATTCCCAGCTGGCGTAGATAGATGGCTAGATGTGTGGCGAGGCGGCCGTCTCCGAGGAGCAGCCAGGGCTTCGCGCGCGGTACCTGTCCCATGGATCAAGTCCTTTCTCCGGGCTCGCGGGGAGCGCGGGGCGAAGAGATTGCGATGACTTCACAAAGAGCTCGGGTCCGAGTCGCCCGGCGCGATGCCTGGGCGCTCGAGGCGCGAGTCTAGCACTCGGGGACCCGAGGCACCGGGTCCGCCGCGCCTTCTCGGGCCCCCGCGCGGCCGCGAGCGCCGCTGACGATCGCGGGGAGCTCGGCCAGCGATCGGATGACCCAGGTCGGCAGCGGGGCCTCGGGGGGGCGGTCGCCGTTGGGGGCGAGCCAGCAGGTGTCGACGCCGGCGTTGACGCCGCCCTGGACGTCGGAGGTCAGGCTGTCGCCGATCATCAGCACTTCGTCCTTGGGCGGCGAGCCGAGGGCCTCGAGGGTGACGTCGAGGATCCGCGGGTCCGGCTTGGCGATGCCGAGCTCGTCCGAGATCGTCAGTAGCTCGAAGAGGTCGGCGATCGAGGAGCGGGCGAAGCGCGGCCGCTGGACGTCCGCGAGGCCGTTCGTGACGATCGCCATGCGGGTCGACGCCGCGAGCTCGCGCACCACCTCCTCCGCCCCCGGGAGGAGCCGGGCGCAGGCGGCGAGCTCGACGAGGTAGCGCTCGCTGGCCGTCCGGGCCGCGGCGCAGGGGATGTCGAGCTCGGCAAAGAGGAGCTCGAAGCGCCGGGTGCGCAGGGTCGCCGCGTCCACGGTGCCGCCCTCGAGCTGCTTCCAGAGCGCGGCGTTGATCCGGTGGTAGGCGGCGCGGGCGGCGGCGTCCGTCGCGCGGCCCTCGCCGGCCAGGGTGCGCTCGAGGGCGGAGGCCTCCGCGCCGTCGTAGTCGAAGAGCGTGCCGTCGGCGTCGAACAGCAGCCAGCGATAGCGCATGCCTAGCGGAAACGGACGAGGGTGGCGGCGACCCGCCGCCGGCCGCCTTCGGCCTTGCGCCACTGCATGAGGATCGGGCTCTGGTAGGTGCCCTTGACGATCGACCCGCCGTCGCCCTCCCGGTCGCTGACGAGCAGGCTGACGGAGCGCCGGACGCCGAAGAGCCGGGCCGCCGGCAGGGCCATCAACCGCGCCAGCAGGCGCTCGAGAATCGATTCGCTGGCGCCCACGGCGTCCATCAGCTCGTTGAGCACCTGCACGAAGTCGTACTGCGCGTAGTCGAGGGTGCGGTGGGCGACGGCCCGCGGGTCGCGCAGCAGGCCGCGGCCCTTCTCGCGCATGAAACGCAGGGGATCGCGCAGGACGTCGCGCAGGTCGTTCTGCATGAGCAGGGTCTCGTACTCGTTGACGGTGAGGCTGGCGTCGCGCTCGTCCTCGGGGAGGCTCAGATCCAGGCGGCCCTTCTCGACGCCCTGGCGCCGCACGAACTCCGCGAGCTGCTCGCTCAGGCCGAGCCCGGGCTCGAAGACGTTGATCGAGTCGATGGGGTGGCCGGAGACCGGCACCTCGAGCTCCACGGTGGCCACGGGGCGCTGCCGGTTGTAGGCCACGACCGACGCCTGCCGGCGCCGCGCGCCGTGCTCGTGGACTCCGTCGAGGTCCACGAGATAGACCGGGCGGTCGTCCTCGAGGTCCGCGGTGAGGCAATTGCTCATGCCCGCGCCGATGAACGTCAGGTGCGAGTCGGCGTTGCGCGGCTCGGTGGCGCGCTGCTCGGCCGACAGCTCCACGCGCAGGTGCAGCTTGTCGTGCTCGTAGTCCGCCTGCGCCGGGAAGAGCCGCTGAAACGCGCCGATGAAGTCGAGCAGGTCCGCCTGGCTGCGCAGCCGCCCCCCCACGTGGCGGTCGAGGAACCCGGCCGTCGTGTGGTGGGAGCAGTAGATCGCCCGGCGGTAGGCGCCCACCGCCTCGCCGAGCCGGGCGCGCAGCAGGGCCTTCAAGTCGATCGCGTCGCAGCGGTTCTGCGGCGTCAGCTGGAGGGTGAGCTCGGCGGGTCCGGTCATGCGGGCGGTCCTCGGGGCGGTCGAGGCGGCGAGTCTATCGCACGATGTCCGTCCGTCTATTGCGGGAAGCAGGTCTGTCCATCCCGCGAGGGTCTTCCGGCGACGGACGCGGGTTTCGCCCCGGCCGGCCCTCGCCTGCCGGTGCTATGCTCCCGCCCGTCATGCGCCGTCGTACGGTCAGGGTTCGCGTGGGCTCGGTGGACGTGGGCGGGGGTGCGCCCATCGTCGTGCAGTCGATGTCCAACACCGACACGGCCGACGTCGCCGCGACGGTCGAGCAGTGCCGGCAGCTCGCGGCGGCCGGCTCGGAGCTGGTGCGCGTCACGGTCAACGTGCCCGAGGCGGCCCGGGCGGTGCCGGAGATCAAGCGCCGGCTCGCCGACCAGGGCTGCGACGTGCCGATCGTCGGCGATTTCCACTACAACGGCCACAAGCTCCTGACGGGGTTCCCGGACTGCGCGGCGGCGCTCGACAAGTACCGGATCAACCCCGGCAACGTCGGCCGTTCGGGCCGGCGGGACGAGAACTTCGCCACCATCGTCAAGGTGGCCGTGGACCACGACAAGCCGGTGCGCATCGGCGTCAACGCGGGCTCCCTCAACCAGGAGCTGGTGATGGCCAAGATGCAGGAGAACACCGACCGGGATCTCGGCAAGACGTCCGAGGAGATCATGAACGAGTGCATGATCCTCTCGGCCCTCCAGTCGACGGAGCTGGCCCGGGAGTGCGGGCTGGGCGAAGACCGGATCATCATCTCCTGCAAGGTCTCCCGGCCGCTCGACCTGATCGCGACCTACCGCGAGCTGGCCACGAAGACCGACCAGCCGCTCCACCTCGGCCTCACCGAGGCCGGGATGGGGATCAAGGGCCTCGTGTGGTCGTCCTCGGCCATGGGGGTGCTGCTGGCCGAGGGGATCGGCGACACGATCCGCGTCTCGCTCACCCCGCGCCCCGGCGGCGACCGCCGCGAAGAGGTCTACGCCTGCATCGAGCTGCTCCAGTCGCTCGGGCTGCGCTCGTTCATGCCCAGCATCACCGCCTGCCCGGGCTGCGGGCGGACGACGAGCACGACGTTCCAGGAGCTCGCCGAGCGTGTCGAGAGCTACGTGCGCGAGCAGATGCCGTCGTGGAAGAACGAGTACGAGGGGGTGGAGGACATGACGGTGGCGGTGATGGGCTGCGTCGTCAACGGCCCCGGCGAGTCCAGGGCGGCCAACATCGGCATCAGCCTGCCCGGCACCGGCGAAGCGCCGCACTGCCCGGTCTTCGTCGACGGCCAGCAGTTCACGTCGCTGCGCGGCTCCTACGAGGAGCTGGCCGCCGGCTTTCGCGCCATCATCGACGACTACGTCGCCACGACGTACGCCAAGCGCCCCGCGGCCGAGCTCGCCTCCGCCTGAGGATCCCGATGGCCGTCAAGTCGGAGATGTACCGTGACGCGCTGCGCCACTTCCCGTCCGGGGTGACGGTGGTCACCATCCGCGCGGGCGAGCAGAACCACGGCCTGACGGTCTCCGCGTTCGCCTCCGTCTCCCCCGATCCGCCGCTCGTCTGCGTGATGATCGACCACCGGCACCTCGCCTACTCGCTGCTCGAGCAAGAGGGCGCGGTGTTCGCCGTCAACATCCTCCGCGAGGGGCAGGAGGAGCTCTCGAACCGTTTCGCCTGGGTCAAGTCGGAAGACCGCTTCGCCCAGGGCAGCTGGACGACCGCCACGACCGGCGCCCCGGTCCTCGAGGACGCCCTCGCCTGGCTCGACTGCACGATCCACTCCCGCCATCCGGCGGGCACGCACACGATCTACGTCGGCGAAGTCCAGGCCAGCGCCACGCCCCGCGAGGACGAGCCGCCCCTCGTCTACTGGAACCGCGGCTACCGCAAGCTCGCCGAGCCCGCACGGCCGGCGGATTCCGGGTCCTGAGGAACACGCCTTCGGGCTCGTACTTGGCTGTCCTTGCCGGATCCTGGGGCCCGGGTCCTCGGGCTCGTATTTGACGGCCATCGCCCCGGTCGCGGGTCCCCCTCAGCTCCTCCGACCGGTGCACCCTTCCAGCACTGCGAACGTCGCTTTCCAAGTAGGGCGGTGAACGTCCTGGGCTCGATCCACCAGGATCGCCCCCTGGAGTGTGGAGAGTTCCGGCACGGCTCAAAGGCCGGGGACGCTCGGCGCGGTGAAGCCGGTCACCGCCCTACTTGGAAAGCGACCATTGGATGGCTGGAGCGGTCCACCGGTCGCGGGAGCTGAGGGGGACCCGCGACCGGGGGCGATGGCCGTCGGACAGAGGCAGCTACGATGACAAGATACGGATCTCAACAGGAACCCGAACCAGACCCAGGACCCCAAGAGAAGAAATAGTCGAGCCTTGACCCCCAGCAGAGTGAGCGGAGTTGGGCCGCCTGGAACCAGGTGGCAGGCGATCGTCGATGGCCAGAGCGACGCCCCGCATGGGTTGAGCGGGGTCCGATCCTGGAGGGCACGGCTGAGGAGCATTTCCATTGCCCTTGCCTCGCTCTCATGCGCGGTGTGGAGTGCGGGATCGGAGATCCCCGGTCAGGCTCTCGACGATCCCGGGGCCGTCTTCGAGCGGGTTCGCTCCTCCTATCGCTTCGAATCCGACGGGACCGGGGTCAACGTCGTCGAGGTGCAGGCCCGGCTGCTCAACGAGGCCGGGGTGCAGCAGCTCGGGCAGATCTTGATTCCCTATCTCGAAAGCCGGTCGTCCGTGGAGCTGCTGCACCTCCGGGTACGAAAGCCGGACGGCACGGTGCTGGAGGCGGACTCGAGGAAGATTCAGGATCTCCCCGCTCCGGTGGCAGCGGCGTTTCCCGTCTACTCGGATCTTCATTTGCTCCACGCGCCGGCCCCCGCGATGAACTCCGGAGACGTTCTCGAGTCCGCGATCAGGGTCACTCTCAGCCATCCCGACACGCCAGGCCACTTCGGCGCGGCCCACGTATTCGGGCGGCTTGTGCCGGTCAGCAGCGAAGTCCTGGAGATCGACGTTCCCACGGCCATCGCAGTCAAGCTGAGGAGCCGGGAGGGCCTCGAGCCGGCGGTATCGGAGGAGGGTGACCGGCGCGTCTATCGTTGGGAGCAGGGCACCCCGGCGATCTCGACGGGCGAGAGCAAAGTCCCCGACGTCGAGTTGTCGAGCTTCCGCTCCTGGGATGAGCTGGGTCGTTGGTACTTCGAGCTGAGTCGGGGGCAGGCGATCCCGGATGAGGCGATTCGCGATCTGGCCCAGGAGATCACCCGCGATGCGACGAGCGACCTGGAGCGAATCGAAGCGATCTTCCATCACGTCGCCCGCGAGTACCGTTACCTCGGTCTGGTCCTGGGCATCGGCCGTTATCGGCCCCAAGCTGCCCCCGATGTGCTCGCCAACGGCTATGGCGACTGCAAGGACAAGCACACGTTGCTCGAAGCTCTCGCGAGCGCGGCGGGTCTCGAAGTGCATCCGGCGCTGATCTCTGCGTCCCGCGAGATCTCAGAGTCAGTGCCAGCCTTGCACCAGTTCGATCACATGATCTCGCTCGTGAGAGTCGGAGACGAGTGGATCTGGCTGGACGCGACGAGCCAGGTGGCACCCTTCCGGTACCTGAGCGCCGCACTGAGAGACAAGCAGGCTCTCGTGGTGGGACTGAACGGAGTCTCCAGCCTGCAGCGCACCCCCGACGCCCTCCCGTTCGAGGCCACTGCGGAGCTGGTGCTCGACGGCGAGATCACCGGGGAGGGCGATCTGGTCGGCGAGGTCGTGTATCGCGTCCGGGGCGATGATGAGTTCGCCCTGCGGAGCCTCCTCTTCGCGAACGGCAGCGGGGCGCGAGGAAAGTTCGCCGATAGCTTCGTACGGCAGATGCTGGGCGGCCGCTTCGAGGTCGAGGGTTTCTCGACGAGCGAGCTTACCGACACCGACGGCCCCTTGGAGCTGAGCTTCAAGGTCCGCCGACCCGAATACGCGAACCTGCTGCGCGAGACCCAGGAGCTCGACCACTACTTGATGCTTCAACAACTGCCGAAGGTGGATGCGGCCGAGCCCTCGCTGGACCTGGGCGGGCCCCATTCCGTTCGCTCCGAGTTTCGGGTCCGGCTTCCCGAGGGATTCGAGGCGCTTGCGCCGGCGGGAAGCGCGATGACGACCGACTTCGGCTCCTACGTCAGCGAGTACTCGGCCGAGGACGGGGTGCTCTCGGCTCAGCGCACGATCATCATCCGGAGCTCGGAGATCGCCAGCGGGGCGTACCGTGCGTACGAAGCCTACCGATCGACGTTGCGTTCGGACGACCGGCAGCACTTTCGGCTCCGCCAGAGTGCCGAGGCGCGAGCCGCGAGAGCTGCCGGCGCGGACGCGGAAGAGCTCTTCGAGCTCGGGAATCGAGCGCTCGGCAGCGACGACTACGAGGGCGCGATCGAGATGCTCTCTCAGGTGGTCGAGCTGGAGCCCGAGCACCCCGAGGCGTGGCTGCACCTCGGCAAGGCGATGGTCCGAGCCGATCGAGTCGAGGAGGGCGTCGGAGCGCTCAGGAAGCAGACGGAGATCGACCCCTACGCGAAGGACGCCTTCGCCACGCTCGGTTGGGCGCTCGAGGAGGCCGAGGATCTGCCAGGTGCCGAAGCGGCCTACCGACGGCAGATCGAGCTCTACCCTCTGGAGCACTACGCCCACGCCCAGCTGGGCCGGATGCTCGAGAGTCAGGGTCGTTGCGAGGACGCCGTCGATCATCTCGACAAGGCCGTCATGCTCAAGGAAAGCGACACACGATCCGTGATGGCGCTGGGCATCTGCCTCCTCGCCCTCGACCAGGGCGAGCGTGCTCAATCCGTGCTTCTCGACCTGCTCGAGGTGTCCACATCCGACTGGGAGCTCGGGCGGGCCGGGTACCGGGCTCTGAGGGCCGGCCAGCTCGACCTGGCGGAGAAGCTGCTCACCAGGGCAACGCAGCTCGACCCGGAGCACGGCTCGGCCTTCAACAACCTCGGCTTGGTTCGGCTGGAGCAGGCTCGGCTGGAGGATGCCGTCTCGGCGTTCCGGCGCCAGATCGCGATCGACCCGGACCACGCCTACGCCCACAACAACCTCGGCAGGGCTCTGAGACGACAGGGAAAGACCGCGCTGGCCGTGGCGAGCTTCCGTCGGCAGATCGCGATCGACCCGGAGGATCCCTGGGCTCACCGGAACCTCGGGCTGGCCCTGGAGGACTTCGGCGACGTCGAGGGAGCGATCGCTGCCTACCAACGGCATCTCGAGATCGACCCGTTGGACGTGGACACGCTGCAGGACGTTGCCCGGTTGGGCGTAATCTCGGACGAGGACTACGCCAGGTTCCTCGCCCGGGCTCGCGAGAGTCTCGACGATGAAGCCGCGCTTGCGCAGATCCAAGGAGTCGAGGCGCAGCTCCTGGTTCGCGCCGACCGTTGTGACGAAGCCGTCCCGATGCTCGAGATGCTCGTCGAGCGGGACCCCGGGTCCTACCCCGATCTAGCGGCCCTTACTTTGTGCCACTACCGACTCCTGGACGCCGACCAGGCGCTGGCCGCCGGGTTGCGAGCCTTTGCGCTGATGCCGGAGGAGCCGTGGTTGAACTCGATCCTGGGGCTCCTGTACTCGCAGAAGGGTGAGTACGCCGCCGCCTTGCGCCACCTGGAAGCCGCCGCGAAGGGCACTTCGGGCCAGTTCGAGCACCAGGACGTGCTCGACTACCTGCGCGGCCTCGAGGCGGAGTAGCACTACGTTCCGAAAAACAACTTGTTCTGCTCGCTTCGCAACCGGTCGCAGAGTCTCCCGTCCGGCAGCGTGACGTCGTCGTAGGTGAGGACCTGGTCTTTCTTCACGTCTCTCTGCAACACGCAATCTTCGGCGACCCCCATGGGCAGGAGCCTCTCGCGGAAGGTCACGTCGGCGTTCTCGGCCTGTCCGTAGGTCATGTACCAGCCCATTCCGTCGATCTTCTGGCCGGCCTTCAGGTCGATCTTGGCGGTCGTCACGACATCGACTCGCGGCGGGCCTTGTGGCGTCAGCGCCGCGTCGTGGAAGATGGCGGCGCGGGCCAGAGTGTTGGGCGCCTCGAAATGACACAGATGGTAGGGCGTGTAGAACAGATAGAAAGGACCCTCGCCCAGCTTGTAGAGGTGGAGATAATGTTTCTGCCGCGGATCGTCGTGAGTGCCGACCACGTAGACGCCCGGGGCGGGCTCCGCCCCCACGACGTAGTCGACGATGCCGGGCTCCTTCAAGAGCTCCTCCGGATAGAGCGCCAGCGCGTCCTTCAGAGACATGCCGGGAGTCGGCACCGTCGGCCCGAGCATTCCGCGGCGGGCCACGCGCATGCCCGTGCCGTTGGCCACGATGGCCTGCTCGAAGGAGATCTTCGTCCCGTCCGCGAAGGAGGCCACCATGTAGGCCTTCTGCCCCCATTTCTTCGCGAAGCCTTCCTGGGTCGTGGGATTCCGGTAAGGGTCGTGCAGGCCCTTGATGCTGCCGCACAGCACCGGCGTCACGCCGATCCCCTTCACGAAGCGGTAGAGGTTCATCTGGACGCCGGGCTGGTCGCCGTCGCTGAAGGAATAGACGACGCCGGCCTTGTCCGCGTAGGTCTTGAGGATGGGGCCGACGGTGCCGTCCAGCTCCGCGTTCATCTGGACGACGTGCTTGCCGTTCTCGATCGCCTCGAGAACGACGCCGGCACCGAACTCCACGGCACCGGTGACCTCGAAGATGACGTCGACCCCTTCGGCCCGGCACAGGAGCGACGCGTCTTCCGTGACGCTGAAGCGCCCCTTCCGGATGTTGTCCGCCAGTTCTCCGGCGGTTCCGACCGTCCGGGGATCCGAGACGCCGGCCTCGGCGTAGGCGCGCACGGCGCCGTCGAGATGGCGGTTGGCGATGGCGACGAGGCGCATGCCCTTCTTGACGGCCTGGAACATCTGAAGCGCGACCCCGCGGCCCATGAAGCCGGCCCCGACCAGGGCGACCCGTATCGGCTTGCCTTCGCGCTCTCTTCTTTCTAAAGCACTGTCGATGAGTATCATGATCTGTAATCCGGCCAGTTCCGGTCCGCGTCGCTCATCATCTCGATGCGAACGCCCGCGGGCCATTCGACGTTGAACGCGGGATCGTCGTACCGGACGCCGCCCGCGGAGCCGGGCGTGTAGAACTGGGTCATGAGGTAGAAGAGGTCCGAGTCGGGCTCGAGCGTGAGATACCCGTGCGCGAAGCCTTCCGGGACGTACAGCATCTTGCCGTTGTCCGCGGAGAGCTCGACGCTGGTCCATTGCCTGTGCGTTCGCGAATCCTCTCGCAGGTCGATGATGACGTCGTAGACCGCGCCGCGAGTGCAGCGGATCATCTTCACCTCTTCGTGCGGGTGGCGCTGGAAGTGCATGCCGCGCAGAGTACCCTTGACGGGATTCCCCGACGCGTTCGCCTGCACCACCGTGCCGTTCAGGCCATGGGCCTCGAACTCTTCCCTGCAGAAGGCGCGCGCGAAGAATCCACGCTCGTCCTCGTGTCTTTCCAGCTCGACGATGAAGGCGCCCGGGAGCTTCGTTTCGATGAACTTCATGATCTCGGCCCTTGCTCGAGGCCTCTAGCGTCTCGCGGTCCAGCGCAGGTCCGGCGTGAGACGGCCCGCGTCCCGGTGGCCCGTCAGCGCCTTGATTCGCATGAGCTCGGAATCGCGGAAGCTGCCGTTGGAGAAGCGCATGCCGGCGAGCCCGGCGCGGAGGTCCTTCACCGCGGTGTCCAGGTCCACTTGCGGCTGGTGCTGCGGCGCCAGCCGCCGGTAGTAGGCGAAATCGACGCGGTAGGACCGATTGTCCGGCGGCGCTTCGCGGTTGATCTCGACCTCCGTGCCGGGAATCTCCCGGGCGACGGCCTCGGCCAGCTCTCGGACCTGGTAGTTCCAGGCGTCGGACCCGGTGTTGCACACGAGGAACGCTCCGCCGTCCTTCGCGTCGCGTCCGACGGCCCAGTCGATGGCCCGCGCCATGTCTAGGACGTGGATCAAGGGGCGCCACGGCGAGCCGTCGGAGAGGACCGTGATCTTCTTGGAAGCCACGGCACAGGCGACAAAGTCATTGAGGACGAGGTCGAGGCGGAGCCGGTCGCTCATGCCGCACGCCGTCCCGAAGCGAAGGCAGGTCACATTGAACCCGTCGCCGGCGAGCGGCTTCAGGGCCTTTTCCGTCGCGATCTTCGACCTCGCGTAGGCCGTCAGCGGGTCGAGATCGGCCGCTTCCGTCTTGGCTCCCTCGCCTTCCGAGCCGTAAACGCTGCAGCTCGAGGCGAACACGAAGCTCCTCGCCCCCGCTTGCTTGGCCATCTCGGCCAGGCGGACTCCGGAATCGCAGTTGACGTCCATCGTCAGGCTCTCGTCGATCGCGCCCATGACGTCATTCGAGATGGCCGCCAGGTTGACCACCGCGTCGAAGCCCTCCAGGAGCGACGGCGCGATGCTGCGGATGTCTCCGAAGATCTGGCGGTCCAGCACGCGCTCGGGAAGGGAGGCCGCGTTCGTCAGGCAGTGTGCGAAGTAGCCCGCGTCGAAGCCGACGATCTCGGCCTGCGGGTGGCTCTCGCGGAGACGGCGCACGACGCCCGGTCCCACGTAGCCCATGTTGCCCGTGACTAGAATTCTCATACGCTCTCCTGTTGCCGGACGCCGGGTGCTTCTCGACGGTGGCGCAGTCTAGCAGCGGCGGGAGCCCCGTTCGAGGCTTCGTCGCGGAGGGAAGACGCCGGGAGCCGGTGCGCGAAGGCGACAGCGTGATCGAGGCCGGGAACGGGCGCGGTGCTCCCTGCTCCCGGCGGCGGCCTAGGCTGGCCGGGCCGGCTCTCGCCACGTCCGTGCCGCCGCGCGGCCGGCCTCGTCGTCGACGGTCTGGAGGCCGACGAGGCCGGCGGCGAAGAAGACGGTGGTCACGAGGACGGCCAGGCGTTGGGAGCCGCTCCAGGAGGAGACGAGGCCGAAGAGGATGGGGCCGATGGCGAAGGCGGCGCGCAGCGCCAGTCCCCAGAAGCCGAAGAACTCGCCGCTCTTGCTGGGCGGCGAGAAGGTGGCGACGACGCCGCGCGAGGTGGCCTGGAGCGAGCCGATGCCGATTCCCGCGGCGAGCCCGATGGCCAGGAACTGCCCCTTGGTCTGGCAGGCGGCGGAGGCCAGGCCGACGAGGATCCAGATGACGAGGGAGAGCTGCAAGGTGCGGCGCGAGCCGAGGCGGTCCTGGAGCCAGCCGAAGCCGACGGCCCCGGCGGCGGAGGACAGCTGGAGGATGAGGAAGAGGGCCACGAGCTCGTTGGCCGAGAATCCCAGGGTGGTGCGGGCGAAGATGCCGCTGAACGCGACGGCGATGGTGAAGCCGAGGGAGTAGACGAAGAAGACGGTGAGGAAGCGGGCGAGCTCCCGGAAGTGGGCGATCGAGCGCGCCGTCGTCCGCAGGCGGCCGAAGCCGCGGCGGGCGTAGGCCGGGAGCCCGCGCCAGGGGCCGCGGGGGGCGCGCTCGCGCAGCCAGAGGAAGGTCGGCAGGGCGGCGACGAGGAAGAAGCCGGCGGTGCACGGCCAGATCCAGCGCACCCGCTCGAGGTTGCCGGAGTCGAGCCCGGCCGCCATCAGGGGGCGGATGAGCAGCAGCGAACCGAGGCCGCCGAAGTACCCGAGCCCCCAGCCGAGGCCGGAGATCCGGCCGGCGTTGGCGGGGGTGGAGATCTCGGGCAGAAAGGCGCCGATCAGGTTCTCGCCGTGCGCGAAGGCGATGTTCGAGAGCACGAAGAGCGCGATGGCGACGGCCACGCTGCCGGGCTCGACGAAGTAGAGCCCCGCCGTCGCGGTCACGCAGGACAGATAGGTGGCCGCGAGAAACGGCTTCTTGCGCCCGGAGTCGTCGGCCGCGGCGCCGATCAGGGGCGCCGTGAGCAGCACGAGAACGTTGCTCACGCCCAGGGCCAGCCCCCAGAGGAAATCGGCGCTCGCCGCCGGCGCCACCGCCGAGGTGAAGAAGACGCCGAAGGCGACGGTGACGATGACGGTCGTGTAGCTCGAGTTGGCGAAATCGAACATCGCCCAGGCGAAGATCTCGCGCCGGCCGGCGGGCTTGGGGGGAGCCATGGCCGGAAGTGTAGCGCCATGAGCGGCGCCGGTCCGGGCAGGCGGGGAATGTCCGTATACTGGGCGCCGTTGGTGCGTCAGGTCATGCCCGTGGAAACCCCCATGCTTCGCCGTCTGCGTCCGGCCGCGCTGGCGCTCGCCGCGGCGGCGGCGCTCGCCGCCGCCCAGGAGGCGCCGCCCGAGACGCCGCCCGCCGAGCCGGCGGGCGAGATCGGCGTCACGGTGGCCCTGCCGGCCGACGAGGCGGCCGCCGCGGAGGTCCTCGCCGGCGGGGCCGCGGTGCCCTTCCGGGTGCTGGCGCGGGAGCCGTGGCAGGTCGCGGTCTACTTCGATCAGCTGCTCTCGGACCCGCGCACCCTGCGCAACGCCACCGTCCTCCTGGCCGAGAAGGCGGCGGCGCTGGCCGATCTCGGCCCGGTGCAGCTCCTGCTCGGCGGCGAGACCGTGCGCTCGGCCCTGCCGCCCACCCGCGACTCGGCCGTGCTCGCCGACGCCCTCGCCTGGCTGCGGGTGCGGGAGTCGAGCGCCGACGCGCAGGCCTCCATCCGGCTCGATTTCGCCGCCGCGGCGGCCGACGGCGCG
>Ga0224512_10003675_pt1 | contig 13387 bp, 9 predicted proteins | sample SF_May12_sed_USG_4_FD_169103 | JGI IMG/M metagenome (GOLD analysis project Ga0224512, IMG submission 169103) | Sediment microbial communities from San Francisco Bay, California, United States - SF_May12_sed_USGS_13 | ecosystem: Environmental > Aquatic > Marine > Sediment | place: USA: California...
AGGTATTCCGCATCATCGACGTGGCAGGCGGTTAGTGGTCCGTAGTGGCGGCCGGTGAGTTCGGCAAATTCGGCGAAGGCGGCGTCAACGATCGAAGCCAGGTGGTCATAAAAAAACGGTCGCTGTGCAGCCACGGCCTTGAAGAAACTTTCATGGTCCTGGACAGCGCCTGTTCCGGCAGGATGATCCTGGTCCAGCAGTAGCGGAATCCGCCGTCGCTGTTCGCCAAACAACAACGACTGTGCCGGTGTCGGACTGGTGATGGTATCGCCGGACGCTCCGTTAAAACGGGTCACCAGTTCCTGTTCCGGCATGAGTACCGGCTGCATGGCATGGGAGGTGCGGTAATAGTCCTGCGCGCACAAACCGGGCACCAGGGATTGTTCCGCGATGCGATGCGCGAGCAGACTGAAGTCGGCAACTTCCTGGGCATTCGCGGCAAACATCTGGAATAAACCGGCGCCGGCGATATCGTGATATTCGTCATGGCTGCCGTGTAAGGCAGCGGTCTGCCTGGGGACGGCATGACAGACGAGTTGGATGACGCAGGCCAGTCGTCTGCCGGCGATGCTATAGAGGTCTTCACGCAGGCCGCAGAGGCTGTGGGTGACCGCCGTCGTGCGCTGGCCCATCAGGGCAAAACCCGTGGTCATGGCGGCCAGCGTCTTCAGGTCCGCCGCGACATGGATGGGCTGGTTGTCAAGGCTGTCCTGGTATGCGGCAGGAGAATGAACGACGATAATATCGCTCGACAACTGCTCGGTGGCATACAGGACCGACTCACCGGTGCGGCTCTGCGCCAGTCCTGGAAAGGGAGCGGCTTTATCCGGTGATCGTTTTTTACCGAACCACATCTTTCTTTCCGGTCAGCCTGGTATCGCCAAACTGTATGCCATCAACCCAGACAATGGCGTCGGTCGGGCATCGTTTGATGACGTCTGGTACCTGCAGGTGGATCAATTCGTCGTTAATTACCGGCAGGTTGTTTTTCATTTTCAGCAGCCCCTGCGGCGCATCCGCCACGCACTTGGCGCAGGCCGTACAGGCGACGCGGCACAGTTCCAGTATCTCGTCTCCCTCCAGTTCTGATTTACATTGCACCAGCAGGTGCTGGCTGATTGGCCGTAATTCGATGATATTCTTCGGACAGATCTCGACACAGTCGCCGCAGGAAGTACATTTTTCCGGGTCGATAATGGGCAGCCCCGTCGGCGACATGACGATGGCGTCGTAATCACAGATCGTTTCGCAATCGCCGAAACCGATGCACCCATAACGGCAACCCTTACTGCCACCGGAAACCGCGGCGGCAGACTGGCAGGAGGGATAACCGACATAATCGGCCATCTGGATGGCGACGTCGGTGCCGCCCGCGCACAGCAGGCGCGCGACTTCCTTTTCGATATCACCGGCATCGACGCCGAGAAAATCGGCGACGATCGCGGCCGTTTCGGGTCCGCCGACACGGCATTCGGCCGGCTGTATGTGCCCGGCAACCGCCTCCTCGGCGAACAAACGGCAACCCGGCAAACCGCAGACACCGCAGTTGGTGCCGGGTAACATGTCCTGTACGGCATCGATCCTGGGGTCTTCGAAGACCTTCAGTTTGGAATTGGCAATGGCCAGCACGATTCCGAGGCCACTTGTCAGGATGGTCAGGAATCCGATGGCGATCACAGCTTCCATTCGAAAGTCTTTAGTTAAATGGCGTGGCGCGTTTGATCAGATCATCGAGGCCCGGTTCATCCGGAGACCTGGGTTTGCCCGGATGAATGATCTTGACCGGACATATTTCCGCCGCGATGACCAGGTCCTTGAAGGGGCCTGCGTCCGGGTCCTTGATGATGGCCTGTTTGTTATCGTCATAGGCAAATAATCGCGGGTTCAGCGAGGTGCAATCATCGCAACTGGTGCACAGCGGGGTATCGATATACGGGGCATCGAATGCCACGATGACCTCATCTTCTTCCTCGTCTTCTGCCTGGGCCGCCGGCTCCGGTGCCGCTGCGGCCGCCGCCGCTTCGGCCGGTGCCGCGGCAGCTTGGGGAGCCGCGGTGGGCGGCGGTTGATCGAAAGCGATTACCGGTGCTTCTCCCCTTACCAGTAACTGATGAGCGATCCGCTGTACGATCTGCTCGGTTAACTTGCCGACGTCCCGCTCCATCTGCAATCGGTATTCTTCTTCAATGGCAGCGACTTCCGTTACTTTTTCCGCTTCGAGCCGGATCGTCTCCTCCTCCAGCTGTTTGATGGCGAAAGAATTTCGAATGCCGCCGAACTCCTGCAATTGATGCCAGGAATCGGAGCAGCCACGTACCAGTTCCACGATATTCCGGGTCACGACGACCCGATGGATACAGGCATCTTCGTCGACCGCCAGTATATAAGGTATCTTGTTTTCGCTTTCTTCCGTCTGTAGTTTCAAATAAACCTGTAGCGGTATCAGGCCGTCATGCCGGTAGTCCTGTTCGAGTCTCCAGAACTGATCTACAAACAGCCGGTTGTTTAGTAGAAAATCGGCGGGGGTGAACTGCAGTTCCAGCGTCGCTTCGTCGTCCTCCGCATTGCGGTAACTGAAGGTATCGGACGACCAATCCTGGTCGGATTGCGAGTTACCGAGCACGTCCAGGCGTTCGATCAGGGTTCTGCCTTTACCTGGATCGAAACTGAACAGAGGGAAAACACGTGCTTCCATCGCGGCACCGGCATCGAAATAGGCGGGCAGGCCTGAACTATATTCTTCCTTGCCGACATAGACGCTGAACAGGGCGGGTCCGTGAAAACTCAGGCCATCCAGGAAACCTTTTTGCAGTGCTTGCAGCTGCGATACGGGCGCTTGCATCACATAGGCATTAGTCGTTGCCATCGCCATGCCTGCCAGTCGGGCCGGCCAGTTGATCGTGATATCCGATCTTTCCGAGGTCATTTCCCTGGTAAAGAGGTCATCCACCTGCAGCAGTAGCTTCACCGGCAGTCTGGATGTCAGCAGCGTCATCAGGGTATTCAGGTCTTCTTCGACGATTTCACTACAGCGGATGTTCATTAACACCGGCGGATAAAATGTCAGCTCATGCTGGTCCAGGTACTTGACGTCGAATCGTTCGAAATAATCGTCGTGCACATCCTCCTGGTAGCGGTTTTCGATTTCCAGTCTGGCGATGGCCATCGCCTTGAAGAAATCGACGATCAGCTCCATGCGAGTATCGTATGCCTGTATCGCAGCGGCAGTGCTAGCGAACAGGTTATCTATCTCGAAAGGGCTTGCCTGTCGGGTGTCCGGGTTTGCAGGGTCCCCGGCGAATAACGGTTTGGCATTCTGCAGAATGTCCAGAGACGCCTGAATCCGGTTTTTTCTGCCGTCGGGAAGCTGGTGGTCGAGATGGCTTGCCTTAAGTATGGAAGACATGGCATCGAAATCGATTTCGTCATCGGTCGCCGTTGCCTGGCGCAGGTGCTCGGGTTTCTGCCCTTCTTCCGAGCTGTTGAAATCGATACTGAGGAGGTCGGTTAGTTGCTGTAGCACGGAATCAAGCTCTTCCCTGGTGCTTCCTGAACGTTCCCGCCAGTGAATTCGCGCCAGTCCGGCCAGTAACTGCTGTGCCGTATGCGTGCCACAGGAGATCATTTCGCTGTCTGTCAGTGACCGCCGCGTGACGGCCAGGTTATCCCTCAGTAAATCCGTTTTTTCCTTCGACAGTTGCGATTTTGCCCGCAGGTTTTTCGCGGCCCGGTCCCACAGCCCTAACAGACCCGCTGTCCGATTCTGGTAGGCCAGTTCCCTGATCTCGGGCTCGATGCTGTGGATATGGTGTTTGAGACGCTTGCCACTTTCACTCTCGTCGTTAACATTTTCGGCAAGGTCATCAATGATATTGGAAAGGCAACGGACCGCGGTGGCGGATTCGCTTCCTTCGAGACAAAAGGGGTAATCATGCCTGATGTTTTTCAGGTCCCTGTATTGATAGAGCAGGGCAGGAACGACCGAAATGATAGCGGTTGAAGTTTGCGGGCCGTCCCGGCGGTTCCCAAACAGGAAAAAATCGAATAATTCCCTGCGTCTTCCCGCCTGTTCCTGCTCATCCAGATCTGCAGTTTCTTTAACTGCAGGAACCGGCTCGTATGGCAGGCCGCCGTCAGCTAACTGCAGCAGCTTGTCTTCCAGCGTTTCTCCGGTGCCGGATTCGGTGGTGCGGTTTACGGATTCAATATCTACCGGTTCATCACATTCGATGGATTTGCTGTTATTCACCGTCTCCTGCCCTGGTACCTTCATTGGCAGAAGCGAAGTCGGCATCGATACCGAACTTGTCGAAGGCACCGTTTAACACATTTTCTCTCTGCTCCCAGGTCGATTTGTGCGTGGATTTTGTGACTTGCTCATAGCGGGGAATATTTTCGTTCCGGTAGAGAATACCGATCGGTACGATATCATCCCGGTCCGCAAGCTCCCGCGCGCGGTTAATATCGGCGGGATCATGCTGTTCCGTCGTTTTGTATAGCCGTGACATCGTTTCGCTGAGTTGTATACCATCTTCATGTTGCAACATGAGCAGTTTTTTGGGATCCGACAACAGGCCGGAAAAAGCATCCGGTGTGAAATGCGGGCATCTTTGTAAAATTCGGATAAATGCAAATCCGTTATGGTGAAAGGCCTGCCTGATGGCCTCGTACAATACTTCCGGCAGCCATTCCACGACCTGCGCAACAAAGGATACATTGGTAATACCCAAAGTCACGGTCAACGGATTCATGGCCTTCAGGTATGCTCCCTGCGGCGTCGTATTGGTCTTCATGCCAAGTGGAGACGTCGGAGATGCCTGGTTCTTGGTCAGACCGTAGATATTGTTATCGTGCATCATCGCGACCAGTTTCATATTGGTGCGGACGGTATGGATCCAGTGGGCGGTACCGATACTGCAGCAGTCTCCATCACCCATATTGACGAAGACGTGTAGATCGGGTCTGCGTATTTTTACGCCCTGTGCGGTCGGCAATGCCCTGCCGTGCAGACCGTGGAAACCATAGGTGCTCATATAGTGCGGGAAGCGTGCCGCGCAGCCTATGCCCGAGACGAATACACACTTCTCCGGTGGTAATTGTTCATCACGGCACAAGCGCTGGGTTGCGGTGAGAATTCCGTTGTCGCCGCATCCCGGGCACCAACGTGAAATTCTGCCCTGGTAATCTTCCAGGGTTTTATATTCTTCGTTGAGCTCTAATACGCATTGCTTGCTTAATCCGAACATGACTTATCTTTCTCACTTTAAACGTTCACGAATCATATCTTCAATCGCCCCTGGCCTGATAGGACGACCATGGACATTTGACCAGCAATCGACATCTATCAGGTAACGGGCACGTAACAACCAGGCGAGATTGGCATAACGCCGGTTGTTCTCATCGATCAGCTCGTCCTCGTAAGAATCCGAGTAATTGATCTCGACAGTCATTACCTGCCTGAATTTCTGCATGATCTCCTTGATGCCCGATGCCATCGGTTGCAGGAAGGTCAGATGTGTCGACGAAACCTTCAGGCCGTCCTTGCGTACCCGCGCAACCGCTTCCTCGATGGCGCCCTTGGTGCTGCCCCAGCCGACGATCAGTAAATCGCCGGATTCATCACCGCAAACCTTGGGTGGTTGGAGCGTCTTCTGGAATGCCGCCAGTTTCAGACTCCTGCGGTTACATCCTTCCTGGTTGATTCCCGGCCCGTAAGCCACCAGGCCTTTTCTGTCATGGGCAAGACCGGTGAGGGTATACATACCGCCTGGCTGGCCCGGGATGAATCTTTGTGACAGGCCGGTCACCGGGTCCCAGTCCAGAGGGTCTTTACCGGCCGGTACCGGGCTCTGATCGACGGGTGGTGCGCCCCATTCCTTGCTGATCTTCGGACGTGGAAAGGCCTGTTGACCGGTTGCGAGATTGGCGTCGCTCAGGACTATCACCAGCGTTCGAAACGTCTCCGCTATTTTTCTCGCGGTAATGATCGAATAAAAGCAGTCTTCGATAGTAGCCGGCGCCATGACGATCTTGGGTGCATCGCCCGGGGTACCGAAGATGGCGGCGAGTAGATCGCCTTGTTCGACTTTTGTCGGCAGGCCGGTACTCGGTCCGCCCCGTTGGACGTTAACCATTACCAGGGGAATTTCTGCCATGACCGACAATGCCATTAACTCGGTCTTCAGCGCCATGCCGGGTCCGGAGGTGATCGTCACGGCGCATTTACCGGAATAGGAAGAGCCGATGGCAAAGGCGCAGGCCGCGATCTCATCTTCGGCCTGGTGGACGAAACCCCCAACCTCGGGAAAGATTTCGCTCAGATAATGTGACGCAGAGGTGGCGGGGGTGATCGGATACATCGCACAGACTTCCATGCCTGATGCAACTATTCCGAGTGCCACGGCGACATTGCCGTTGGCGACAACCTGTTGTTCTTTCACACCATAGGGCGGGATTTCGAACCTGAAGTCCAGGTTTTGCTCAGCCCATTCATAGCCCGCTTCCAGCAGCGCGATATTCGGTTCGACTAAATCGGGTTTCCTGGCCTTGAATTTGGTCTCGATTTCATGGCGGGCCAGCTGCAGATCGCGTCCATATATGTTCATCAGCATGCCGACGACGAACATATTCTTGCCACGCCGCGCATCCTCGACAAATCGACTGCATTCCTGTTCCATTGGAACTTCGTATAACCGGTAATTCTCCTCGTTCAGGATATTCACTACGCCGGAATATGCGGCGGCAATCTCGGGATCGGGATGGTTTGCCCACATGCTTTCCAGCAGGATAATACAACCGGGCTTGTAACGGTTTTCCCATTTACCTCCCATCAATGCCTGTTCATTGAATCCGATAACGAGTTCAGCGCCGTCACCGGCATTGGTGATGGGGAAGGAGCCGGCCCTGATACGGTTACCGCTTGCACCCGCGGGTGTCCTGGCTGGCGGTTCTATTTCGGCTGGAATAATTTCGACGGTCCAGACGCTGTTACCGGATTTAGCGAGAATAGTACCGAACATTTGTCCGGCCGTTTGCGCGCCCTCACCGGAATCAGAGACTATCTCGATGATGTGCTCTTCCAGTAGGGTTGCCCGCTTGCCACTTGAAGCCGACCTTGCGGTTTGTTGTTTCATTTCCCCGGCCATCTTATTTCACCTACAAACATTAATTCATAGAAAACGATTTTCTACTAGGAGTATCTACTAGGAGTATATTGTATAAAATTGTAATTCGTATAAAAACCGGGACAACGATCATTGATTTTACCCGCTTCACGAGACTGCTCCAGCCGGGCCCGCGAATTCATTGCGCAACCCCGGGAATCGTAGTTAAAGTGGTTGGTTCCGAGCACACCCGTGGCCAGCGGAACTGGATCGATGCTCCCTCGCAGGTGCCACGGCTTAGGCGAATAAAAAACGACAGAAGCGCTTTTCATATAATTCCTGGGGGCACCGGGGCCCGCTATTCAGGCGAAGCCTGGTGGATTCCATTGATCCATCATCTTCTGCCGCGCGGACTCGAGCCGTTCCGACATCAGCGCCGCGAAACGCTTTAACAATTCGTAGCCGAATTTGGGGTCCTCGTTGCAGTGCGCCAATATAGCATTACCGTCGAATTCGAGTAAGGTGGAATCTTCCACGGCCCTCGCCATAAAGTGCCACCGGTATGGTGATATCAACCATGACCAGCCGAGTATCTGGTCTTTCCCCAGGATCTGAATTTCGAGTACCGGTCCAACTAGCGCCGGTACCTGGATCGACACTTTACCCTGGCGCAACAAATAGAATTTGTCTGCACGGTCTCCCTGGTGAAATATCACTTCGCCCTCGCCGATTTGCACCTCGGTGACGGAATTTGCGAGAAAATCCAGGTAACTTTTATCCATACCACTGAAGAATGCATGAGAGGATAAAAAGTCTTCGCTTGCTTGCTTGTTCATTTCTTGTTGATCTTGTTTGTGAAAATTCAGTATCAGCCGGGGTCAGGCAATTTTCCTTGATCCGGGACAATAACAGGATATAAATCGAACCCTGTATTTACCGTGAAGTGAAAATAACACTCCTGCAATGTTTCGGCGGCGAGTGGCTCGGCCGGTTCGCGTGCCGCCGTGGCGAGGTCGAAGCGGGTCGGGGATACCGCTCAGGCCCTCGTTGACTAGGGTTCGTAGCGACCACCCGGCGCAATAACCCGCCGGCATGTCGAGATCGTGAAGATGCAGATTGCCGTTACGATGTGCCGCCCCGATTTCCGGCGGATACACGTAGTTCGGCCAGTAGTTGGCGATCATTTGCCGGGAAGTATTGAGAATCAGGCACTCAGCGAATAACCCTGGTTGGCATTGGCCTTGACCCGGTGGTCGGAGCCGTCGAGGTACTCGTTGATCGAATCCGCCACGTCGACCAGCGTGCGTTCGTCTGCGCGCAGCTTATGGTGTTGTTTCCGGTAGACGATGTAGGCGTACGCAAAGGCAAAATGATTTGCCGAGATCAACACCTGCTCGTCGATATCCTGAATCGCTTCGGCACAGGGCAGGCCCGGGTCCTGGTAACGGTGGCTGATTACCCTCAATACCCGGTTGGGTAAGCAGCCAGGCTTCTGTAGTTTCGAATTCAGCGCTGGCCCAACCCGCTATCTCGAGTGCTTTTACCATCCGGTTTTAGTCGAATGGAACTTTGCTGCTCTCTCGTTAGTTTATTCGCCGAGGCGCTGAAATATTGTCTCTTCCAGTCTTTGAACTCATTATTCCGATATCTCGTTGCCACCATATGTAGTTATTTTTTTTGAAACCTGCAGCTATATATAGTGGTACCCGGCGATTAATTGATATAGGTCAATTAAACCTCGGGTTTGCCGGCTGGCGAAAACATAACGCCGGATTTACGCCTAAAATAAAAACAGTGATAATGGAATGCGTTTTCCGGCATTTAGCAATTGGATTTATTGTCGCTGATTATCGGCCACTGGTTGTTGTGTCTGGGATACAAAGTTTGAGAATCGGAATTTGAATCGGCCACGGGCTGCCAGGTGCTCGCTTACAGCAATTACGAATTATCCGAGTGGGCAGCCGGTCGCCACGGCGGGAAGCGTTCGATGAAAAACCCGGTCCTGCAATGGGAAGACATGTTTAATGTGCTGCCCGATGCCATCGTGGTCGTGGATGGTTCCGGCCGCATCGTTTTTGCCAACCAATTGGTGAGCGGGATGCTGGGTTACGCATCCGCCGAGCTCGTCGGCGAGCCGCTGGGCCGTCTTATACCCGCAGAGCACCGCAGCGTTCACGAGCGGCATTTTGCCGGTTTTCACGATCACGGCCGGCCCATGTCGATGGGGATGCGCCCGCTACTGGGCGCATTACACAAGTCAGGCAGGGAAGTCTCGTTATCCATATCGATTGCCAATCTCGAGCTGGACGGGCTGCGCTATTCGGTCGCGGTAATGCGGGATGGCGCTTTACTGCAATCGGAAATCGCGGCCGTCAATACCCTGGCCGAAACCGATGCCCTGACCGGCATCGGTAGCCGCCTGCGCCTGTCGCGAGTCATGCAGTCGGCGCTGGCGGATGCGCGCCCTTTCGGCCTGTTGTTTATGGACCTCGAGCAATTCAAATCCTACAACGATACCTATGGTCACGCGGTTGGCGACCAGGTCCTGCGGATTGTCGCCCGTCGGCTACAGACCCATATCCGGGCTGCAGATCTTGCGGCGCGACTGGGTGGAGACGAGTTCGTCGTCGTGCTCGACGGGCTGGAGAATGTCGAACGGCTCGGCTTTCGCGCCGCCGCAATCAGCAAAAGCCTGGCCCGGCCGTTTCATATCGACGATCTCTGCAGCACCATCGGTTTCAATATCGGTGGCGCGATATATCCGCTCGACGGCGATACCGAGAAAGGATTAATGCAAGTTGCCGATCAGAATATGTACCATGCCAAGCAGGCGGGGCTCGATTATCACATTGCATAAAGGCGTTGCCGCGCTGGTCACAGGACAGTCGTATAGTGAGTTTTTCGACGCCGCGGCGCGAGCCCGCCGACTGCTCGCAACCTAGTTTCCTGTCGGCAGGTTGTGAAACTGGCCGGGCCCGCGCCGGCTTATCGGAGTAAAGCGAAAGAAGTGATCGGGGTCAGGACGCAGTCTATTATCGATACCCGACGCGTAGGCCTGCTCGAAGGTTCGAACGAAGCTTACCAGCGCGTCAATTTCTGGCGGTTTCATCATGAATTCCCATGACGGCATTTCGCCGCGTCCATTCCTGATGCTCGAGGCCAGTTCCTCGTCGCTTTTATGCATACGCTCGCCCAGCGCAAACGAGGGCGAGTTAACGTAGGCCGATATGCCATTGAATCCGTGGCAGCCCCCGCAAAACTGCAGGTAGATTTTTTCTCCGAGCCGGATCTGCGTGCGATCGGCGACTGGCCGGGCAGACGGAGTCACCAGCAGGCTCGCCGAGAGTTGCGGCGGAGTCGATTTTGCATACAGTTCGTTACGGATATAACCAAGGGTCGCGAGTAGCGCGGGACGGGGAATATCGTCGACCGGGTGCGGCCGTTCGTTGAGGGCGCGCCCGATATTCCTGAGCAGCAAGGCATCGGTCTTTTCCAGGCTTTCGCCGAGCGCAAACGAAGGCGCAAGAGGATAGCTCGAGTGGCCGTCGAAGCCGTGGCAGCCTGCGCAAAAAGTGACGTAAACCGTTTTCCCGATTTCATGCTGGGGAGTTGATTTCATCAGTTCGCCGGTATCCGTGGCGAGGAAGTTCTGGTAATTTGCAATGGCAACAGACGAGCGCTGGGCGTCGCGGGCGTTTGCTGTCGCCAGGCTGAACCAGAGGTTTGCCTCTTGCGGATCGTAATATTTCCTTGGGATGCCATGTATCGCGCGCGCGTGGAACAGGCCGAGGTTGCGCATGGATTTCAGTTCCCCCTCCTCGGCGGCCATATGGAACCAGTAGTGGGCCTTGTCGAAATCCAAATCGACGCCTTCGCCGTAGAAATACATGTAGCCGAGGAAATGCTGGACTTCCGGGTCGCCGGCTTCCGCCAGCGGCGCGAAGCGCTCGAAGGTCGACTCGGGCGGAATCCCGTCGGTTTCACTCAACACGGGCTGTTGCGCAACTGCATCGGATCCCGCCAGGTTCGTCCACAGGATGGCCAGCAGGGCACCGCTTACTGGAAGCGCCGGCCTAGGCAAGGCTCGTTTTTCCCTGGGCGAGGCCGATGTTGCCGCGGAGTGGGCTGACGCTATCCCGGTTGCGTAGAATTGCCTGCGACGTGGTAATAACCATAGCCCGGATTATAGTTAGGCGGTTTAACAGGGTAAAGCGAGACCCGGTCCCGAACCGGAGGGTATTCAAATTTATCCGAATGGGTATAGAAAATCTGGCAGGAAAAAACAGGGCACATTGAAGGCTTTTGCAGGGATAATCTCGAAGGCAGATTAGCGCGGAAGTTATCCGTAATACTGCCCTGGGCCGGCGTTTAACGACGGGAGCGGCACCGGGCATGGATAGAAATTTGCCGCTTCACTCTCCCTTTTTCCTCGAATATGAGAATATATGAATTTACTTGAGGACCTCAAGATAAGCAGGCGTGAACCAAATCACGGGAAACCGGTCGTTATTGGGGTTATCCTGAACCGCTGTTGCCGAGTATTAATTTAATTTTGTGCCGATGCATGATTCCCGCGGGAATGATCACCATCGGTTCCGCGAATAAAGGCTGACTAATGACTTCGCCGTTGAGACAGTTCCTGATCATCAGCATCGTCGGGGTAACCCTGACGGTGACGGCGTTCCTGTACTTTCACGTCCAGTTGACCGAGGGATACGTCGACAGGCATCTCGATTCCCACAACAAGAACCTCGCTGTCGTGCTGCGCAACTCGATTTTGCAGACCGGGCTCGAGCAGGAGCTGCTCGACGACGCGGAGGCGCTGTCTGCGGCTACGCTCGCCCGTATCGGGGCGAGGCTCGAACGGGAATTGCGCTGGATCCCGGTGATCAAAGTCAAGATATACAACCGCAGTGGGCGCGTCCTGTTTTCCTCGAACACCGATGAAATCGGCGGCGACGCGAGCGACAACAAGGGATACCAGAGCGCAGTGGCCGGGATACCGGCGTCCGGCAAGGTGGAACCGGATCACTTCAACGAGTTTGATCGCGTTGTCGAAATCCGGAATTTGCATCAGCAATACGTACCGATCCGGCCGATGAATTCAGACCGGCCGATTGGCGTATTCGAGACCTACCTGGACATACATGGAATCGTCAGTGATGTGCAGGCGATGCAGGCGACCATCTTCTGGTTGATGGGCAGCGTGCTCGCGGCGATCTACCTGGCAATTGCGCTAACCTTCCTCAAGACCCACAGGCTACTGCGCAATGAAACCCTGCAGCGTGCGGCGCATCTCGGCGAGCTCAGGGATATGCACGCGAACCTGGAGCAACGGGTAGAGCAGCGCACCGCGGAACTGGACCACTCGAAAAATTTCCTGCAATCGGTCATCGATGGAATTGCGAATCCGCTGTTCGTGATAAAATCCGATTTCACCATAGCCCTGATGAACCAGAAGGCCAGGAGCCTGATCCCGTCCGGATTAGATAACAGGGACTACCGCTATTGCTACCAGGTTTCACATAACCTGCAGGCACCCTGCTGTAAACCCGATCACCCCTGTTCCTTCGTCGAAGTAATGGAAAAGGGTTCAGCGGTGCGCGTCAAGCACAGGCACCAGGACGAGAATGGTAACGAGCATATTATCGAGATGCTGACCACCCCGCTGTATTCCACGGACGGTGAGTTCGACGGTGTCATCGAGGTCCAGCACGATATTACGGAAATGGTCCAGGTGCAAAATGAACTGATGGAAAGCGAGGCGCGATTGCAGGCGACCATGGACAACGTGCCTGACGCGATACTGACCTGCGATGTGGATTGTGTCATCCAGAGCGCGAATCAGTCGGCGCTAGCCTTGTTCAACGAAACCGAGGCGCAGCTGGTGGGCAGGAAGCTAACCGATTTTATCGTCGACCAGGATAGCGCCGAAGTCCTCGGATCGGGGTCTTCCGCGCATCATCAAACCGCGTTGAAACCGGTGGGCAGCGGGGAGTTCCCGGCCGACCTGTGGAAGGGCCCGCTCGATAATGCCAACGGCGATACCAGGCACATTGTCGTGATCCGCGATATAACCAGCCAGATCAAAGCCCAGCGGGATCTCGAGGCTACCCGTCAACAGTACTTCCACCAGGAAAAAATGGCGGCCATCGGTCAACTGGCGGCCGGAATCCTGCATGAAGTCGGCAATCCGATTGCGGCGATTGCCGGCGCCGCCGCGGAAGTGAAATACGCCTTCGACAACGAAATGGATAACGACTACGTCACGCAGAATGTCGAGT
>Ga0224512_10003676_pt1 | contig 13386 bp, 10 predicted proteins | sample SF_May12_sed_USG_4_FD_169103 | JGI IMG/M metagenome (GOLD analysis project Ga0224512, IMG submission 169103) | Sediment microbial communities from San Francisco Bay, California, United States - SF_May12_sed_USGS_13 | ecosystem: Environmental > Aquatic > Marine > Sediment | place: USA...
GTCGTGAAGATCGACCATCCTCGGGCCGGGAGCTACTACGGGGCGCAGACGGCGGCGCCGGCCACCAAAGACATGCTGAACCATGCCTTGGCCGCGGGGCTCCTGCCGTTCACACCGGCCGAGACACCGGGTCGGCCTCGGCCGAGGCCGCGACGAAACGAAACTGAGGTAGAAGGCCGCGTCAGCGCGCCGCCGGTCGTCATTCCCTGGCCCCCGGCCGCGGCGGACTCCGCCGCCCCTCCGCCGCGACCGGTGCCAAAGGTCGTCGCTTTGCCGGTACGGGAAGCCGTACTTGCCCTGCATCAGCGTGGGTTCCAGGTTCAGCTGCGCGGACTCGGCATCGTTGAACGCACGTGGCCGAGCGCCGGGACCGTGCTGGCACGAGGCCGGATCGTCACCGTGTGGGCAAGATGACGCGGCGGATGCTGGAGGAGCTCGTCACTGCTTTCCGGAGAGAAGGGCCGGTGATCTCGGCTCCCGCAGACCAGGTCGTCATCACGGGAGTGCGCGGTGACAGCCGAGCGGTGATGCCGGGTGAAGTCTTTTGTGCGGTGCGCGGCACCCAGTCTGACGGCCACGACTTCGCCGCCGATGCAGTCGCCCGGGGCGCCTCCGCCATCGTGGCTGAACACATGCTGGATGTGCCGGTCCCCGTGGTCATCGTCTCAGAGGGACGGACGGCCGCCAGAATTGCGGGGGAAACGTGGTACGGCCGCCCGGCGGATCGCTTGTCGCTGATTGGCGTGACCGGAACGAACGGAAAGACCACGACCACGGCACTCGTCCGTCATCTGCTGAACGGCGGAAGCACGGCGGGAAGCATCGGCACCCTCGGCGCACTCGACGGCAAGGGCTCTGCTGTGCCGTCCACGGCCGGCACGCTCACAACGCCCGGGCCCATCGACCTGCAGGCCACGCTGGCCGAGTTCGTGCGGCGCGGCACGACACATGTGGTTCTGGAGGCGTCTTCCCACAGCCTCGACCAAGGCCGGCTGGACGGACTGCACTTTGCCGCCGCCGTGTTCACCAACCTGTCACGCGACCACCTCGACTATCACGCCTCGATGGACGATTACCTGCACGCCAAGCTCCGGCTCAGCGCACACCTCGGACTCGACGGGGTCGAGGTCGTCAATCGGGACGATGCGGCCTGGAGTGCGCTGCCGCGACGCGGGCGCCGGGTCACCTTCGGCCTGGAGCGGGGTGCCGATGTCTGTGCACCCACCCGCGAACTGAGCGCCGCTGGGAGCCGATTCCTCCTGGAGGGACGGTTCGGGGCATCCTGGGCTCAGGTCCCCTTGCTTGGAGAGTTCAACATCTCGAACGCCCTCGCCGCCATCGCCACCGCCGTGGCACTCGGAGTCCCGCTCGACTGGGTGGTCGAGCGACTACGGCACGCGCCTGCCGTTCCTGGCCGGATGGAGGTATTGACCGAGCACCCGTGCACGGTCATCCGGGACTATGCCCATACGCCCGATGCGCTGGCGCGGGCACTCGGGGCGCTCCGGCCACTGACGGGTGGGCGCCTGATTGCACTGTTCGGGTGCGGCGGCGACCGCGATCCCGGCAAGCGTCCGATGATGGGGCAGGTAGCGGCGACGCACGCTGATTACGCGGTCGTCACATCGGACAACCCGCGAAGGGAAGACCCCGACCGCATCATCGACGACATCGAGCGGGGTATGGGCAACGCGCCACACCGCCGCATCACGGACCGGGCGGAGGCCATCCGCACCATGTTGCAGGAGGTCGAGCAGGGCGATGTCCTGGTACTGGCCGGCAAGGGACACGAGACCTACCAGGTCATCGGCACGACCAAAGTGGACTTCGACGAGCGTCGTATCGTTACCGAGGCGCTGAGGCCGGCGTGACCCGGTGGTCAGATGCCTTCGTACGTGAAGCGCTCACCGGCTCGCCCCGAGGCGCCGATACCCGGCAGCGCTACAGCGAAATTTCCACGGACACCCGGTCGCTCCGTCCCGGCGCGCTCTTCGTCGCGCTCGAAGGACCGCGATTCAACGGCCACGACTACCTGAGCGCGGCCCGCGCCGCCGGTGCCACGGGTGCGGTGGTCTGCCGGGGGACTCCCGCGGTGGATGGGCTCGAGTGCTACGAGGTCGAGGACACGCTCCACGCGCTCGGTGCGCTCGCCGCTGCGGTGCGGCACCAGATCCGCGGACCGGTGGTGGCGGTGACAGGAACCAATGGCAAGACGAGCACCAAGGAGATGGTCGCCGCGGTGCTCAGGACCCGATTCAGAACCCATGCAACCCGCGAGAATCTCAATAATCTCATCGGGGTCCCCCTTACCATCGTGTCGGCACCGGAGGGTACCGAGGCGCTGGTGCTCGAAGCCGGCGCCAACGAGCCGGGTGAACTGGCTCGGCATCGCGCCATCATCGATCCGACCGTAACAGTGATAACGAACGTGGGCGCGGGACACCTCGAGGGCTTCGGGTCGGTCGAGACGGTACTTCACGAGAAGTTGGAGCTGGCGCGCGACGTGCCGCTGGCGGTGGTCGGCACCGCACCGCCGGAGCTGGCAGCCGGAGTGCAACGCCGCGCGCGACGCAGCCTCACCGCGGGCGTGGCGGATGCTGATGTTGTCCCCGAAGCGGTGACTGTCGGACCGGATGGCAAGGCGCGGATCTCGGTCGATGGTGTCACGTTCACGCTGCCCTATGCCGGCCTGCACCTTGCCGCGAACGCCATGCTGGCCTGGGCGCTGGTCCGCTCGCTCGATCTGGATCGGTCCCGCTCCGCCCGGGCGCTCGAATCGGTGACCTTCCCGGGCGGGCGCTCGGAAGTCGTGACTCAGGGCGGCATGACCATCGTGAACGACGCCTACAACGCCAATCCGGAGTCCTTTGCGGCGGCCATTGCGACGGCCCGTGCCATGCGCGCCGGCCGGCCGCTGGTGTTCGTTGCCGGCACGATGCGGGAACTCGGTCCGCGAGCCCCGGCACTCCACGCGGAAGTGATGCGGCAGCTGGTCGAGCTCGAGCCCACCATCCTGGCGGTCGTTGGCGACTTTGTTGAGGCCAGCACAGCCTATGCGGGGCGGCTTGGCGACCGTCTCCTGACTGCCGCCGATCCGGTTGCACTGGGTCCCTCCCTGGCCGCGCGGTTGACCGGAAACGAGCTGGTGTTCCTCAAGGCATCCCGTGGTGTGGCGCTCGAACGTATACTTCCGTTCTTGTTCATCGGGTCCGACCAGCGTCGCTGAGGTTCCATGTTCTATTACTGGCTCGCTCCGCTCAGCAGCACGCACATCGTGTTCAATCTCTTCAATTACATCAGCTTCCGCGCCGCCGGGGCCACGGTAACGGCGCTGATGGTGGCCTTCTTGGCGGGCCCAAGTGTCATCCGGAGGCTCCAAGCACGGAAGGTGGGACAGGTGATTCGGGCCGACGGACCGGCCGCCCATCAAGAGAAGCGGGGCACGCCGACGATGGGTGGGCTTCTGATCATTGTCGCCACCATCGTGCCGACGCTGCTCTGGGCGCAGCTCTCCAACCGGTTCGTTCAGGTGGCTATGGTGGCGACCGTGTGGATGGGGGCCATCGGGTTCGTCGATGACTATCTCAAGGTGGTGCAAGGGAAGCCGCGCGGCCTCGTTGCCAAGTGGAAACTCGCCGGGCAAGTATCGTTTGGCCTGGCGCTTGCCCTGTTGTTGCTCTTCTTTCCCTTGGTTCCGCGCGAGACGATTCCCGCCACTGGGACGACGCTCCCCTTCTTCAAGTACCTGATTCTCAATTTCTCGCCCGTGGTCTTCGTGCTCTTCGTTACGTTCATCATCACGGGTAGCACCAATGCGGTGAACTTGACCGACGGGCTCGACGGGCTCGCCACCGGGCTGGCCGCCATCGCCGCCTCGGCATTTGGCGCGTTTGCTTACCTGCTCGGGCGGACCGATGCCACCGCGTATTTGAATCTGTATTACCTACCCGGTGCCGGAGAGTTGACCATTTTTTGTGGGGCCTTGATGGGCGGGACGCTCGGATTCCTCTGGTTCAATGCGCATCCGGCGCGGGTATTCATGGGAGACACGGGGAGCCTGGCTATCGGCGGCGCGTTGGGGACCGTCTCGATTCTCCTCAAGTCCGAGTTCCTCCTGTTGTTGATCGGCGGCGTGTTCGTGGCGGAGACGGTCTCGGTGTTGCTGCAGACCGGCGTGTACAAGTGGTTCAAACGCACCCGGGGCCGGGAATACGCCGATGCCCATCGCGTGTTCCGGATGGCACCACTGCATCATCATTTCGAGAAGCTTGGGTGGGAGGAGACAACTGTCGTCACCCGGTTCTACGTCCTGGCCATCCTTTGCGCGCTCGTGGCCCTCTCGACGCTCAAGCTCAGGTGATGTTCGACCGGTGGCGAACGAGTGACACGGAGGTTGCCGTGCTGGGCCTCGGCGCCAGCGGCACATCGGCCACCCGGCTGCTGCGGCAGTACGGGGTCCGGGTGTACGCCTCCGACAGTTCCACCAACGACGACTTGGCGGCCGCCGCGGAGGCGCTCCGCGCTGACGGAGTCGAAGTCGATCTCGGTCGGCACGATATCGCCCGGGTCATGCGTGCGGCTGCGGTCATCGTCTCGCCCGGCGTGCCGCCCGACGCCCCGGCCGTCGCGCGCGCGCGCGCGGCGGGAATCGAGCTCCTCGCCGAAGTCGATCTCGCAGCCCAGGTTCTCCGCGGCCCACGCTGGGTCGGTATCACCGGCACCAATGGGAAGACCACCACGACCACGCTCACGGCCTTGGTGCTGACCGCGTGCGGGCACCGCGCGGAGGCCGTTGGCAACATTGGGCGTCCCGTGAGCGAGGTGGCCTTCGAGGACCCCGCGCCCGAGTGGCTGGCGGTGGAACTGTCGTCGTTTCAGCTTCACGACGCGCCGCATCTCGAGCTCGCGATCGGGGTCGTGACCAACCTGTCGCCCGATCACCTCGATCGCTATCCGTCGCTCGACGCCTACTTCGCGGACAAGGCGCTCCTGTTCCAGAACGCCGGCCCCGAGAGCTGCTGGATATTGAACGGAGACGATGACGCGGTGGCACGGTTGGCCCGCGGGGTACCTGGTCTCCATCAGCACTGGAGTCTCCTCGGGCCAGCGGACGCGTGGTATCGCCGGTCGGACCGGATGCTCATGCTTGGGGACCGACCGGTGCTGGAGCGCAGCGAGTTCACGCTGCTCGGCGATCACAACGTGAGCAACGCGCTTGCCGCGGTGCTGGTGGCCGCTCGCGCGGGTGGGTCAGCGAAAGCCATTGCGGAGGGACTGCGCCGGGCCGGCCCCTTGCCGCATCGGCTCGAGGTGGTGCGTGAGGTGAACGGCGTGCTGTGGATCAACGACTCCAAGGCCACCAACCTTGGCTCGACATCGGTTGCGGTGTCGGCCTTGGACCGCCCCTTTGTGCTGCTCCTGGGCGGGCGTCACAAAGGTGAGCCGTATTCGCGGCTGGTACCGCTCTTGAAGGGGTGCCGGGCCGTGGTTGCCTACGGGGAGTCACGGTCGATCATCGAACGCGACCTCGCCGGCGCGGTTCCGGTGGTCGGGGCGAACTCCTTCGCGGAGGTCCTGGACGAGGCAGCCCGGCTCGCCCGTCCAGGCGACGCCGTCTTGCTGTCCCCTGCGTGCTCCAGTTACGACATGTTCAAGAACTACCAGGAGCGTGGGTCCCAGTTTCGCGCCGCGGTGGAGGCCATGTGAGCCGAGAACGGGCCATCGTCCACCCCGGCGACTTCCGCTGGGAGACTCATCTGCTCTTGATTGTCACGGCAGCCCTGGTGGTGTTCGGACTGGCCAGCATGTACGGCGCGTCCAGTATCGTGTCGGGAAATCAGGGATTTGCCGGCTCGAGCCTGGCACTGCGTCAACTCGCAGGGGCGGTAGTCGGCACCATCTTGTTGCTCGTGGCTGCCCGAGTGGACTACCACTTTTGGCGGGCAATGGCGTGGCCGATTCTGCTTGCGACAATTGCCACGCTGCTGATCTTGGTTCTGCCGTTCACGACCGCCGTCGCCCCGTCCTCCCACGGCGCCAGGCGCTGGATCCGCTTCGGCGTCCTGAGCTTCCAACCATCCGAAGTCGCCCGGCTGGCTGTCGTGGTATGGTGTGCCATGCTCGCGGCCAAGAAGGGGCCACAAGTGCGCCGGTTCAAGAAAGGCGTGCTGCCGTTTCTCGTGATCCTGGGTCTGGTGTCGGGCTTGATCATGCTCGAGCCCGACCTGTCCATGGCTACGCTCGTGGCGCTCGTTGGAGGCATCGTGCTGTTCACCGCGGGCGCCAAGATTGGCCACTTTCTCTTGCTCGGCATGGGTGGCATCCTCCTGGTCTTCCACCAGATTCGCGATGCGCAGTACCGGTTGGCGCGATTCACCACCTTTCTCAACCCGGGAGAAGGCGGCAGCGACGCCGCGCTCCAGATCCAGCAATCGCTGATCGGGATGGGGTCGGGCAGGATAATGGGCGTTGGATTTGGCGAGGGGCAACAGAAGCTGGGCTTCCTACCATTGGCCTACTCCGACTTCCTGTTCAGCACCATCGGCGAGGAGTGGGGATTTCTCGGAGTCGTACTGGTGGTGCTGCTCTTCGGGCTCTTCGCGTGGCTCGGATTCCGGATCGCCAAGACGGCCTCGGATCCGTTCGGGCAGTATCTCGCGGCAGGCATCACCGCGTCGGTCGTCGTCACCGCGGCCATGCACATGGCCGTGACCCTCGGTCTCATGCCCACGACGGGCCTGACCCTGCCGTTCATGTCCCACGGCAGGACCAGCCTCGTGGTCGCGCTGCTCGGCACTGGAATCCTGATCAACATTGGTGCGCGGCGAGGGCGGCCGCCCAAACCCAAGTCTCGGTGACCGGGTCCGCCGGGGCTCGCACCGACGGTCGCGAACGACGGGTCGTCATTGCCGGGGGAGGAACTGGCGGGCACCTGATGCCCGCGCTGGCCATCGCCGCTCTGCTTCGGGAGCAGGCTCCAGGTGTGGAGCCGGTGCTGGTTGGTGCACGCAGAGGCATCGAAGCCGAACTGCTGCGGCGGAGGCCGTTCCGATACCATCTGTTACCGGCCCAGCCGATCTACCGCCGTCAGTGGTGGAAGAACGCCAGGTGGCCCGTGGTGCTTCCGGGGCTCTGGCGTGGTCTCCGCGCGATCTTCCAGCTAGAGCGTCCGGCGGCGATCCTCGGGACCGGTGGGTACGCCTCGGCCCCCGTGGTGTGGTGGGCGCTGCATTCGGGCGTTCCCGTCGCGATCCAGGAACAGAATGCCTTTCCCGGCCTCGTCACGCGGCGATTCGCTGCGCGGGCGCGTCACGTCTATCTCGGACTTCCCGAGGCCGAGCGGCACCTCCGCCTCGGATCCCACACGGAGCTCTTCGTGACGGGGAATCCGATCGCGCCTCCGACGCCCGAAGATCGCCCGGCCGCGCGGCGCCAATGGGGCATCGGGAACGATGAATTTACCGTACTGGTGACGGGTGGGAGCCAGGGCGCTCACGCCATCAACCAGGCCGTGAGCGCGTGGCTCGATGCGACGGGAGCCGCCGGCGTTACCCTCCTTTGGGTGACCGGTCGTGCGGGCTGGGATCAATTCAAGCGGCACCACGCGCCACCACGCGTCCGGGTGATCGACTTTCTCGACCCGATGGGGCATGGCTACGCCGCCGCCGATGCAGTAATCAGCCGGGCCGGTGCGCTCACCGTGGCGGAACTCTGTGCCTGGGGTTTACCGAGCGTTCTCATCCCGTTGCCAAGTGCGGCGGCGGACCATCAGGCCAGCAACGCCGCGGCCATGGAACAGGCTGGAGCGGCGTGGCACCTCAATCAGGAACGCCTCGATGGTATGAGCCTCGGCGCGGCCATCGCACGGCTGCAATCCCAGCCGGAAACCCGACAAGCGATGGGGCGGGCGGCCCGCGCGCGCGGCAGGCCGGACGCCGCCATGGAGATCGTGTCCCATCTGCTGACGCTCTTGGAACCGGTTGGGGTTTCGCAACTTACCGAACCTTCTTAGATTAGCGCATTCGTAATGGATCTTTTCGACGCTTCGGACCCGCGCCCAGTGCACTTCATGGGAGTTGGCGGCGCGGGGATGAACCCGTTGGCCGCCATCGTGCATGCGAATGGGATGTCGGTCACGGGGTGTGATCTCGATCCGGCCGGCGCCGCCGACTTGGCTGCTCGCGGAATTCCAGTCGCCACAGGCCACGACCCGTCGCACGTGGACGGGGCGCAGGCGGTGGTGGTCACGGCAGCGGTTGCGTCGGATCATCCCGAGCTTGGGCGCGCGCACGACCTTGGGGTGCGGGTGATTCAACGCAAGCGGCTCTTGGCGGAACTCGTTGCCGGATCACGGGTTGTGGGCATTTCCGGAACCCACGGCAAGACCACCACCACCACCATGGTCACGGAAGCACTGAGTGCCGCGGGCCTCGAGCCGACGGGAATTACCGGCGGTAGGGTCCGCGCCTGGCGGGGGAACGTCAAAATCGGAAGTCCGGAACTCTACGTGGTCGAGGCCGATGAGTACGATCAAGCGCTGCTCGAGTTGTATCCAACCATTGCCGTCGTGACGAACGTGGAGCCGGATCACCTCGATTCGTACGGTTCGGTGGCCGCCATGGAGTCGGCCTTCGTCCGGTTTGCCGAGCGGGCGGAGGTGGTCATTGCCGGCACCGACGATGCCGGAGCCAATCGGGTGGCGCAGCAGCTGGCAGGAACGGTCTGGTCGTTCGGACTCGGCCGGGGCGACTTGGCGATCACCGAGGTCGAGCACGCACCGACCGGAACGAGCGCCACGCTGTCGGTTCCGAATCGGGGAGCAGTCCGGCTGCGACTGCGTGTTCCTGGGCTCCACAACGTGCGGAACGCCGCCGCTGCGGTTGGAGTTGTTGCGGCGCTCGACGCTCCACTCGAGCCCGCGCTGGAGGCCCTTGCCGAATTCGAGGGAGTCGGCCGCCGCTTCGAGCGGGTGGGCGAGGTGGGCGGTGTCATGGTAGTGGACGACTACGCGCACCATCCGACGGAGATCCTGGCGACCATCCTAGCTGCGCGCCAAGCGTTTCCCGGCCGACGCCTGGTGGCCGTCTTCCAGCCGCATCTCTACTCGAGGACCAAGCGGCTCGGGGACGCCCTCGGCGAGGCCCTGAGTGGCGCGGACCTCGTGGTGGTAACCGATGTCTATGCCGCTCGCGAGCTGCCGGTTGCCGGCGTCAGCGGCGAACAGGTGGCCAATGCGGCTACCCGCGCCGGGGTTCGAACGATCTATGAGCCGGAGCGTGATCGCCTCGGTCCTCGGGTCCGCGAAGTAATCCAATCGGGCGATGTCGTGCTGACCCTCGGGGCCGGAGACATTACCCGAGTGGGCCGGGAACTGGTGGAATGGCCGGCCGTCGCGTGAAGCGCGGCTGGTGGGTGGTAGGCGGCGCGGCCATCGCCGCGGGCGTCTGGTTCGGCACACCGCAGGTATTTCGGCACTTTGGATTTTTCGACGTACGCCGGATCGAAATCGTGGGGGCACGCCACTTGTCGGCCGAGATCGTCCTCGACGCGCTGGCACTGCCGGTCGACGCCAACGTGTTCGACGGTTTCAAGCAGGCGGAGCGCCGGATCCGCGAGATACCGGGCGTGATCGATGCCCGGATCGGACGCCGAATTCCTGGGACCCTTCGGGTCGTGGTGAGCGAGGCCGAACCGGTCGCCCTCTCACCCACGCGGGATGGACTCGCATTGCTCGATGTGTCAGGCGTTGCCTTGCCGTTCGATCCCGCCCGCTCCGCGCCCAATTTGCCGGTGATCGCTGAGACGGATTCCGTGCTGACCACCCTGCTCGCCCGCGTGCGAAGCGCCGACCCCGATCTGTTTAGCCGGGTGTCGGCGGCGTCGCGTCGTGCCGGAGATGTCGTACTCGACCTCGGCCACTGGCGCCTGTGGCTGAGAAGCGATGCCGAACCCGAGGTCCTGATCGCGGCCATGGATGTGGCGCGCGACTTGACGCGACGAGGATGGAAATTCCAGGAACTCGACGTCCGCTTCGGCGGGCAGGTCATCGTCAGAGGCCGGGTCGCGTGAGCGGCGCGCCGCAGCGGCTCGTTGCCGGTCTCGACTTGGGCTCCACCAAAGTCGTTGGGGTCATCGCGGACGCGTCCGGGAGTGCCAGGGAGCCGCTCGTCAAGATTCTGGGCGTGGGATCGGCGCGCAGCAGCGGGGTCCGCCGCGGCGTGGTGCGAGACATCGAAGAGACCACCCGAGCCATCATCAAGGCGATGCAAGATGCGGAGCGCATGGCGGGGGTCGAAGTGGGAACCGTGTACGCCGGCATCGCCGGTGAGCACGTGGCGGGGAAGAGTTCGCACGGCGTCGTGTCCGTAACCGGTGACGAGATCCGGACCGCCGACGTTGCCCGGGTCAACGATGTGGCGAGCAACATTTCCTATGGCCGCGATCACGAGCTGTTGCATGCGATCCCGCAGGACTACCTGATCGATCAGCAGGCCGGAATCAACGAGCCGATCGGAATGACCGGCTCCCGGCTCGAGGCAGAGGTGTATCTGGTGACGGTCTTGTCCAGCATCCTGCACAACTTGGGCAAGTGCGTCGAACGTGCCGGCTACCGCGTGGGCGAGTTCGTGCTCGAGCCTCTGGCGACATCGCTGGCGGTCCTGACCACTGATGAGCGCGAGCTGGGATGCGCGTTGGTGGATCTCGGCGGCGGCTCGACCAACGTGGCCATCTTTCAGGGCGGCAAGATCCGCCATACCGGGTCGCTCCTGTGCTCCGGCGGCTATGTGACGGCCGACATCGTGCAGGGGCTGCAGGTAACCCAGCAGGACGCCGAGCGACTGAAGGAACGCCATGGCTCGGCCTACGAGCCGGGGATGCCCGAGGGCGAGTCTATCGAGCTTCCCGGCACCCCCGGGCAGGGATCCCGTGCAGCCGACCGTCGGGTGCTCGCTCACATCATGCAGGCCCGCCTGCAGGAGGTGATGGAGTTCGCGCAAAACGAGATTGCCCAGGCGGGGTATCACCAACGGTTGCCTGCCGGGGTGATTCTGACGGGGGGTGGTGCCCTCACGCCCGGCATCGTGGAGCTGGGCCGAGAGGTCTTCGCGATGCCCGTGCGGGTCGGTGCGCCCGGGCAGGGACTCACCGGCCTGGCGGACAGCGTCGAGTCGCCACGGATGGCGTTGGCCGCGGGCTTGGTATACTACGGGGCGAGACAAGTGTGGCAGACCGGCTTTGGGACCGGGGGGCGGCGGTCGCCGGCCGTCGACAAGTGGTTTGGACCGGTGAAGCGTTGGCTCCAGGATTTCTTTTGATGCGGGCGTGAGAGGCTAACCATGATCTTCGAGCTGGAAGAGAGCGTCGCGCAGCGGGCGCGGATGAAAGTCGTCGGAGTCGGCGGTGGTGGTGGTAATGCGGTCAACCGGATGATCGAGGAGCAACTGGCGGGCGTCCAGTTCATCTCGGTCAACACGGATGCGCAGGCCCTTCAGGCTTCGAAGTCCGATCTCAAGGTGCAGATCGGCAAGAAGCTGACGCGGGGCCTCGGCGCGGGCGCTCGACCGGAGATCGGACGCCAGGCCATTGAGGAGAACAAGGACGAGGTTCTCCAGACCGTCCAGGAATCTGACCTGGTCTTCGTGACCTGCGGCATGGGCGGCGGCACCGGCACCGGGGCGGCCCCGATCGTGTCCCAGTTGGCCCGTGACGTGGGCGCGCTCACCGTCGGGATCGTGACGAAGCCGTTCCTGTTCGAGGGCCGGAAGCGGATGCGTCAGGCCGAAACCGGCATCGCCGAAATGCGGAAGCACGTCGACACCATGATCGTGGTGCCCAACGAACGGCTACTCGCCGTGGTCGGGAAGGGGATTCCGTTCCAGGACGCGTTGAAGAAGGCCGACGAGGTCCTGCTCCACGCGACGCAAGGGATCGCCAGTCTGATCACGTCTACCGGCATCATCAACGTCGACTTCGCGGACGTACGGACGATCATGCAAAACGGCGGTGCGGCGCTCATGGGAACGGGGATCGGCCGCGGTGAGAACCGCGCGATGGAAGCTGCGCAACAATCCATCTCGAGCCCGCTCCTCGACAACGTGTCCATCGCCGGTGCGACGGGCGTGCTCATCAACATCATGGGAGGCGAGGACCTGACCCTGGGCGAGGCGACGCAAATCAGCGAGATCATTCACGATGCGGCCGGCGACGAGGCTGAGATCATCTTCGGGGCGACCACCGATCCCGCCATGCAAGGCGAAATCCGAGTTACCGTGATCGCCACCGGCTTCGACAAGGCCGTGACCGGCGAGCCGGTCAGCCGCCAAGTGGGCGGTGCCGTGCTGAGCTTCCCGACTCCACGGCGGCACGCGACCCCGGTGGTTCCGCTGCCGACTCCCGGGAAGGTCGCGCCCAAACGGCCCGCCGCCGACCCGGCCGGAGGTGAAATGTCGGAAATGGAGATCCCAACCTTCATCCGGCGTCAAATGGACTGATGTACGCTCGGGCCGCGTTCCTCGGGTTGGTGGTGCTCGGCGCCTCGGCTATCGCAGTGGCGTCGGGCTCCTGGCTCTCGAGCAAACCGGTCGTGGCCCCCCCCATCCTGATCAGCGAGGCCTTTCGCGAAACGGTCGATACCCTGCAATCTGGTGAGACACTCTCCGAATTGTTTGCCCGGCACGGAGTAGTGAACTTCGATTTCGGCGCGTTCAACCCGGATAGCACACTCGATCCGCGGCGCGCCCGCGCGGGACTGGTGTTCTCGTTTCGGCGGCTGGTCACCGACTCGGTCCCTTCCCGCATATCAGTGCGCCGCGGCCCGGAGGAGCGGCTCCACTATGAGCGCATGGGAGCGGAATGGCTGTCCCGCAGTGAACCGATCACATGGTCCTCGGAAGCCGTCCGAGTCGAAGGGCCCATCGGCGACGCCCTGTACCTGGCCTTGGACGCGAACGTGCCGGAGGACGTGCTCGGATCGGGCGAGCGGATCCGCATGGCCGGTAACCTCGCGGAGATCTACGACTGGACCGTCGACTTCACGCGCGATATCCGGCCCGGAGATTACTTCCGTGTGCTGATGGAACGGCGCGAGTCGGAGGAAGGAGAAGTGCGGTTGGGCCGGATCCTCGCCGCCGACCTCACGGTCACCGGTACGCGTCTGCCGGCGTACCGGTTCGAAGCCGAGGATGGTTCCACCGGCTATTTCGATGCTCAGGGGCGCTCGCTACGCCGCGCATTTCTGCGGGCTCCGCTCGAGTTCCGCCGGATTTCATCGCGGTTCAGCTCGGCCAGGCGGCATCCCGTACTCGGCCGGATCCGGAAGCACGCCGGAACCGACTACGCGGCTGACCGTGGCACGCCGGTACGCGCAACTGCGGATGGGGTTGTCCT